>JAEIGA010015465.1_pt1 | contig 11619 bp, 9 predicted proteins | sample 9270691 | NCBI WGS metagenome assembly JAEIGA01 (sample SAMN17057246, study PRJNA624740) | gut metagenome | biome: biome; isolation source: fecal sample | host: Bos grunniens | place: China: Xizang | collected 2019
AATTAGGATAATTGACATGGATTCAGTTAACATTGTTCACCTTCCAGACCTGCATTTCGGTCACCCAAAGGTAAACGCTGTAGAGGTACATTCACACCTCGCAAGACACGTTTATCCGGAGTTAAAGAAGTGTGATCTGCTCGTCATAGGAGGTGACTTCTTTCACGAGCTTATCGGATTGAACAGTGGTGCTGGATACCATGCTATTTCTGTGATTGATGAACTCATCGATATGGCAATACAGTACCACTTTTACATCCGGATCGTGAGAGGTACTATCTCTCACGATCGGATGCAGAATAAAGCTTTTATACGTACCAATAGAACCAAAAGTGTAACGGACCAGTCAGGTAAAATTCGTTATATTGAGGATGACGAATGGGTACCTTATTCAATTGAGCAACTTAACGGTAAACCACTTATAGCGTTTTACAATACAGTTGCAGTTGAAACCGATTTACTCGGTATGAATCTTTTGTTTGTGCCTGACGATATGCCGTACGATAATGTCATGGACCATATTCGCGATGCTATGCAAAAGGTCCATGTTAAAACTATTGATATTGTTATTTCTCATGGGTATTTCAAGCATTTATTACCTATTGGGATACCCAAGATACCTAAGAACTGTTTGGATTGGGACGAAATGAAAAGTTTCGTACGAGGATGCGTGTTGAATGGTCACATACACAAACCCTCTGTATACGAAAAAGTAGTTTCCGGTGGTTCATTTGAACGTATGCAGCACGGTGAGGAAGAAGATAAAGGTTTCTTTACTGTAAACTACAATCTTAAAACTCATAAAGTGCAGTTTAAATTCCACGTTAACCCTGATGCTTTATTCTTTAAGACTATAAAGCTTGAAGATAGCAATCAAGATTCTAATGTTGAGAAATATAAATCTCAATTAAAAGAACTCATGAGCAAGGCATCTCGTTTAACACCAGTCCATATCCGTATCGTTACAGAGGACACTATCTTGAAACAATCTTTAATTGAGTATACAAAAAGTATGTATCCTGATTTTAGGATATATCTTACTTCAATGAAGCCAAAGGAATTAACAACATATTCCACTCAAGAACAAGTGATTCTGGATACCTCAGATCTTCCGGTTGTAACTGAAGAAAATTTACCAGAGTTATTGGTAAAATTTTCACAGGACAATCTTGGTGATTTTGGGATAAATGTTGAGACGGTTAAATCCGTTCTTAAAACAGCAAAAGAGATACGGAGGGATTAATGTTCGAACGTGAATCAATAGCGAAACCGTTCGATAAACCTCTGAGTGAAAAACCTAAAACAGAGGATCTTACACTTGGAGGTAAGTACTCGAATGGTACTGGTGCATTAGCACTTCAATTATCCGCACACATTCAAGCGTTTGGATGTACTACGGATACCATTTTAATCAACATTGATACATTGCTGAGAAATCGTATTGGTAAAATTGGTGACGATTATGCCAAAGATTCCCACAATTACAACAAAATGATAGAACGATCAGCCAGGGAAATGGTTGTGGAAGTAGCCAAAGAACTGGAAGTCTTTGTAAAGACTGTAATTAAAGCGTTCCAACAAACTCGAATCGAAAAGCCGCATTTGATATTGTACGCTCCGGCATATGAAAAAATATTGCCTAAAGATATATTGCGCCCAGCATCAGGTCAGCGTCTCATGCTACAACAAGCCCTTGAGGGTATGATTGGTGAAATCAGAAAATCAAAATTGAATAGGGATATTACCATAGACGGTGTAACTGTCAGGTATCTTCCCATAGTTGAAAGAACAAGTGTGCCAAGAACATTGGTGTATGTAATAAGGTCATTGAAAAATAGACAACAAGTTCTTATGGTATCACATCAAGCCATAGATTGGCATATTTGTGATGTTATTAAGAACATGGTGTTGCTCGAATCCCATACAGGGAATTATAAACATCCTGATCAATTTGGTCAAAAAGCCTTTGGTTGTGACATTCCCTTTTTACCTGCTACACATGCAGTTCTTGGTGATAAATCACTCATCCTTCCAGTTATTAAAGGCAAGGATAAAACACAGCTCATGGATTTAGCAGCCGAACAGCAGTGGCACATGCGAACTACTGAATTTGTATCGGATGCCATAAGGAAGAAAGGTTGGCTTACTGCCAATATTGAATCTTTCTTTAAAGCACGTTAATAGTTTACATGTTTAATATTAAATATATCCAATCAAACCCTCAACACATAAGGAGATCTGAAAATGGATGCTAACCAAAATCAAGCAAGTCTCTCCGACATGTTCAAGCCCACAGAGCTGACCTGTCGTTCGGAGAAAACAGGAAACTCCCTGCGTATTTCCATTTGGGGAAGTCGTATGGGATTTACCGTATATGGAAAACAGAGTTCTGGTGGTAATCTCTTCCGCCAGTCCATCGACGCCAACCAGTTGATTGTTGTTGACAGTGCTCTCGACAATCTGGTCACCATGCCTCCCGAAAGTCATCAGTCCATGACCTTTGGACATTACGATCGTCAGGAACGCAAACAGGTCGTCGATTTTCAAATGAACTTGATCAAAGATGAACGCCAAGTTTACATGATTGAACTCAAAGGTGCAGGCAATAACGGTGGTGAATTTGCCGATCGTTTCAGTCTGTACCTGCCTCAGGGTGTCACCTTGAATACTGAACCGTTCAAACCCTCGGAGTCTTCTTCCTACATGGTCAAACGTCTTCGCCAGTATTTCAAGATGGTTGCGCCTACCGAAATGTCTCTTACTGGTCGTCGCATGACTGGTAACTTTGGCGGTAATGGTAGCAAACCCGGCAACAACAATTCTTACAACCGTGGAAACTACAAAGCCGGTGGTAACAAAGGACCTGCCGGTAATGTCGATACCGGCAATCCGATGAATGGATTTGACAGTGCTTCTCCCATGGACGATATGCCGTTTTAAAATCAAATCACCCTCACACACTTAAATCAACAATGAAAAGGAATCCGTACCATGGAAAACACTGCTGCATTCGGTAACCTTGCCGAAATTTTTGATAAAGCTCTCAGTGAAGTAGAGCTTCCCGACACTCCCGTTGAACTCTCAGAAAAAGAGAAAGAAAAACATGAACGTTGGTTGAAGCGTCAGGAAGAACAGAAAGCTGCCGCTGCTAAACGTGCCGCAGATATGGCTGCTGCCAAAGATCTGCGCCGTAAGGCTGAAGCTGAAGCACGCAAAGCTCGTGATAACAGCTTCGGTGAACCCAAGACCAATTATCGCCGTGACGTGAATCGTAAAACTTCTTACAGTGAAACTGTCAATGGCATGACTCGTGATGAACGCGATCAGGCTCGCGAAACCGAGTACAATACTTGGATGGCTTTCGTCGACAAACTTGTTCCGACTGCTATCAATTGTTGTCCGGACGACCAGATCAATGTGCCGATGGAAAAATACATCCGCGACTTTGACAATTCCAAGAAATTCTGTTTCTCTTTCGGAATGCCTGTCCGTCCCACCTTCCTTCTTCCGGACAAAGACGATCCGAAAATCAAATATCGTGCGTGGAAGCGTATTACTGAGGATACTACCGTACTCGAATTTGGATCGCAGGTTCCTTGGAAACGCGATCGCAAAACTGGCGAACGTTATCGTGATCCCAATGGCACTACTCAGAATTACTTTGCCGTCAAATACTACGACAAAGAATCCGGTGAACTCAAATCCAGTCTTTTCATGTATGAACGCATGGAAGGTGAATTCGAAGTCATGAAGAACAAGCTCAACACTTTCTTCAACAATGTCGTTCCCGAAAACAAGAAACGTTTCGCTGATTTCAAATTGTTCCTTGACAAGAAAACTCGTGGTTCTTTCAGTGGAAAACTTGATCCTGAAACTCTTGGTGCGATCAGTCAGTTCCTCAGAGATGGCGGCACTTCTCAGAATGCCATGAACATTCATCTCAAATCTGGTGCCAACTGCATCCTTTTTGATCCCAAAGGCATTTACTTGCTTGTCAATATGAGTCACCGTCGCACCGGTGTTATCCATGCTCAGGAAGCACTTGACAACAAAGCCAATGGATTCTACACCTCCAACGGTAAAGTTGGCCTCCGTATTCCCAGTCATATGGCGGTTATTGAATTTCTTGACAACAAGGTTACTTTTGTCTACGGTGCCTAATCGTTAATAAGTGTGTGAGAAGAGGTGGTGTCGTGACCACCTCTTTCCCGTGCAAACTCGAATTTCCAATTAGTTAACGTATATACCCGTCCAGCTAACGAGCATATATTACATTAATGAAGAAATTCGATCACATTTAAAACGAAAGGAACATGTAGATGAAAACTAAACAGGATGTGGCACGTGAATTAGCTATCCCAGCTGAAAATTGCATGTGCTATACAGTAAAACAAGGCGATGGGTCACACATTGAATGTCTTTACATGGATATCAGTGGTTTGAACATTGTCGAAACGGTTATGGAAGCAGACCCGGACGGTAAAGTTGTTTCCGTAACGAAACGATTGGAAGATCTTGCTCCACAGATGTTTATATACTCCATGGCAAGATATACCAAACTTAATAAAGCTGCGCTCACAGAAGGTCGTCTTCCGATCAACAATGTTCTTGAGCCAGTGAACCTTTTCTTCAGATCGCTCAGCAAAGAAGACCAAATAGCTATAGCTTACACCATCTTCAATATGCATGTGAGCATCTGCAAGAAATTCAACGATATCCTTAAAGTAAGTGAACTTGAAGAGTTTACTTATAACTTGGGAGATTGTTTGATCACATTGGATAACGCTATCGGATTGGTGGATAAAATTTCCAAATTCGTATCCGATGCAGTTCCACTTGGCGACTTTGAAGAGATCGGTACGCGTGAACAGGATACTAAGGAACTCACATTCCTTGAACCTGACGTACATGGTCTAACAGTAGTTGCCATTTTGAACAAGATGCTCTGTCCTCTTTTCAGTGTGTACATGAACATCTTGCTTAACAAGAAAAATATTATCTGTGAACATGGCTATGAACTTCCTTGTGTATTTATGCTTTCCAAACTTCTGGAAAAACATTATCCTGAACTGATTGAGAAGTTCAAAAACTATATCAACCACAACATCAAGAAAAAGAACAGTTTCATCGAATCTGATGCTGCTACCATGTTGCATCTTACCCCGGCAACCATGTGTCTCAAAATGTATGCTCAATTGTTGATTCGAAGCTTGGTTAATGTTGATTTGTACAACATGGACAGGAACCTTATGAGTTTCGTTTGCCGCAGTATTCTGGACACCATTACCAGTACTGCCAAGAATGTTAACGAGTATCCTGTATTTGTTCGTAAACCTCAAGTTAAACACCAAGATGAAGATACGTCCGGTTATCTTGACGTAAGTTCTGCGGTAAGTAAAGCACCATTCGATACTTCTCGTATCATCATGGCGTCTGTTCGCCCAGTGGTTACAAAGTGTTTGGCGTCATATGCACAGATCTTCTCAATGGAGGATTTTGAGGCATCGATTGCTTATTATCGTACCAAAGTTGTTGTTCCCAATGCGTTCAACAGATTTCTTGTAAATACATTCTTCAGGAGTTTTCTTGGTGGGGGTCAGTGTGTGCAACTTGTAAAGAGTTCTCATTTTAATGAACTTGTTGCCTGTTTGCAAATGATCGCTCTCAAGAAAGGGTATGTGGAATTGGCTCACATGCTCACAGCAACCAAATCCCAATCTACCTGTCCTGAAAACATTCAATTCAGTTCGTCTTATCGTAGCAGATTTTACGAAAGAACTCGCATGATTTTTGAAGAGGGTCCGATTGGTCCGTTAGCGAAAAGCTTCGATCAGTGGATGGCGAGTATTGTCAATGAGATAGCAACCCATAACTGGTATTTCAATACCAGTATGCCGATTTGGGATGCTACGGAACAAGAACCTCTCAACGGTGATCCTATACCTCTTCGTAACGTCATTGAAGAAGGTTGTGGTATGATCTTGTATGCTCAAGATATTGAGAACGGGGTCTATGATCCCAACCTCAGATCGTTGTCTCAAGATATGCAGTAATCCATCCTACCTGTAGGACACCAACAGTCCTACAGGTAGAGTCCATTAGTAAGGAGGAAAGAAATGATTATCGGGCATTTAGAGCTTCCGAACAAATGGGCAACCGCTGCTATGGTTAACAACCAACCATTTGTTTATAGAAGCGGGCCACCAACAATGTTTGCACCCAATGATGCTTGGGGCAATAATATCAAAATAGACCCTTGGTTTAAAAACTATAAGGTTATTTCACAAACAGGGTATTCGGTTACTGAATTTTGGTGTGTTAGTCTCAAAGACGGTATACATGACCATTTACTTGTTCCAATACTTATGAAACGTTATTGTAATAACGATTTGACATATCGCGCGTTCTTGTTTAAGAATGGGATTTTTGATTTATTGATGGAAACCAATAAAGATCTCTCTGACTTTAACAGAACGTATATCCAACAATACGGAAGTGCTGAACTTTTGTTTGAATGTTTATCCGAACATCCCGGATTGTTTGAAATGTGGGAAGAAACGCTACGTAACTTGAGAATATCCGGTGCTTTCGAAACAAGATTCCCATCAGGCACTCCATTTATAGTAGATGAATTATTGCGTAGATGTGTTCCTATAGAACTCTATGCTAAGTCTACTGTTGCTTTGCTCAACGAATCCGTCGATCTCAGCGAACTTGGTATAACAGATTCATACAAAATGAGAGATTGGTTCAGAGATTCTACACCGATAAATCCGTTAACCAACATTGTTGATGTTGACTGGATCGGTGAACGAATCTTGGTTGAGAATGTCACCAATTTCAGTTTCGATGACATTATACAAGCTACCTGCACATCATCCAATTCAAGAAACTTAATGTCCATATTGGCAGACACGGTTAAGCGTGAAGAGTTAATAGACGTTCCAAACTTTACACAAAACACTATCCTCGAGGATTATGCGATATTGCATTGCGGTGACCAAAACTGCACTGCACCAAACAGCGAATACATAAATATCCTTGAAAACATCGACATGATAATCAACATGTTGATACTTGACGATGTGACCACTTATGTTGCTGAATATGACATGCGTAGGCCTGACGGTATGAATATCATGGAACGCATTTATGGATACGGTTTATGTTCTGTCACATCTCATTCCAATACAGCACGGCCCAAGCAGCCATATGACCTTGATTTTGCATGTAGGGATTTATGTGAACAGCTCAACGCTGTATCCATTAGACTCATAAAAACATATAACGAAGAACTTTTCATCACTATTACATACAACAGCGGAGAAGTACGTTCGTATTATTACAACTTGATAGTACATGCGTGCGTATCCGGTTGTTTGTTCAGTGCGTGATAAAGCATATATTACATCTTTGAAGGAGGACTATCAAACATGTTCATCCAAAGATTAAGAATGCCCATGAGGTATAAACCAGGCACCTCTCTCGATACGACAGGAGTACTGTTTTATCAGGATGGTACTTGTATGCAACTTGGACGAACGGTGCAAGTAGTTCCCGGGTTAGCAAAAGAAAAACTCTGTAACATTACGCCCAACAGAGTCACCGAATGGGTAACATTTAAACACAACGGAAGAGAGTATGTCACATCAATGTGTGTATACTCCAGACACGAAGACATTTACCATAAACAGGTATTGCACAAAGACAAGTATCTATTTACGAAGGCGATAGAGAACCTCTTAAACGATAGCTGTATGTGTGAGAATAATGGACTAATGTCAGCACAAATGTTCCGTCTTGAAAATGCAATTTCAAGAAATCCAGAATACGTTGATCCTGAAGAGGAGATCTTTTTCCAATTCGATAGATGTGCGTATATCGAATCTATGGTAGAAAGATTACTTCTCACTAACAACGACCATCCAATAATGCCGATATATCACGATCTAATATTTAAGAAAAATGTTGGGTCTGAAGTTTTGGCAGACGAAGACGATCGATATTACCATATCGAAAACAATCCAATCGCAGAAGCTGTATGTGATCTTACAGTACCTATAAAGGCTTATTTGTCATCTTCACCGATAGTTGAAAGAGAAATAGTTGGTGCTTTATCTCCATTCAAATATCAACCGAATTTGTTACAAGTAATGTCTAAACGGGTAAATGAAGACCGCACACCGTTCCTGCAGTTCAAATGTCCTTTTAATGAAAAGGATATAAATGAAGACATGTGTGCCAACGAAACGATATATTCACTGGTATCCACAATAGACGAATTTCCGTACGATGCCTTTTGCGTTACTTACGACGTATCAACAAGAAAAAGTAAATTCGTATATAAACTCAATACTCATTTTGGTACGGATAATAAACTTGACGTACCGCGTATAATGCATGACGTAATCAGTTTGCTTCCAAAATGGTTCAATGAGTCATGTAAAAAGATCGATATCTGTAGAACACCAACAGAAGAAATCTTTATCGATATACTCACCGGATCTGGACATAACGTGAGATATTACATCGATATAGCGTTATTCGATCTTGCCGCACACAATTTGATAGATCAATAATCGTAACCAACTTACCAACGGAAGGAACCCAAATGTTTAACCCAAATGTGAAAGCAGCGGAGGATGCTTCACGGCAAGTACTCGGATATGGAACAATAAGTCGTTGTTGGGGTAACTGCTCTGCAACACTGTTTATCTTCAGTCCGCGTGCATTGAGTAAGCAGTTCGTCCGCCCTTATGTGTTCAACTTTAACGATAATTTCATCGATGAAGTGGTTGGCAAACAGTTTGATGCCAATATTTTCAACGGAATGAGTCGAAAGTCTGACGCAGTACTTAACGCCATCGTCCCCACAAGTTTTGATGGTATTTATCAGGTTCGTAATGATGAACTCAGTTTCTATTACACCTTTATGCTGATTGTGCAACGGGACCAGGCACAAGATGCACTCAGTCCATTCCTTAGAGCTCCGTCTCCCATGAAGAGACAGCTGATGAGTGGATATTTCTTGCAAGAACCGTACAACCCGACAACAATGTACATGGGAGCGCCGACAATCAATCCGAATGCGATGATGGTCTTTACCCATGACAGTGTTTTCCACGTATCTCCAAATGACATGATGCGTAATGGCCGTACGGTTATTAACATGAATCACAATGCCGATAACATCAGCCGTACTACCGAACAAATGGTTGTGCCTGGTGCCGGCAATAATGGCGATAACAGACTGTACATGATGCGTCCAATGGATTTGAATCGTGCAGCTTCTTTGTCGGCTAACTTCGGTGATTCTTCTGTGAATGGTATGGCTAATGCGTCTCTCGATGCAGTGGCCGGATCCCGAGGAGGTAATGCTGCCGTACCCCTGGCATCCTCTCTCAAATCACCAATGGCACAGTTGAATCATATCTGTGATGCTGCCAGACAAGTGATGTATTCTAATCTCTATGAAAGCGGTAATCAGAACAGTTTCACCAATCCGTTTATACCGCGACAGGACGACCCGGTAAACGCTCAGCGGTATATGGCACAAAATTTCGATGCGAGTCTCGAAACTGTAGACCTTAATCCGATGACCAGAGAAGGGTCTGATATCGACACGTCGATACCGATGTCTATCGCTCAACTTGACCAGATGTTTACAGGGCAGTTGATGATCATGCCGTTCATCACTGAATCCCATGCATCTTGCGAACTCACACCTCAGGATGAAATTACCTCCCACAAATCTGTAATGAGTTCTATGCTTGCGAGTACTATCTCCTCGATGTTGCCGTGTTACAACATCGGCGGCATTTCGTTCAGCTATTATTCTTACAGAAGTAACACTGGAGGTCTTGGCCGTAAAGGAGTTTGGAACCTGCTTAACGTGGATCCGTTAATTCCTAATATTGGTCCTGATGGTATAGATCACCATCTTGAAGCGTGTATCCACATGTTCTATCAGGAAATGGAGAACAATCTTTTCCCGATACTCATGAATGCAGGCGGCGATTTTGAGCTTCATGCCGAAATTAACTGCTACAACGTAAGTCTTATCAATCTCATCTACATGGATGAGAGAGGTATGTGTTCTAATCCGAACGGTTACTGGGAGACCAATAACTGTTTCAACAACTTTACCAATCCGTTGCTTGCCGGTGAAAACATCGCTGCACGTAACGTCAATAGTTTGGCGGCGTTCAAAGATGCAACTCTTGCAAGTCTCGGCAACACTGCAAGTATCTCTTTCTAAACTTAACAATAAGGAATATGAAAATGGAAGAAAAACATGCCACTATCCAGGACGCATCGCAGTTCGTTCGTGACTTGATCGAACTCGGCGGTGTGTACAAAGTGGACGGTACCGACTTCATCGTCGATACCGTCGATGGTACTGCAGCAACTATCGATGTGAAAGGTCAGTCGAAACCTATCATGTTGTGGTCTGAGAAGGCCAAACTTGGTGACCACGTTTTGCTGAATATCTTTGGCGAAACTGTCAACACAACGGATGAACGCAACTGGTTCTATACGTTTATCAGTATGCTTCCCGGCCATATCATCCGCAACATGATGACTGCGATCATCAATGCTGCATTGTCCAAAGAACAGGACAAAGCCTATGAAGCCATGGATGTCATCAGTCCTTTCGTGAAGGATATCGATGAGAAAACCAAAACCGAGCTTCAACTTCTCAGTCCCAAAGACATCGCAATGATTGTCTATCACAAACCGAGCAAGACCGCTCAATTGCAGACTCGTATCTTCGAAGATGAGTTCAAAGCTGTGTTCGGAAAGAAAATCCGTACCAAAACTTGGAAACTTTTCGAGACCATGTTCAAGACTCTTATGAGTATTGAAAACGAACAGCAGATGAGCGACACTTTCAAAGTCACTGCCAATATCCTTGGCATGAAACAGACCGATTCCATGGTTCGTGTGTTGGTCAAGTTCGCTGAGAACGTTGATTCGTATGCCCGTATCCTTCTCGGTCAAGAATTCAAACTCGGTTCACTCATCAATGGTGTCAATAACCTTGAGCTCTTCTTCGGAATTATGAGAGTTTTCACTTCCGGCGGTGGCGCTCAGAAAGTTGAAAGCAAGGCCCCGGCAGCCAGCCCTTTCGGCAAGTCGATGCCCGTCTCACCCACTTCGGTCCCGGCGGGCAAGGTGGTTTCCGTTGGGAAATCAATGCCTATAGTGCTCCCGGATGTAGTGGGCAAACAGAAATCGACTCCTGTAAGCCAGCAGCCGAAACCTGTTCTCCCCGACGTCTTGCACCCTGGTCGTATGGTTGCGGCACCCTCCCAACCTTTCGGATACCAATCTTATGGAAACCATGGTTTTACCTTTGGTAAACCGGTTGCATTGGACAGTGCTCCTCCGAGATCCCAGGGACCCAAAGTTCGCCAGATCCTTGCCAATGGTAAGTTGGTGTAAGTCATCCTAACGGATGGCGCAGATGCTCCCGTAACAGGGAGCATCTTTTTTTTCTTTGAAACAAGGAGAACCATCCATGAACGATATGATTAACTTCTATGTTGGGTATGCTCTTAGCGAGATAACAGATCTCCCTGATGTGGCACCTTCCATGGAAAAAATAAAACCGGAAAT
>JAEIGA010015466.1_pt1 | contig 11619 bp, 9 predicted proteins | sample 9270691 | NCBI WGS metagenome assembly JAEIGA01 (sample SAMN17057246, study PRJNA624740) | gut metagenome | biome: biome; isolation source: fecal sample | host: Bos grunniens | place: China: Xizang | collected 2019
GGGTGTGTGAAAATTTCCGGTTTTCAGATTACCAAAACAAGCGCCAATAAACGCCTTTTATTATGTCTGCTACCCTTCGCCGTAGATAGTTAATAGTTAACAATTAATAGTTAATATTTCTATACAGACATCCCTGGCGCAGGTTCACGGTGCAAAGGTAATTAAAAATTTGTAAATGTGCAAATTTTTTAGACGAAAGTTGAAATTTTATTCGTAGAAAATACGAGTGTCCATCGGTACTCCTTCGGTGAGATTCCTATGAAGTTCCTATCATATTCCTATGAAGTTCCTATGGAGATAGGTGGCAAATAAGTAGCAAACAAGGGGCTACGTAGTAACTATTGTAGCTTACTTTGCTTGATCTGGTTGTCTAATTGAATAAAACGCTCACCGAAAATCAGTGTCCATGTCTCAATACATTGGAAACGCAAAGCAGGTTCATCGGCATAAAGATTAGCGATAGAATCGCGAACAATGGCAGTTTCTTGCCAAATTGTTCCATAATGCTTTTGAGAAAATTCTAAATAAGTAGAGAGGGTATCTGCAGAGCTCTGTAATTCTGTGATCTTTAGATTAACATGATAGTTAATAGTTTCTATCATCTTTCGCTCGCGAACCTTAATACTCACACGTTGGAACAATAGCAACGAACAAATAATCACGCAAATAATAGAGATAAGATAAGGCATACTCTTTCGCCAAATATGTTGGCGATGGAAGGCTTTCTTGAGTGCAGCGATATTGGGATAACTGCCTTGCTGACAAGCACGCACGATAGAACGATAGCGTTTCGGGAAAAGCAGAGCGAGGATATTGCCAAAAAGCTGGAGATCGATGCTAGCATCGTTGCTATCAGAGGTACTATCTGTATCGCTCAAACCAAAGTCTATCAGTTTGACATTCTGTCCGTTACGAGTAATGAGAACATTACTACTTTTGAGATCGTGATGCACAAGTTGCAAACTGTGAATATACTCCAACACCTCTAATAGTTGTGCGAGCACGCGCTCGCGTTGCGCGCGAGACGGGGATGTTTTGATCCACTCCGCAAGCGTAAGCCCATCCACATACTCCATCACGATACAACGACCTAATTCCTGCACGTCTTCCAGCGAATAGGTTTCAGCTATATTAGAATGGCTGAGCGAAATACCAAAAGAGAACTCCTTTTCTTGCAGTAGGCGGATGTCAGTGAGGGATTGGTATTCTGGAGATATGCCCTTGAGTAGGTAGCGTTTGCCATACCTCTTGGCGGTATAGATAGTGTTTTGACGACGCTGCTGGAGCAAGGTAATATCGCTCCAATCAGCACTAAAATTCTCTATATCAATGTATCCAGAATCGGAAATCATTATCAACTATTAATTGAACAGACGTTATTCCATGTTTCTTGCCAGCGACATAAGTGGTAGTGGTGCAGTCTTGACGTTTAAGATTGTCTAAATACATCGGTTTCCCAATGATGAACGCAATGGCATCAAAGGCGTCACCCACTTGCAATTTGGCATTCCTTGAACTTTCCACAACAAAATGATTATCATTTAAATAGCGAAATACGCATACGCGGTTAGGGAGCCAAGACACCTCTACTAAATCACCTTCTGTCAGTTCATTGCTGCGTAAGCCTTCGCCCTTAAATAAGGCACTCTCGCTCTCTGTGCGTTGTTCTAACGTTACTAAATAAGCACTCCAGTCGGCATACCCCAAGAATTGCGATAAGGTATTGAGCGTAGAGATCCGAGGCCGACCATTACTGCCGATATAGCCCCAGAGGCGCTTAATAGTAGAAAGCGAAAAAACTTGGTGCTGCTTTTCCCAAATACAGTTGATAAGATACTCAAAGTCGCTTGGAGTCTGCAAAGTACGTCCAACATTATGCTCGACATCTTTGCGGAGAGCGATAATTTCAGGGGAATGCATTGGTAAGGACATTGATATGAGAAGTAGCTATTTTTGACAAAATATCCAATTGGTATCAAATTCTATCTAATACCGTTTGAACCAATTGTTTAATACGAGGTTTATAGTCGGTGTTAGCGGCCTCCACTTTGCGTTGGGCAATCACGCAACAAACGGTCATGGCCTTGTGTCCCATCAGCAGACTGAGGCCTGCGATAGCACTACCTTCCATCTCGTAGTTGGTAATGCGTTGACCTTCGTAACGAAAATCGGTAATGCGGTCGTTGATGTCCTTCACCGCGATGTCGCAACGCAGTACGCGCCCTTGAGGTCCATAGAAACCATTGGCAGCAATGGTGCAACCACGCATCATATCGTCGCCTGCAATACGATTAACCAGTTCTGGGTTAGCTGCCACTACGTATGGGCGTGCCGCCTTAGCTGGATAGTGGATAAAGTCCACCAATGCATCCTCAAAGCCAAGATCAGCAATCTCGTCGCGACCCTCGTAGAAGGCCAAAACACCATCCCAACCAATAGACTTCTCACTCACGAGGAACGTGCCAAGAGGAATATCTTCTTGCATACCGCCACAAGTACCAATGCGCACGATTTCAAGGGTGCGATGCTCGTCTTTCTCGGTACGGGTAGCAAAATCGATATTCGCGAGAGCGTCAAGTTCGTTAAGCACGATATCGCAGTTGTCGGTACCAATTCCTGTAGAGATACACGAGATGCGCTTTCCGTGGTATTTTCCTGTGATGGTATGGAACTCGCGACTCTGGATATCACATTCGATAGAGCCCTCGTCAAAGAACGAAGCCACCATATTAACACGACCTTGATCGCCAACTAATATCACCTTGTCCGCCAAATGCTCTGGGCGAATGTGCAAGTGAAATACGCTGCCATCCTCATTGATAATGAGTTGGCTTGCAGGAAAAGTCTTTTTCATAGGTTTAAAAGTTCTAAAAGTTTTAAGGATTTTAACGGTTTTAATAGTCGCTAGCGTTACGCTTGACCACCGCCGAAGGACATAGGTATAGTACTTCCTGGAGCAGGAGTACCATTCAGTTTGATCGTACCAAATTGCTTCTCGTATTTTGCCACATTCTCTTGCAACGCAAAGAGCAGTTTCTTGGTATTCTCAGGGGTCATGATGATGCGTGACTTGACATTAGCGCCCTTTTGGCCTGGCATTATGCATGCGAAATCTACGACGAACTCTGAAGCAGAGTGCGCAACGATAGCGAGGTTGGAATAAGTGCCTTCTGCTACCTCAGGCGAGAGGTTGATGTTGAGTTTTTGTTCTTCCATAATTGTTATGTATAGGATGTTTATATTACTGTATTAAGCACTACGCTGTAACTGAAGTTACCAACGCATGCGACGACGATAGAGGGGTTGGGTACAGAGCATATATGCCGAGATGAGCGGCAATAGCAACTCATATACCACAATTTCTATACCAAACACCTGTCCGCCAAATCGGCGCGAAGCGGTATTGATAATACACAACTGAAGTATCAATCGCAACCACCACAACGCATAAGCAGCTACCATTGCCCAGCCCGTTGAAAAGATAAAGATGGCTATCAACAAAGCGTAAAACAAACCACGCGTAAGAGGTTCGATGGTCAGTAAGACCTTGCTACTTGCCTTGTAATGTGGCGATACGGATAGATGACGGCGTTTCTGGTGAAGCCACTCACGCCAAGTGGCCTTAGGTATGGACCACGTGATACTATCTGGTGTGCAGACAATTTGGGTGTTGACTGGAGTAGTAACCTTATTAACAAATAGGTCATCATCGCCTGCTCGCTCGCCCAGCAGACCTCGGAAACCGCTATGACGGAAGAAAGTATCGCGTCGATAAGCAAGATTGCGCCCTACACCCATATACGGATGCCCTGCCACGGCCATACCTAGATACTGCAAACCGATGAAAAGGGTATCAAAATTAATCAGACTATTCAGCCACGACTTTTGCGAGAAGTAGGCACCATAGCCGAGCACTACCTCTGTTTGCTCATTGCTGAGAAACCCTTGAACCATTTCACGTATCCAAAAACGCGACTCAGGACGACAATCGGCATCTGTAAGCAGCAGATAATCATATTGCGCTGCTTTGGCTCCGATGGTGAGTGCAAGTTTCTTGCTACTAATAATACGTGCATCGTGAGGCACGAAAGATAAGTGAAGATGCTTATACTCACGAGCATACTGCTCTAGTATCGACTGTGTATTATCCTCGGAACCATCGTTGACCACGATAACCTCGTAGCAAGGATAGTCCTGGGTGAGGAGAGTGTGCAGATAGTTGTTTAGATTGGCCTCTTCGTTGCGCGCACAAACAACAACACTAACCCCAGGAAGCCCCCCCTCTGGATCGCTATTAGGAACTTGCTTGCGGTGGCGACGCAACCAACGGCCAACGCCCGTCATATAGCGGCAATAGAAATAACATTGATAGCCAAACACCAATAACAAGGCGCCTAGAAGACAATAATCAATATATGATAAGGTTTGTAAAATATGCATAATCAATATACTGGACGAATAAACTCGGTCAGTCCCTCGATAGCCAACTCGCGAAGCTGATCCACCACGAAGGAACTAATTTGCTCGGCACCTGCCTTGGTGAGAAGATACTCCTTGCGATCAGATTCAGGCGATATATTCTTATAATAGATACGCGCCATCTCCTCGTCCATAGATTTCAACCACTCGTAGGTAATGGCCTCCATATCTATGAGAGGCACATTCTTAGCCTGAGCAGCACGACGTACGGCCTCTGGATACGAACCCATACGCTCCTTGAGTTGGCCTGCCTTGTAGAAAGGTTGCGCCAATGGCGTAGAGAGAATAACACGTATCTCCTTATCTTGGAACTTCGCCACAATAGCAATGAGATATTTGAGCATATCTGCGGTAGAGCTATGCATAGTCTCATACTCATCGCGCAAGTCGTTTTGCCCCAACTGAATGAGTACAAAATCGCCAGGTTGTACCTTAAGCAATATTTCCTCAAGGCGACCATTGACCAGCGTCTGGGTACTCTCGCCCGAAGTAGCCATGTTGACAACTTGAATGCTATCGGTAAAGTATTGCTGCATCACTTCTGCCCAACCATAGACCTCTGATGTAGCCAAACTGTGAGGCGCCATAGTGCCATCACCCACTAAAATCAATGACTGTTGCGCGAAACAAACAAACGATGTGCTTAACGCTATTACGATGGTAAGTAAAATCCGTTTCATATAGTAAGAAAAATTGTTACAACATTAATCCTCGTACACAAGGCATACATTATCTACCCATAGGGTATTACCCTCGTGACCCTCAAATGCCTCCATCTTGCCCGAAGTAATCACAATAACCATATGGGTAACATCCAACGAGCCATCCCATCCTTCCTCTTGAATTAAAGTTACTTTGCCCTTGGAATTGGTAGCACGCTCGATATTCTTGAATCCCATATAGTCGCGATACCACGATTCGCCCGTGATATCACCATAATGGATAGGCACACGATGACCGTTAACCCACTCCAGTTGCGATTTCGAAAAGCGCTCGTAGCCTGTACCCACACGAATGGAGTGTATTTTACCTTTCTCATCCTCCCAACGATGTTGTAGATAGATGTATGCCTCTGCCTCATCTATCTCGCCATTAGTAAACTCCACTTTCTTAGGTTTAGCAGTACCCTTGGCATACCAATACCAATTTTCTTGCTCCACCACACATTTATAGTCAAACATCAACGCCGAAGGACGACCCGTAAATGGCACACCGAAATCAATATTCTGATATGGATCAGCCGCTGTGGTGATTGGTTCTAGGTTACGCCCCGTAAACAGCGTACCCGATACCAACACTTGGATATCAATCATTCCCAATACCCGAACACCCAACATATCCACATCCAAACGACAGCAAGTGCCACCATCCTCGCGTACTTCTGGAGTCATGGTACCCGCTGCTTTTTCGATTCCAACAATATTAGCATACGCATTGCTAGTAGCCCAAGGATTACCATCCTGACCATAGGTATAAGGCGCATTTTTGCGGATGGTGTCGGTAGGAGCGAGACAATAAAGAGTCTTGGTCTTACCTCCCAAAAGTTTGGATTCTTCTATATATCGCACCGTCCATTGCTCCATATCGCCAAAAGGTAGTGGTTCAACACGTTCCGCTATAGCCGACAGCGATAAGCACAATAGAGGTAGAATTAACACTTTCTTCATAATTTCGTCACAAATCTTAATATAAAATACAACATTTATAAAAAACGTGCAAAGATACTAAAAAAAATGGACATACACAAATAAAACTGAGAAAAGTACAAAATCTTATTTTTTTAGGGACGTAGAGAAAGCAAATAGTCGTTGCTATTATCTTGCCGAAGTTAAGCAGAAGATAAGCAGAAGATAAGCCCTTGATTATGGAGGGAGGAATTAGAAAAAAAAGTATCATTTATTCAGATTTAAGGTTTAAAAGAAAGTTACAAGAGGTATACTGTTGATAAAGAAAATTAGGGCAAAGGGTTGCGTGTTTGTATTTTTTTTTGTACCTTTGCGGACGAATTTGCATGAACACTTTTGGCGAACATTTTAGTTTCACCTCCTTTGGAGAGTCACACGGTCGAGCTATCGGCGGTGTGTTGGATGGTGTCCCTGCTGGTATTCAAATTGATATGAAGCTCATCCGTCAGGAATTGGACCGAAGAGCAGGACGAACTTTGATCGACACAGACAACGACTCTGCCCTCAAAAAGTCCAAAGACAATGGCATATCGCCACGGGCTATGCGCGAAGCGGATGAGGTGGAATGGTTGAGCGGCGTGATAGACGGCATGACATTGGGTACGCCGATTGCCTTTATCATTCGCAATCACGATGCACGCAGCGAAGATTATGATTGGCTGAAAAACACCTACCGTATTGGGCATGCCGATCGTACCTATCAAGAAAAATACGGCATACGCGACCATCGTGGAGGTGGACGCGCATCTGCCCGAGAAACGGCATCACGCGTTGTAGCGGGAGCTCTAGCACGTCAGTTATTGAACGCGAAAGGCATAACTATTCATGCAGAAGTAGTCCAAGTAGGGGCAGAAACGAATCCCGAGAAGTGGGATACATACATAGCAGAAGTTCGTGCGAATGGAGATAGCATTGGCGGTATTGTACGGTGCAGCATCACTGGTGTTCCTATGGGGATTGGTGAGCCGATTTTCGATAAACTGCAAAGCCATTTGGCCTTTGCTATGATGAGTATCAACGGTTGCAAAGGATTTGACTACGGCTCAGGGTTCGAGCACATAGAAAAGACAGGCAGCGAGATGTATCTAACTGATAACCAACAATTAATATCTGGCGGTATCGCAGGCGGCATTAGCGACGGAACCCCCATCACTTTCCGCTGTGTATTCAAACCCACTGCCTCCAACCGCAAGACCCTAGAGGCCGTACACGAAGGAGAAGAGGGGCTCAAAGTAGGCAGACACGATGCTTGCATTGCCTTGAGGGCAGTACCTGTAGTGGAAGCCATGGCGGCCCTAACAATAATAGATTGGATAGAAAACAACCAATAAACCTAACTATTAACACATTATTTAACACAACTATGACATTTACGCACTTACATGTCCACTCGCATTACTCAGTACTTGATGGTATGAGCAAGGTGCCTGATCTAGTAGACAAGGCCATCAAGACTGGTATGCCCGCTATTGCACTCACCGACCACGGGTGCATGTACGGAATCAAAGAACTCCTTGACTATTGCAAAAAAGCGAACAAGAAACTCAAAGAAACTGCTGCAGAGGCAGGCACAGAGTATGTTCCCTTTAAACCCATTGTGGGTGTAGAGGCATATTGTGCACGCCGCAGCCGCTTGCAACATGATAAAGACCTGAAAGCTGTAAATGCCGAAGGCAAAGCTTATATCGTAGATCAAAGCGGATGGCACTTGATATTGTTGGCAAAGAATCTGCAAGGTTATCGCAACCTATGCCGAATCGTGAGTGCTAGTTTTATGGAGGATAGTTATTACCGTCGTCCACGTATCGACCGCGACTTGTTGGAAGAGTACCACGAGGGATTGATCTGCTGCTCTGCTTGTCTTGGCGGCGAGCTTCCCCAAAAGATTATGGAGGGAATGGCTAGCGCTGGAAACAATTCACAATTGACAGCAGATAGTTTAATTGGTGATAATCGTTTTGAGGAAGCCGAAAAGACCATTGAATGGTACAAGAATCTATTTGGAGAAGATTATTATATTGAGATTCAGCGTCATCAGACTGATAAAACAGGATCAGACCAGCATGTGTACCAAGTGCAGAAAGAGGTAAATCCCGTACTAGTGGCATTGGCAAAAAAACATGGGATAAAGGTGGTGGCTACCAATGACGTTCATTTTGTGGAGGAGGAACATGCCGAGGCACATGATCACTTGATATGTGTGAGCACGAACCACTTTATCGATGACGAAAATCGCATGCATTATACCAAGCAGGAATGGCTGAAGACACCCCAACAAATGGCGGAGATATTCAGCGACATACCTGAAGCTTTGGAAAACACCCAAGAGATTGTAGATAAAATAGAGGTATACGATATAGACTCTGGGCCATTGATGCCAAAGTTCCCTATCCCCGAAGAGTTTGGCACAGAGGAGAGCTATCGCCAGAAATTCACAGAAAAAGACCTATTCGAAGAGTTTACAAGAGATGAGCACGGCAACGAGGTTCTCACCCAAGAGCAAGCCGAAAAGAAGGTAAAGACTTTAGGCGGATATGATCGATTGTATCGTATCAAATTGGAGGCCGACTATCTGCGCCATCTGACCTATATCGGAGCTCACCAACGATATGGAGAAACATTGACCGAAGAGCAAGAAGAGCGCATCAACTTTGAGTTGCACATCATGAAGACGATGGGTTTCCCTGGCTATTTCTTGATTGTGATGGATTTTATCCGTGCAGCTCGCGAGGAGTTGGGGGTAAGTGTAGGTCCTGGTCGTGGTAGTGCAGCTGGATCGGTAGTGGCATACTGCTTGCGCATCACAGACTTGGATCCCTTGAAGTATGACTTGCTGTTCGAGCGTTTCCTCAATCCCGACCGAATCTCCCTACCCGATATCGATACCGACTTTGATGATGCTGGACGCGGGAAAGTACTAGATTGGGTGAGCGAGAAATACGGACATACTCATGTAGCGCATATCATCACCTATGGTACGATGGCCACAAAATCAGCGATTGCGGATGTGGGCCGTGTGCAACGCATCCCACTCGCACGCGTAAACGAGATAAAAGGGTATATACCAGACAAGGGATTCCCTGATAATATCAAAGACGAGAAAGGTAAGTCACCCAAAGTCAATCTCAAGAACTGCTACAAATATGTGGATGACCTGCGCGTATTGCTAAACGCGGGCGAGCCCGAGGTACAAAAGATGCTGACCTATGCGGCGCAATTGGAAGATACAATCCGTCAGGTGGGTGTACACGCTTGCGGTGTGATTATTGGAGCTGACGATCTGACCAAGTTTGCTCCGCTGAGCACAGTAGAGGATAAGGCAACTGGTAAACGCGTACTGGTAACCGAATATGATGGACACGTAGTAGAAAGTGTGGGATTGATTAAGATGGACTTCTTGGGATTGAAGACATTGACCATCATCAAAGAGTGCTTGAAGAATATTTATCAAGCCCACGGCGTAAGCATCGACATCGACCATATTCCTATTGACGACGCGGAAACCTACAAACTATTCCAAGAAGGAAGAACCGTGGGTGTATTCCAATTCGAGTCGGCAGGTATGCGTAAATACATGAAAGAGCTGAAGCCAACGGTAATGGGCGATCTGATTGCAATGAACGCGCTATATCGTCCTGGACCTATGGATTATATTCCACAGTTTATCCGCCGCAAACATGGCTTGGAACCTGTGACATACGATATCCCTGTGATGGAGAAATATCTGAAGGATACCTATGGTGTGACGGTATATCAAGAGCAGGTGATGTTGCTATCGCGTCTATTAGCCAACTTCACTCGTGGTGAGAGTGACCAGCTGCGTAAAGCTATGGGTAAGAAGATCATGGCTATGTTGGCAGAGCTGAAGCCAAAGTTTATCAATGGCGGTAAAGCCAACGGACACAACGAGAAAACATTGGAAAAGATTTGGGCAGACTGGGAGAAATTTGCATCGTATGCATTCAACAAGTCGCACGCAGCATGCTACTCATGGGTAGCCTACCAAACTGCGTACCTAAAAGCCCACTACCCTGCCGAGTTTATGGCTGCTAACTTGACCGTTGCAAAAGATGATATCAAGGATGTGACAAAGTTCATGGATGAGTGTAGAGCGATGAAGATATCGGTGCTTGCACCCGATGTAAATGAATCAGGTTTGAACTTCACGGTAAACAATAAAGGCGATATTCGCGTCGGTTTGGGAGGAGTAAAAGGTGTAGGTGAAGGCGCAGTAGAGGCCATCATATCAGAGCGCGAGAAAAATGGAAAATATACTGATATCTTCGACTTTGTAAAACGCGTCAACCTGCAAGCATGCAACAAGAAAACCATTGAGAGTCTAGCATTAGCTGGTGGATTCGACTGCTTTACAAACTCGTATCGCGAACAACTATTGGGCATGAATACCAAAGGCGAGAATATGTTGGATGTTCTGATTCGATTCGGCAATAAATACCAACAAGATCAGGCAGCTAATAGCATGTCGCTTTTCGGCGATTTGGGTGGCGGTATGGGCGTGGATATTCAACTGCCCGAGTTGCCACAAGTACCTCGCTGGTCAGCTATTGAACGATTGAACAAGGAGAAGAACCTAATTGGTATCTTCTTATCAGCTCACCCGTTGGATGATTGGGAGTTTGAAGTACGCGATGTTTGTAGCATCACAACCGCAGAACTCACCCAGTTTGAAGCATGGCGCAAACCCGAATCACGCACTGCCACTGCCCCAGTTGACGAGGAAATATCCATCGAAGAAGAGGGCGAAGAGAAACCCAAGATAGATCCTACGCAATGGATTACGAGCCATGAGAACCGTCCATTGTTCTTTGGCGGTACTGTGGTAGAAGCAGAAGAAAGAATATCACAAAAAGGTAATCCATACGGCAGATATGTGATTGAGGATTATTCGGGCAGTTATCAGTTCACCCTATTTGGTGAGGCATACAAACAGTTTGCCAGCATGCTCAAACCTAGTGTATATGTATTCTTGACTGGTATGATACAACAACGCGGAAGTAATCAGAAATGGTTCAGGCCAAAACCTGTGACAGAAGCGGAATATGAATTGATTGTACAACAGGCAGATATGATGAGCGATGCGAGCAAGCATGCAAATATGATTACGATTGATATTCCATTAGAGAATGTACAACCATCACTGATTGATGAATTGTCTGAAATATGCCAAGCTAATCCAGGAAATATACCACTGCACCTACGCATATTCGACGAGATAAAACAAAATATCATCACCCTGATTGCACCTCCAGTGCGAATGAATCAACAATTCTACCACTGGATGAAGCAACAAGAGTACGAAGATATCTTTACACACAAGACCACATAAAAGGAAGAGGTGTAATTGCAAAATAGATGTGCCTTACAAAGGGAATTGTAATAGCGCTTCGCCTACCACATAATTGCTGCCTCCGATGAAGATAATATCTTCGTTGGA
>JAEIGA010015467.1_pt1 | contig 11618 bp, 7 predicted proteins | sample 9270691 | NCBI WGS metagenome assembly JAEIGA01 (sample SAMN17057246, study PRJNA624740) | gut metagenome | biome: biome; isolation source: fecal sample | host: Bos grunniens | place: China: Xizang | collected 2019
AAGCCGACCCCGAATGGAACGTCGTCATTCTGCGCTACTTCAACCCCATCGGAGCACACGAATCAGGACTCATCGGCGAAAACCCCAACGGCATACCCAACAACCTAATGCCCTACATCACACAAACAGCCATCGGCCTCCGACAAGAACTCGGCGTGTTCGGCAACGACTATGACACACCCGACGGCACAGGCGTCCGCGACTACATCCACGTCGTCGACCTCGCCTGCGGACACGTATGCTCGCTCAAAGCCATCCAGGAAAACAAAGGACTCGCCATCTACAACCTCGGAACCGGACACGGATACTCCGTACTCGACGTCGTAAAAGCCTTCGAAAAAGCCAACGGACTAAAAGTACCCTATGCCATCAAACCACGCCGACCAGGCGACATCGCAACCTGCTACTGCGACCCAGCAAAAGCAAAAGCAGAACTCGCATGGGAAGCAAAGTACGGCATCGAAGACATGTGTCGCGACTCATGGAGATTCCAAAAAAACAATCCCAACGGATACGACAAATAAAGAAGTCAATCTAAATACCATACAATATGAAAAAAATAGTATTAACCATCACATTAGCAGCAGCAGGAACCATCCTTGCAATGGCAGGCCCCATAGGCAAACAAGCAGCACTCTACACCGCAAAAGCCTACATGCTCGCTAAAGGAAAAAACATCAACGAAGTACAAAAACCCTTCAAGGCCGCCCGCAAAGGCGCAGCCCCAACAGAAGAAGAAGCCTACTACTACGTCTTCAACGCAGGAGGCGACAACGGATACGTCATCGTCTCAGGCGACGACCGCGTAGAACCCATCCTCGGATACGTCGACAAAGGCACCTTCGACCCCAACAACATACCCGAAAACATGCGCTCATGGCTGCAAGGATATGCCGACCAAATCAAATACATCGTCGACAACAACATACAGCCCAACGACCCCATCATCAAAAAGCGCAACAAAGTGCAAGGCACAAAACACAGCGTAGGCGAACTTCTCACCACCCGTTGGAACCAAGGACACCCATACAACCTCACATGTCCGGACTACTACAATGAAGGAGAAACCACACTGACACAGACAAAATACCCCGCCACCGGCTGCACAGCAACAGCCATGGCACAGGTAATCGCCTTCTACAAGTTCCCCGAAAAACTAAAAACACAGATTCCCGCATACACCCAAACATACAGATCAAAAGACGGCAAACAACAAAAATCCATAACACGACCAGCCATCGCACGCAACAGCATCATCGACTGGGAAAACATGCGCGACACCTACAACTGCAATGACAGCCATGTTCACGACAAACAAGACACCGCCGTTGCAAACCTGATGCGCTATTGCGGCCAAGCAGTCAAGATGGGCTACGGACCATCATCAGGCGCAAACTTCGATGCAGAAGTGTTCATCAAGTATTTCGGCTTCGACAATAGCGCATACAGAGCAAACCGAAGCGACTACAGCATCGACGATTGGTTTGACATGCTCTACAAAGATATCGCAGAAGGCTATCCTGTATGCTTCGCAGGCTTCTCGTCCGGTGGCGGTCATGCCTTTGTAATCGACGGCTTCGATGGCGAAAACCTCTTTCACCTCAACTGGGGATGGGGAGGCGGAAGCAATGGTTGGTTCCTCGTTAGCATTCTCAATCCGGGCGACACCAGTGGCATTGGAGCCAGCAGCAGCAGCGACGGTTACAGCATGGGACAATATGCTCTCCTCAATCTCCGTTTGCCTGACACCAATACTGCTGACACTTATCTCTTCATTAAGGATGTTTCTGTAACCAACAAGACTGCCATTAAGGCTACCTTCGAGAACAGAACCGGTGCATCGGGCAGTTACCACATGGCTGTTGTACGATATGATGAGAATGGAGAACTGGTTACTGTTGGCAATCCGCTTATAAAAACTGGTTTTACCAATAAGGCAACCGAGACTAAGACCTTTAACATTAAAGATAAACTTCCTGAGGGTACTTATAAGTTGTCTCCGGCAAGCAAGTCAACAAGAAGCGACGAATGGCGTCCGAGATATAATCTGCGCAACCATTATATCGAAGCTGTTGTTGACAGCGAGGGCAATGTTACTTTGACTCCTGTTGACATTTCCAATGGAGATGAAATCAGCATTGACACTATTGTGTTCCCTGGCACTCGTATTGCCGGCAAGGAGCAGGAGGTAAAGGTTACTTTCCGCAACAATGGTAATGAGTACTTTAGGGAGATTCATCTTTTTGCCAGCAAGACTTCGGACAAGGTTTATATGGAGAACCGTTCGATGGTTGCTGTTCGCAAGGGTGAGACTGTTGATGTGTCTTATTTCTTTACTCCTGAGGAGACTGGCACTTATAACCTTTGGTTCTGCACAAGCAACAATGGTAGTGGCGAGGTAGGAACCGGCACGATGGAAGTCATCACGGAGGCCGAAGCTGTGAAAGCGACGCTGGCTGTCAATTCCTTTAGCATTAGCAATCTCGTTAATGGTGTTGCATATGGCAATTGCCTTGTGGGCAGAGTTGCTATTAAGAACAATGCTAAGGAGGACTACAATGGTGCTATTCGTCTGCAGATATGGAGCCAGAAGGTTGGCGAAGGCACTGCATGGAGTGGTTCCAGCCAGACACACGAGGTCAATATCATGGCGGGCAAGGTTGGAAGTGTAGAGTTCAGCTTCGATAATCTCAACGAGGGTTATTATTATCGCATTGCTGTCAATTATGTTAACCAGGATGGTTCACTGTCTAAGGGTGGCATTTGGGATCATAGTTGGGAGATGAAGAGCGGTATTGCCATGTGGAAGAGCGACGGCACTATCAGCGGTAAGGCTTATAGTGCCTCTATGATGGCCAGCACTGCCTGCGGTGTTTATGCTAATTGCAGCAAGAACATTACGCGAATGACGCCTAACAGGAATAACCCCAATGCCATTTATGCTTTTGGTGCGAACATGACCTTGCCGGCCAGTCTCGACACGACGAATGTTGTAAGCGGCAGTCATGCAGACCGCATTAAGATTGTCAATGACAAGCCGTACTACATCCCTGTCAGCTTCACTGCCGACAGTGCGTCCTTCTCTTATACTTTCCCGGAGACCGAGAATGGTGCCGGCTGGCATGCGTTCACAATGCCATTTGCTGCCGACTCCATTTATGTGGACGACGTTGCCTATGCCGTTAACGATTCTGCTCTGCATTTCTGGATTTACGAATTTGCTGCTCAGGGAGACAATGGCGAGGTCATCTTTGCTCCTGCCGCTGTACTTCGTGGCAACACGCCATACATCATTGCCGGCGATGCCGAGATGGCCGGTAAGACGATTGCCTTCCGTTCCTTCAAGGTTCCGTTCTTCAAGACCGGCAGCGACAAGATGATTGTCACCTCGTCCGACTATCATTTCCATGGCAACACGCTGTCGCCGAAGATGAAGGACTGCTATGTTCTCAATGCTGAAGGCACTGCTTTCGAGTACGTTACCATCAATACTACTCTGTCAGCCATGGCTCCTTATTTCACTACAACCATGTCTGCCGAGCAGCGTCCGGGAAGCATTGTTCTGCCCAAGGTGCCCGAGGCTGAGGGAGACGCAACAGGCATTAGCGGAATAACCAGCGGCAATGCGCAAAAAGGCCAGCTCTATAACCTTGCCGGCCAGCGCATAAGCAAGATGCAAAAGGGCATCAATATCGTCAACGGAAAGAAGATTCTGAAGTAGCAGAACCTTCCGCATAACCAAGAAAGGCGGCTTGTCTCAATGACAGGTCGCCTTCTTATGTAATGGCCAGACACACGTCGGGAAAGAGCCACGTTAAGGATTCCGCTAAAATAGGTTAACCATTATCGGCAGAAAGGTTAAGCATTATGGCCGGAAAGGTTAAGCATTATTGGCAGAAAGGTTAACCTTTTTTCGAGAACGACAACCACCATCCGGACAGAATCCCCTAAACCGCCCCTAACTGCGACAATGGCTTGCAAGTTCAAAGGCAACACATCAAACACCTGCCGTTTCAAGGATGCGCAGACTCGCCTCTTGGAATACATGTAAAGACATTCTCGTCTTATACACGAGAAAAACAGGGCAAGAAGATGGAAGATATATAAAAAAGCACTATCTTTGTAGATGATAACCATATAATATAACAACCCCGGCATTGCACATCAATAACCATCCATTGGTGCAACACAAGTTGAGCATCATGCACAACAAAGGAACACCTACAATGAAGATGAGGGTCCATATTCAGCAAGCACGTCTCGGCATGACGAAACCGACACGATGTCACTAACAAAGAATGTGTAAAACTGGAATTATTCATTTATAAAACAAATATCATGAAAAAGGCAACACGTATCATAGCACTCATCGCATTGGCGATATGCTCTATGTGGTAATCAATATGGTTTGTGGTAACTTCAAGAAGATTACTCCCACGATGTATATCCTTGCCGTGATGTTTATTTTGAAATATGTCTTTATATAATAATTGAATAATATGCATAGCGTTGTACAAGTTAAAGACAAGAAATTTGCCCTCTATATATCAGAGGACAAAATCAAGGCAAGAGTAAAGGAGGTCGCCAATAAGATTGATGAAGATCTTCGCAAGAAGAATCCTTTATTCCTTGTAATCCTTAACGGCTCGTTCATCTTCGCTGCAGATTTACTTCGTGATATCAATTTCCCCTGCGAAATCACTTTCGTGCGCATGTCTTCCTATGAAGGGACTTGCACCACTGGTGAGGTAAAGCAACTGATAGGATTGAAGGAGAATGTGGAAGGACGTACGGTCGTTATTGTGGAAGACATTATCGAGTCTGGATACACCATGAAAGAGATGCTTCACATCCTGGGTGAGAAGAAGCCTAAGGAGGTATACATCACCTCGCTTTTTGTGAAGTCCGGTTGCCTAAAGGTGGACTTGAAGATTGATTACCGTTGCTTCGACATAGAGGACGACTTCATCGTGGGTTACGGACTTGATTATGACCACGAAGGCCGCAACCTGCCACATATCTACCAGGTTATTGAATAGAAAAACCTAAGGCAACAAGTACCGCATTAAACTGTTTAACAGTGTATTCCACAAGCCCATATCTGCTCAAAGAGTATGATATGGGCTTTGTTTATATTATTACTGTCTGCTATAATAGCGCATGGCATGAGTATTCGCCAAATACCGAGAAACAATACTCGCCTTTTAATAATAAAAACAACATTAAGTAAGATTTTTTCATCCATTTGCTGTCTATATGGGAATTTTAGCGTAAATTTGCGCGTAATATACAGGAAATAACCAAACACACTATGGTAGAAACGACAAATAATAATGTAGAGGAAAAGAAAAGCCTCAACTTCATAGAACAAAAAATTGAGAAAGATCTGGCAGCAGGTCTTAACGGCGGACGTATGCAGACACGCTTCCCGCCCGAGCCCAACGGCTATCTCCACATCGGTCACGCTAAAGCCATTGCCCTCGACTTCGGCATTGCCAAACAATATGGCGGCACATGCAACCTGCGCTTCGATGATACAAACCCCACAAAGGAAGACACCGAATACATCGAAAGCATAGAGAACGACATCAAATGGCTGGGCTTCCAGTGGGACAACGTCTATTATGCCAGCGACTACTTCCAGGAACTCTGGGACTTTGCCGAATGGCTCATCATGCAAGGCCGTGCCTATATCGACGAGCAGAGCGCAGAAGTCATTGCACAACAAAAGGGAACAACCACGAAGCCCGGCACCAACAGCCCCTTCCGCGACCGTCCTGCCGAAGAGAGTCTCCGCCTCTTCCGCTTCATGAACAGCGGCGAAGCAACTCCGGGCACACTCGTTCTGCGTGCAAAGATTGATATGGCCCACCCCAATATGCTCTTCCGCGACCCGCTGCTCTATCGTGTGATGAACATACCTCACATCAGAACCGGCAACAAGTGGAACGCCTATCCAATGTACGACTTCACCCACGGACAGAGCGACTACCTGGAAGGCGTCACACACAGCCTCTGCACACTCGAATTCGTCGAACACCGTCCCCTCTACGATCTCTTTGTAACATGGATGAAAGAGTACAAGGGCGAGACTGACAACATAGAGGACAACCGCCCCCGCCAGACAGAGTTCAACAAACTGAACCTCAGTTACACGCTCATGAGCAAACGCAATCTGCTGGCACTCGTCAAGGAAAACCTTGTCAGCGGCTGGGACGATCCACGCATGCCCACCATCTGCGGTTTCCGCCGTCGCGGTTATAGTCCCGAAAGTATTCGTGGCTTCATCAAGAAGATAGGCTACACCACCTTCGACGCCCTCAATGAGATGGCGCTCCTGGAGAGTGCCGTTCGCGAAGACCTCAACAGCCGCGCCACCCGAGTAAGCGCAGTGCTCAACCCCGTCAAGGTAGTCATCACGAACTATCCCGAAGGCCAGACAGAAGAACTCACCGCAGTAAACAATCCCGAAAACGAGGCCGACGGCACACACATGGTAAGCTTCAGCCGCGAACTCTGGATTGAACGCGACGACTTCCAGGAAGAGGCAGAAAAGAAATTCATGCGCCTGGCACCCGGAAAGGAAGTACGTCTGAAGAACGCATACATCATAATGTGCACCGGTTGCACAAAGGATGCCGACGGAAACGTTACGGAAATCCAATGCACCTATGACCCCGACAGCCGTAGCGGAATGCCCGGAGCCGACCGTAAAATCAAGGGTAAAACCTTGCACTGGGTAAGCTGCCAGCATGCCGTCAAAGCCGAAGTACGCCTCTACGACCGCCTCTGGAAGGTAGAAAACCCACGCGACGAACTCGCTGCCATTCGCGAAGCACAGGATTGCGACGCAGTGACTGCCATGAAGCAAATCATCAACCCCGACAGCCTCACAGTCCTCAAAGACTGCTACGTCGAGGAATATGCAGCCACAATGCAGCCACTCTCCTACCTCCAGTTCCAGCGAATCGGTTATTTCAACGTCGACACCACAAGCACTCCCGAGCACCTCGTCTTCAACAAGACCGTAGGTCTCAAGGACACATGGGCTAAGAAAGAAGTCTGCTCGACTGAATGATTCACTCAACTTGACTAAGGATGCCGATTGAATGGTCATGACCATTCAATCGTTGCATCATGACCATTCAATTGTTGCATCATGACCATTCAATGAATCACCCACGTTAAGTTGACAAGAAACGATAATGGAAGACAGCAATAAATACTACCATTCGCGCCACTTCCTGAGGTTGCTCCATCGCTACGAAAAGGCAATCTCCGAGGGACATGTGCCCTACATGGAGGCAGACGAACTGACTGACATTGCCGAATACTACATGACCGGCAAACAGGATGCAAAAGCAAATCAGGCAATTAAGGCAGCCATCAGCATGCACCCCGACAGCGTAGATCCGCAAATCTTCCTGGCACGGCAGAAAATGTTCTACGGGCAACTCGACGAAGCACACGCCATCATCGATGCCGTCACCGAACAAGAAGACTGCGAAGTCATCTACGTCCAAGCCGAACTCCGCATAAAAGAAGGACAGGCAGACAAAGCATCAGAGTTCCTGACACAGCAAATGAAACTCATGCAGGACAGCCTCGACACCTATCTCTACGACTGTGCCGCCATCTTCATGGACTACGACCAGTGGGAACTGGCCAAGGAATGGCTCGAACACCTCAGAGGAGCCTACCCCACCCACCCACGCATTCCCATCATGGAAGCAGAAATACAGATGGGACTCGACAACTACGAAGACGCACTCCCGATGCTCCAGAAAATCGTAGATGAAGAACCCTACAACTCCGATGCCTGGAACCTCCTTGCCGAAACACACGTCGCCCTCGAAATGTACAACGAGGCACAAGAAGCCGCAGACTTCTCCCTCGCCATCAATCCGCAGGACAGCAACGCATTGCTCATGAAAGCAAATGCCTATATGCGAAACGAACAAATGGGCGAAGCCATCGAACACTACAAACAATACCTCGAAGCACAAAGCGACGACCTCAGCGTTCAAATCTCGCTCGCCATCTGCTACAGCAACGAAGAACGCTATAAAGAAGCCCTCCCCCTGCTCGAAAAAGCAGAACAACAAGCACTGAAACAACCCGACAGAGAAAACGAACTGACGCAGGTGCTCCAAATGAAAGCCTATGCCCTAAGCCGGCTCAACAGAACCACAGAAGCACTTGCCATCCTCAACAAAGCACGCCAAACCGGCGACGAAAGCCAGTCGTGGAGGTTCGACATGTCCGAGGGAGACATCCATCTGCAAGCAGGCAACCTCAAGCAAGCAGAAACATACTTCGCCAATGCCCTGAAGAAGACACCCGAACAAGGCGAAACACTCTTCAGCATAGCACTCACATACAGCAACGCAGGCTACAACGACTGCGCCATCGACCTGCTCGACGACGTATGGACCCTCTTCGGCACACAAGAAGGCAAGTTCGTAGTCCCATATCTCGCCAACTGCTATCTGCACAAAAACGACATGCAGAACTACCTCAAATACCTCAGGCTGGCCCCCTCCTGCGACCGAGAAGCAACACGCATCCTCTTCCACGATCGCTTCCCTGAAAACACCGCCCCAGAAGACTACTATGCCTACGCCTACAAAGACATCTACGGCATCTTCCCCGACCAGCCCGAGAATCCCACCTACTAACTGCCCACACCGACAGGAGAAACACAAAGGGAAAAAACATACATCACTTGGAAGTTACAGAAAATATCGTTATTTTTGTACCCAAGTTATGCATAAATTAACAAATCCCATCATCTGGTTCGCACGATTCCGCCACCGCAAAGGATATGGCGTGCATAGTCCGTTCGCATTCCGCTTCATAACAGATGTCATCTACGAACGCACACCATACTATGCCTATGCCGAACAAGACAAAGCACTGCCCCTCTCCATGCGCTTCAGGAAACGCAAAGGGCTGCATCTGCTTCTACGTCTTGCCAACCATCTTCAGCCAGAAACAATCGTGATTCCGCACAACGCACATTGGGAAAAGCAATATCTGCATAACGGATGCAACAAAGCAAGAATCCTTACACACAACCCGGAAGGAGAAATTGACCTGTGCCTACTCACAGAACCAGCCGACAGTGTCCTCAAACACATTAGCAACAATTCCGTCCTGGTGCTCGACAATCTGCACCGCCATCGCGAATGGTTCAGGAACATACCCTCCGTCGTCAGCTTCGACCTCTACGACCTGGGCATAGCATTCTTCGATAAACAATACAACAAACAATACTACATCGTCAACTTCTGAGTGTCAAAAATATGAAAGTTTACACAAGAACCGGTGATACCGGAAACACATCACTCATAGGCGGGAAACGCGTCAGTAAAACATGCCAACGCATTGAAAGCTATGGAACCATCGACGAACTCAATTCACAAGTAGGACTGCTGTTAACCTACACCACCGACAACACAGACAGAAACAACCTTATCTCAATACAGAACTGTCTTTTCGTCATTGGCGCACTGCTCGCAACCGACAGCGACTCCCCAAAATCCCCTTCAACCTCCATCACAACAGACGACATTGCAACCCTGGAGAAAAACATAGACCACGCCTCAGAAGACCTTCCAAAATGGAAAGGTTTCACCCTGCCAGGCGGCAGTCGGGCAGCAGCCATTGCACACATCTGTCGCACCATTTGCCGTCGTGCAGAACGACAAATCCTTGTACTAAATGAAACAGAACCAGTTGAAGAACAAATCATCTGCTACGTCAACCGCCTGAGCGATTACTTCTATGTACTCGCACTGCGACTAAACTTTTTAGAAGGAAAGGAAGAAATTTTATGGCAGAAATAATTGCCATAAAGAAAAAAACACTATCTTTGCAACCTAAAATTATAAACACAAAAAACATATATAATTATGTATTGGACATTGGAATTAGCTTCAAAACTGGAAGATGCACCCTGGCCTGCAACCAGGGAAGAACTGATTGACTATGCCACCCGCAGTGGCGCACCACTTGAAGTCATCGAAAACCTCACCGAAATGGAAGACGAAGGCGACGTCTATGAGACAATAGAAGACATCTGGCCAGACTATCCAACAAAGGACGACTTCCTCTTTAATGAAGACGAATATTAAGAGGCTAAAAAGGTTAAGCACTCAAATATCAACAACTTACAATGACCGATTGGGCAGTCCACTCGGTCATTTTTATGTCAAAAACTAGCCGAAAATAGCCCAAAAATGAGACGAGACTGCCCAAATACTACCCTGAAACTATTACCAAATCCTCCTAAAAAAAGGAGTAGTAAGTGAGAGGTGAGAGACTGCCCAAACACTGCCCAGATGCCGCTCAAATCACTATTTTGCAAGAAAATGAGCACCCAGACGAGACCGCCCATTGAAGTAAAAATATTACCCATCGTTTTCTGTTTTCACTACCCTCTATCAAAGAGATTTTATCGGACAGCCGTTAATTTCTTTTCAAAAGGGGTTTGTATTTCAAAAAAGAAGTCTAAACCGCATAAATACTGTGATTGAAACACACTTTTATGCCCTTTTAAAGTTTTATCGGACACCAATATTTACCTATGGATTTTGGAAATGCAAAATGGAAAAGGAATGTTGAAGTCCCCTTTTTAAAACATATCTTACAATAATACTTACTTATTCTATTTTTTTTATAACGTAAATTACAAAAGATTAGGTTTAAAGTATTTATTCTTTTGAGAAGAAATTTTTCTACTAATTATTTGGTCATTCCAGTATTTCTGACGTTCTTTGCTATAGAAATGGTAATAATATAACACTGACGAGATTATGAATTCCAATAGCCCAAGAACAATATTTGCAAAATGTTTGAAATTAGTGTGAGATTTGTCTCAAAGGAGATATAACAACCCTTTGAATATTTTTGAAGTATCAGGGAAGAGCCTTACTCGTCAACAATCTTATTGTTAGAAACGAATTAAACACCTACGTTAATTATCAAAGATAAACAAATAATCTAGAATGGAGAGAACTTGTCAAAAACTATCTAGCAAGGTAGTGGAACTAATTATAAAGGAATCTGGTTTTAACATCTGCCATAAAAAGGAAGAAAAAAAACGTGACGCTGTTTTTACCTCTATAAACGAAGTAGGATTATCAAAACGTTCTCTTAGTTTCCTGAAAGAAAGAGGAATAGACTCTCTATGGACCCACCAAGCAAATGCTATTATGAAGAGCATAAGTGGGAATAACGTTTGTGTAACCACATCAACAAGTTCTGGAAAAACAGAGATTTTTCAAATTTCTGCAATTGAAGCACTAGAAAAAAACAAAAAATCTAAAGTGCTGGCAATATATCCAATGAAAGCTTTAAATAGGCAACAATTAGAAAGATGGGAAAGGACAGGATATAACATTGGCAAGATAGATGGTGACATAACTGATATAAAGATAAGGGAAAAGACGTTATCAGACTGTCGTATTGTTATTATGACTCCTGATGTTATGCACACTTTCTTATTAGGTAAAATAAATGATAATCATATCGGCGAGTGTATCAAGGAGTTTATAAAAAACATTTCACTTGTTATTATAGATGAATTACATCTCTACAAAGGGGTGTTTGGAACA
>JAEIGA010015468.1_pt1 | contig 11617 bp, 7 predicted proteins | sample 9270691 | NCBI WGS metagenome assembly JAEIGA01 (sample SAMN17057246, study PRJNA624740) | gut metagenome | biome: biome; isolation source: fecal sample | host: Bos grunniens | place: China: Xizang | collected 2019
ATTGTCCCGATAGAGAAAGAGCACAGTGGTGGGGCGATGTCACAAGCGAAATGATTATGACAATGTACTCTATGGACAGCAACTCATATCTGCTTTATCAAAAGGGTGTTGAGGCGATGCTTTCCCACATTGACGAATCAAAGGTTCTTCAGACAGTAGTGCCTATAAGCGGCGATTATTTTGAACTTCCTGTTCAACAGCTTGCGGGAATTGTCGGCTTCCTTACTTATTATGAATATACAGGCGACATAGATTTTCTCGAAAAGGTTTATGATGCATCTCTTGATTATCTGAAGCTTTGGAAAATCGGCGAAAACAACCTTGTTGTTCACCGTGAAGGCTCGTGGGATTGGGCAGATTGGGGCAGCAAAGCAGATATGACAGCTATTGAAAACGCTTGGGTTTACTATGCTTTTTCCGCCGCAGAGGAAATGGCTGATCTGCTTGAAAAAGAAGGGGATCTCCCGTTTATTGCCGAAAGAAAAGCAACCATTGCAAAGGGATATAAGTCTCTTTGGACAGAAAACGGGTTTAGAAGCGATGATGTTAAAAAGCCCGATGACAGAGCGAATGCACTTGCTGTTCTTGCAGGGCTTGCAAATGAAGAACAATATATCACTATAAAAAATGTACTCACAACCACACAAAATTCAAGCCCGTATATGGAATACTATGTTCTTGAGGCGCTTTGTGAAATGGGTGAATACGAAGCCGCAAAAGAAAGAATCAAGAGCAGATACGAGGGTATGATGGGTATTGATTATTCTACTCTCTGGGAGTTCTGGGAGTCATGGCGAGGCACAATGAACCACGCGTGGAGCGGCGGACCTCTTGTTATAATGAGCAAGCATTTTGCAGGCATAACTCCTCTTGAAGCAGGCTATGAAAAGGTTAAAATAGATCCTCAATATACTATGTCAGACAAAATGAATTGCACTGTTCCGAGCGTAAAAGGTCTGATAACTCTGGATTATGAAACGAGTTCAGAGGGATACGTTATAAGTCTTGATGTTCCTCAAGGAATGAAAGCTGTTCTGAGCGTGCCGTGCGGCGCTGTTGTAAAAATAAATTCAGAAGTTTATTATCAGAACGGCAGATATGTAAACAGCGACCAAATCGGCAATGTTGAGATTGTTGAAAAAGCATAACAGAATTCAGCTTCGATAATAAATAAAATGAGCCGACACAGGTTGATTCAATCCTGTGCCGGCTTATTTGTTTATTCAATTAATAATGTGCAGATCCGCAAACACAGTGTTTGTTCAGTCCGAACAGTTTCTGGAAGAAAAGAACTATCTTGAACCAGATGTTGTTGCTGTGGCAACGGCAATTGCAATTTGATTCAACTATAGACTGATCAACGATTGTTGAACAAACGTCGCAATATCCGTCCTTGTTGTCATCGTAGTGTTCAATTTTTTCAATAACGGTTTGTTCAACCAATGTTATATTGCAGTTTATGCATTTTACTCCATCTGTAAGACCTGTTTCACAGCATGTAGGTGCTTTGCCTTTTACAATTGTTCTTGAATGTTCAGCGGGTAAAACGTATGATTCGGTTAAAACTTCATCGCAAACGGTGCATATAATTTTTTCGCTGTAACCGTCTTCATAACAAGTGGGTTCTTTACCGGGGATAATAACACTGGTGTGGCCTTTTGCGGCGATTGTATTCTGGGGAACAAGAATCTCATCGCATATTGAGCATTTTACTCCGGTTGTCAAGCCCGAATCAGTACAGGTAGCTTCTTTGCCTTCGAGATTTTCTTCTGTATGTCCGAGTGAATCGATAGGTGTTTGTTCAACAAATATTTCACCGCATAAAGAACATATTATGCCTTGAGTTAATCCGTTTTCGGTGCAGGTTGCATCAACAGCGGGTGAAACAACTTCGTTGTGTCCTGTTGCAGGATCTATAATACGCGAATCTTCTGAATTCATATGTGCTTCAATTTTGCTGAAACTGAAGCCATAGTAATTAATAGAGCTGTCTGATATTAATCTCATAGTAAAGCTGTCGCCTTCAATTGTCATTACATGTGATGCGAGCGAATTACCTGTGTATTTTCCGATCAGGTTTCCTTTGCTGTCATAAATATAAAGATAATCATATAAGGTTTCAAATTTTGTGTAGCGGGAGAAGGTAAGAACAAGTTTAGTTGCTCCTTTGTATGTGAAACCATATTTTCGATCCAGATTGTTGCTGTAGTTGTGAGAAGATTGGGGATAAGCTGCAGCGTTAATTGGAATGACAAAATTTTCTGCATCACAACGGCTGCATCCGATCTGATATATACCGTCTGTTGTGCAGGTTGTTTCGATAACTGCATTCCATACTATATCGTGACCAAGCGAATCTGTTGGTCTGTCGGACGAGGCGGAGTTACATTCGGTGCAAGAATATAATGTGTAACCCTTATTTAAACAAGTTGGTGGAATGACTGTAATATCAAAATTATGTTTTAAATTTTCTTTAATATTGTAAAGAAAATATTCTATATCTGATTTTGAAGTAAGGTCAAAAAAATTGCTGTCAGTTAATACACCGATATATCCTTTGTTGATTTTTTTGGCAGCGAATAACACATCGTTTCCGTATGAAAGGATATCGGTTGCGTTATCGGTTTCTGAAATAACGCTTGCTCCGCCGAATTTGAATTCTTTTGCATTAATAAAAAATGAAGAAACAGGAAAATTTTTAATGGAAAAGTTGTAGAGTAATTCCCTGGTTTCATCAAAAGATATATTAAATCCGAGCAGCTTCGCTGCTGTACAGATATTTTGATTGGAAAAATTTGAGGCGGTGCTGCTTTCACCAACAAACAGAACATGTATTCCGTTATCCAAAAAATCAGATAACAAATCCAAATCTTCGGAACTGATTGTTGTTTCCGGCTCGAAAATCATGATCATATCCAGAGAGCTTAAATCTTGCTTTTGTTTGATTTCGTTCAGACTGTATTCGCCAAAAGAAGAATATGTTGCATAATGTTTTCCGTCACAAATTGTATTTAATCTATAGATAGTGTCATAAGAATAGTTTGAAAGTTTATTTGGACTCCAAAGAATAATATCGATTCTTTCAGTAGCGGATGAAGCAGCAATTCTGTTGCCCGGGATGATAACTGATATAAGCATTAAAATTGATATGAATACAGAAATTATTCTTTTCAATTTCATTTTCAACATCTCCTTTTTTATTTTTTTAATTATAACATACATTACATGTTTGTCAAATGATTTTCAGTTGAATTTTACATTGAAAAATAGTTAAAGAGCTGCCGTGCTGCACATGTGTAAGAAAATGAAATAGAACAGTTTGATTTATTTTTGATTCTGTGATATTCTTAAGTAAAACTGACAAAATTTTATTTAAAGGAGAAAATATGAAGGTTATTATCGCTTGTTTAAATTCCAAATATGTTCACGCTTCGCTTTCTCCTTGGTGCTTGCTTTCGGGGGTTCGTGAATTTTCAAAAAATGAATATGATATTTCGGTTTTTGAATCAACAATCAACGGCAATACCGAATCTTTTGCAGAGAAAATAATCAGCGAAAAGCCCGATGTTGTTGCTTTTTCATGTTATATATGGAACATAACAAAAACGCTTGCAGTTTGCAAAAGAATAAAAGAAAAACTCGGTTGCTGTATTGTACTCGGCGGCCCCGAGGTTGCATACAGACCGAAAGATATTCTCGAAAAATATGAATTTATTGATTTTGTGCTTTCGGGCGAAGGGGAGTGGGTTTTTTCCGATTTTCTGGATAAGATGAACGAAGATTTATCTTCTGTTGACGGTTTGACTTACAGAAAAAACGGCGAAATCACCGTTAATCCTGAAAAAGAATATTCCGATGACCCTCCGTCGCCGTTCAGCGAAGATTTTTTTGAAAATCTGAACGGCAGAATTTCATATATTGAAACCGCCAGAGGCTGCCCTTACCGTTGTGCTTTCTGCCTTTCGGGCAGATGCTCACCGCTGAGATTCTTCGATATCCAAAGGGTTAAAAAAGATATTATAAGACTTGCACAAAGCGGAACACAAACAGTAAAATTCATTGACCGTACATTCAATGCCAACGCTGAAAGAGCAAACGATATACTTCTTTTCATCAAAGAAAACTACGGCAAAGAAATACCGCGGAATGTTTGCTTTCATTTTGAAATTGCGGGCGATATTTTAAAGGACAGTACGCTTGAAATTCTTTCGACAATGCCTCGTGGTGCGGTTCAGCTTGAAATAGGTATGCAATCGTTCAACGAAGATACTCTTAAGATAATAAACCGCAAAACCAACACGGAAAAGCTTGTTGAAAATATCAAAAATCTCATAAGCTTCAACAATATGCATATCCATATTGATCTTATTGCCGGGCTGACAGGTGAGGACCTTGAAAGTTTCAGACGAAGCTTCAACATCGGCTATTCACTCAAAGCGCATATGCTCCAAATGGGATTCCTTAAGCTCTTATACGGAGCGGATATGCGAGAAAATAAAGAAAAATATCCCTGCACATTCAGCAGTGAGCCTCCGTATGAGGTTTGCTCAACACCCTGGCTTTCGGCTGATGAGATTAAAATGCTCAAAAACTGCGAAGATGCAGTTGACAGACTTTATAACAGCGGGCGTTTTCTTTTTACACTCGGTTATCTTACCGATGAAATCGGCATTCCTCCGTTTGAACTTTTCAACGGATTCGGCAACTCCGTAAACGGCAACGGAATGCGGCTTTCAGAGTATGCGGAAAAACTCTACATTTATTTTTACGATAAATGCGATAAAGAAATATTGAGAGAAAAAATTCTTTGTGATTTGCTTTGTTGTTCTTCATCTGTACAGATTCCCGAGGTTTTGAAAATCAAAGATCCGATTTATAAAAAGGCAAAAAAATATTTCTTGGAAAATGTTGATAAAAACATAAAAATTGCTGTTTTGTATTCAAGAAATCAGGTTTTTGCAGTCAATCAGAGCAAAGAAAAAAACCTTCATAACAGGTATGAGGGCGAGTTTTATGATATTGATGAAGTTTTTATAACATAATTTTTAAGGCAGGGAAGAATCCCTGCCTTTTCTTTGTTATTTGCAATATATTCTGATTGCATCGCTGATGAATTGTGCTGTGCCGTCAGCATTTTTATCGATGTTATTTCTGAACCGTTCATCGCAGACATACATCTGACCGAGCCCTGCAAGAATATCGTTTGTACAGTTATAGCAGTTATCTGTGATATGCTTCTGCAACGTTTCAACAAGGCTTTGTACCTCGGGTGAATCGGGATTTGCACCGTTTTTCATACACAAAGCAAACTCTGAGAGAATTGCGTTCATTGCGTCGGAAAGGGAGCTCAGCTTTTCTTTGGAATAATTCTTTGTTTTCTCGGTGTATTCTTTATATGCTTCGGTATTGCCCCATTTTTCCCGGACTTCTGCTTTGTAAATTTCAAATTCATTCATAACTTTTTCTCCGTTTTGAAATTATCAGATTATTTCAATAACGCTGTATCCGTTATCAACAATAATTTTTGAAAGTGCATCATCAGATACGGGAGAGGACATTGATATTTTTGCAGTACCTTCGGTGTGGCTTACAACAGCTGACACAACACCTTCTGTTTCTTCAAGGATTTTCTTGACTCTTGCCTCGCAATGGGGGCACATCATTCCTTCGATTTTAATTGTCTTTTCCATTAATTTTTCCTCATTTCGTGTTTGTTGTTTAATTTTTTTGTCTTTTTTTGAAGAACGCATATTGAATAAATTGAGCCTGAGCGCATTTGTGACAACACAAACGCTTGAAAGACTCATTGCCGCTGCACCTATCATCGGATTAAGTGTTAAACCTGCCCCGACAAATGCTCCTGCCGCAATCGGAATGCAGATTGCATTGTAGACAAATGCCCAGAAAAGATTATGTTGAATTGTGCGAAGAGTTGCGCGGCTGAGCCTTATTGCTGCGGGAACATCGGATAACCTGCTGTTCATAAGAACAACATCCGCCGCATCGATTGCAACATCGGTTCCTGCGCCGATTGCAATGCCCGTATCGGCTCTTGTCAGTGCGGGAGCATCGTTTATTCCGTCGCCAATCATTGCGACCTTACCGCCTTTTTGCAGGGACATAACGGCAGCTTCTTTTCCGTCGGGTCTGACCTGAGATATAACTTCGTCAACCCCGACCTGTCTGCCGATTGCTTCTGCGGTTATTTTGTTATCACCCGTAAGCATAACAACTCGGATACCCATATTTTTAAGTTCTTCAACCGCATCTTTGCTATCCGCCTTTATCATATCCGCAACAGCAATTATGCCGAGAACTGTTTTATCTTTTGCAAAGAAAATTGCAGTTTTTCCTTCGGATGCAAGCTGTTTTGCCTTGTCAAGAAGGTTTGGCTCAATAACGGCATATCTGCCAACAAATTCAGCGTTACCGCCGCAAACGCTCTCTCCGTTAATTGTTGCGGTCAGTCCGCCTCCCGGAAATATCTCAAAATCGGTTGTTTCACAGGCTGAAAGATCTGAACTTTCTCCCAGTTTAACTATTGCTTTTGCAAGCGGATGCTCGCTTTTGATTTCAAGGCTGTATGCGATATGCAGGAGATCTTCATTGCCTTCAACATCAGTAACTTCAGGTTCACCTTTGGTTATTGTACCCGTTTTATCGAGCGCAACAATCTGTGTTTTGCCCGCAAGTTCAAGCGAAGAAGCAGTTTTGAAAAGAATTCCGTTCTTTGCGCCTTTTCCGTTACCGACCATAATTGCAACAGGCGTTGCAAGCCCGAGAGCACAAGGGCAGCTTATAACAAGAACGGAAATTGCTCTTGTCAGCGAAAAGCCGATTGATTCGCCGAGAATAAGCCAGATAATCATAACCGCAACAGAAATCAATATAACTATCGGAACGAAAATGCCCGATACTTTATCGGCAATCTTTGCAATCGGTGCCTTTGTTGCCGCCGCATCGCTGACCATTCTGATGATTTGCGAGAGTGTTGTGTCTTCTCCGACTCTTGTTGCCTTGCATTTTATATATCCGGAGCGGTTTATTGTTGCACCGTTTACAGTATCACCGAGTAATTTATCAACAGGAATGCTTTCGCCCGTCAATGCAGATTCATCAACTGCGCTGTTTCCTTCAACAACAATGCCGTCAACGGGAATGCTTTCTCCCGGCTTCACAGCAAAAATATCGCCTTTTTGCACATCCTCAACGGCAACGCTTATTTCTTTACCGTCTTTGATAACCGTTGCGGTTTTTGGGGCGAGGTTCATAAGGCTTCTGAGTGCGTCTGTTGTTTTGCCCTTTGACCTTGCCTCGAGCATTTTGCCGAGGGTGATAAGAGCAAGAATCATTGCTGCGGATTCAAAATATAAATCGTGAAGAAAATTTTCGTGCGATGCAATCAAAACATATACGCTGTATATAAATGATGCGGCTGAACCGAGTGAAACAAGGGTATCCATATTAGGTGAACGGTGAATAAGCCCTTTGAATCCGTTTATAAAAAACTTTTTGTTGATTAACATTACTGTTGCAGATAAAAGCATCTGCAAAACAGCGACTGCAATGGGTTTATCGGCCAAAACAGAGGGGAGAGGTAACCCCCACATCAAATGTCCCATCGAAAGATACATCAGCAATATGAGGAATACAGCGGATAAAATGAGCCTTTTAAGAAGTGCGGGAGTTTCTTTGTCTTCAAGAACATCCGACTGTTCAGATTTGCTTTCTGCATTTTTTCTTGTAGCTCCGTATCCCGCTTTTTCAACAGCATTGATTATTGCTTTTTCGCTTGCGGTTCCTTCAACACCCATTGAGTTTGTGAGCAGATTTACTGAGCAAGACGTGACGCCTTCAACACCGAGAACTGCTTTTTCAACTCTAGCGCTGCATGCCGTACAGCTCATTCCGCTGACATTGTATTGTTCCATAAAAGGATAAAACGCCTTTCTTTGAAAATTCTTTAATTTATTATAACATATAAATTTTAAAATTACTACATTTAATATGTTTTGCTTTGCTGTGAAACATCTGCCGCGATTGTGCTATCCATTGTTGCAGGGGCGTTATAGAGCAGAGTTATAAGATATGGTTTTATGTTTTTGATTCCTTCGGCGAATTTTTCAAACTGAGACATAACAAATATTATATGCTCTGAATCAAGCCTGCAGAATCTTGAAACAACAATTCCTCTTGCCATTTCGTCTTTGCCGATTCTCAGCGTTGGGCTTGTGCCGTTGAATACGTCAAACATTATCATAACTATCTCGTCAAGCAGTTTTTGGTCATTATAAGAAACAATAGAATCATATTCTATCTGTTCTTTTATTTCATCTTCATTCCTCTCAAAACCTATGATTGATGAATTATTGTTACTGTTTTTATTATTACTCTTATTATTATAAATAGTGGAAAGATTTTTTGCTTTGCAATGTAAAGATTTTTTATCTTGCAATGTAAAATTTTTTTGCTTTGCAAAGTCAAAATTTATTCCATTTAATAATTCCTGCGTAATATATATTTTTGAAGGTCTGCTTCCGTTTGTTCTTATTCGATATATCAATTTGTTGTTTTCAAGTTCTTTAAAAAATTTTGTTGCCTTTGGTCTGCTGCACCTGAATTTTTCGCAGATTTCTTCAACGGTATATATAACATAAACCTCTCCGTTTTTATCGGTGAATCTGTCTGAATTTATTACGGAAAGACTGTATCTGTCCAGAATCATTGCAAGCAGGGTGCGGGCTTCAATTGAAATATGTGCAAAAAACGGGCTGTCGATGAGCGCTCTCGGGTAGCGGAGAAAGGGATATTCAATAGTTTCTTTTTTCAAAAATCAACCTTCCTTTCATTAATCCTTTCACCTATAGAGCAAACAGCATGTTTTTTTGACCTGATCAGGTCAATTTTTGAAAATAAAAACCCCTTCATCGGATCGGATTTCCGTTGAAGGGGCGGCTTATTTTGATTAAATCAATTTTTCAGAACTTTGATTATATCTTTTATTTCAGGGAAGTCAGATATTGTTTTTGAATAATGCGAATATGTAACATTCATATCCGTATCAACTGCAATAAATGCGCAGAGCTGATTTGCTCTCGGTCCGTTTTCGTTTTCCGGAGCAAGACCCATTGCATTGATTAGCAAATCTATCATATCTGTATCGAGAATTTTATAAACGTTTTTACCGTATGTTTTTTCATATATTTTGTCGCCTGCAACAAGGTTGACAATGCTGTCTGCAACAAAAACATTGTATTTATTATAGAGCTTGAATTCCGGATCTGCAATCAGCTCAAACGGATATTTCTTCTGATGCTGAGCAAGGGTGAATGCATCGTCTTGCATGATGAATTTGATTTCGTAGCCCATAGCCTTGAATGCAGGGTATGCTGCTGCAAACGATGCGAGAAGAAACTTGCAGAGCTCGCAATCATAATATCTTGAGAACACAATAAATGTTTTGCTGCTTCCGTTTAAAGTGTTGCCCGAGGAGTTCAGAGTATCATATTCAAAGTTTTCAAGTTTTTCACCCACGGAGAGCGTTTTGCGGTAGGGCTTGCCGTTTGTTTCCCAATTCTTGCGGACATCTTCAACGGCATTCCTGAAGCGGATAAGAGCTTTTTCAAGAGTTACTTTTGCACAGGCAAGGTTGATTCTCTGGAATCCTCTGCCGAGCGGGCCGAACATTTCGCCATAGTCAAGATAAAGTCCCGCACCCTCAAGCATTTCGCGAAGCTCAATATAAGTCATACCGAGAGCTCTCATATCAAGCCACTGAAGATAAGTGCCTTCAAGCGGATAAACTTTTATTTCGGGGAAGTTTTCTGCCATAAAATTTTCAACAAGAAGAGCATTTTCGTGAATAACGTCAAGCAGTTCATCGAGCCAATCCTCGCATTCGTTATAAGCTGCAATGCAGACGGGGTATGCAAAGATATTCAGACCCGACTGAAGATTGATAACCTGGCAGGCGGTTGCTTTTGCGCGAGTTTTTGCATTCGGAATGATGATGTTTGAACATTGAATGCCCGCAAGGTTGAATGTTTTGCTCGGTGCGGTGCAGATTGCGATATTATCAAGCACAAAATCGCCGACCTTTGCCATTACGGTGTGCTCGTAGCCGGGCATTATAAGGTCGTTATGTATTTCGTCATCAATGATAAAAACATTGTTTCTGCAGCAGATTTCGGCAACTTTTTTTAGCTCTTCTTCGCTCCACACTCTGCCGACCGGGTTATGAGGGTTGCAGAAAAGAATCGCCTTTGCTTTTTTGCATTTGTTTTCGAGATCGGTATAATTGATTTCATATCTGCCGTTGTTATCGATAAGCTCGCTGTATATTATTTTTCTGCCCTTTGTGAGCACCGCCATATCAAACGGATAATAAACAGGGGTGAGGATAACAATAGCATCGCCGGGTTTTGTTGCCGCCTGAATAAGTATTCCGAGGGCATTGACAACGCCGGGAGTGTTGATAATCCATTCTTTTTTGCATTCAAAACCGTGCCTGCGTTTCATCCACGAAACAACAGCATCAAAATATTCATCGGTGGGGCTTGTGTATCCAAGAACCGATGTTTCTGCGGTTTTCTTTATAGCTTCAACAATCGGCGGGGCAGGGTAGAATTCCATATCCGCAACAGAAAGAGGAACAAATTCGGTTGAAGCGTTTTTTGCACCGTTCCATTTATTGCTTCCGCAACCTCGACGGTCGGGGATGCTTGTAAAATCATATTTCATAATATCACACCTTCCGCTGTTTATGATATCATTGCAGGAGAATAATGTCAAACAATTCGTACAAGATAAAGCTTTTAAAAAACTTTTCGGTTTTACAAAAGTCATTTTGCAGATTTTATATTAATCAGAATTGCTTTTTCATCCAGATGTGCGGGCAGTCTTCTTCATATTCAATATCGCCGAATTCTTTATATCCGAGGCTGAGATAGAAATCTTTCATTCTGCATTGTGAATGCAGAATAAGGCTATCTGATCCGATTTTTTTGATGTGATTTTCTGCTTCGGTGACGATTGCAGAGCCGTATCCTTTGCCTCTGTGCTGAATAAGCACAGCAACTCTGCCAAGAATAAATGAGCTGTCTTTTTTGAAAACTCTGCAGGTTGCAACGGGTATTTCATCAGCAAACAAAACGAAATGAGTTGAAATTTTATCGGTTTCATCGAATTCATCAACAAAGCCCTGCTCATCAATAAAAACTTCTGTTCTTATCTTTCTTGCTTCATCGGGGATGGAATTATATTTTTTGATATGCATTTTATTTCTCCGCTGATATAATTAAATTATCAGATAAAGATAAAAAAGAAGACAGCGGATGCTGCCTTCTTTTTTGGTGGAGACGGAGAGGATCGAACTCTTGACCTCTTGAATGCCATTCAAGCGCTCTCCCAGCTGAGCTACGCCCCCAAATATCTGCTCAAATATATTATCATATTTTTTAAAAAAAATCAACCCTGAATTTCATTTTATCCTTTTTGTCAAAATATAAATATATTGTTGACAAAATTTATTGAAATAGATATAATATTTAAATATAAATTTTGAAAGAGGAATGCTTGTGAAAGATATTTTCAATGAACTGATTGCTGATATTAACAG
>JAEIGA010015469.1_pt1 | contig 11616 bp, 25 predicted proteins | sample 9270691 | NCBI WGS metagenome assembly JAEIGA01 (sample SAMN17057246, study PRJNA624740) | gut metagenome | biome: biome; isolation source: fecal sample | host: Bos grunniens | place: China: Xizang | collected 2019
ACTAGCTTCTTGACATTCTGTAGCTTCTTCTACCCATATATGAGTTAATTCGCCACTTTCAAACGTAATAGATTTAATTTTTTCAACGTCATCTAATCCAGCGAATGCTACTTCATTTCCTGTTAGTAGGCATTTAATACGCATATCAGACTCATTTATCTTAAAATACTTAGATAAATTCCAATTACTTATTACTTGCTTTAATAATGGAAATGTAGACTTTCTATTGGTATCTCCTGTTTGACGTACTACCAACAAGTTATATCTCTTTGGTTGTATTAAGTGATATATCCATCTTTGTGCTATAAAATAACTCTTCCCACTAGATCCACCACCATAGAACAATAAGTATCTATCTTGGTTATCTAAGTAAGGCAGATATACTGGATTAAATACATTCTTATTAATTTTAATGTTTACATTCATTCTTCATCAGTCAATTCTATAGTAATGTTTACATCTGAATTAACTTCTGCTTCTACTTTATCCGTAGGTTTTTCACCTACTGTATCCCTTAAGAATGTAATTGCTTGTACGTTACCATTTTGTGCTTGATTAATCATAGCTTCAATCATACTATCTAGGCTTTGACCTAGTTTTTTCTCAATGGCTTCTTTAAATAATTTCTTCTCTCGTCTAGCTTTTCCACTAGCGATTCCACCTTGTCTAGCTATCTCTCGCTGTTCTTCCGTTGTTCGGTCTTTAAATGATACAAGGTTTTCTTCATTCATAGGTTACTCACCTCCCTATTTTATTGTCTTTGCTTGACATTAAAAAAAGAACTATCTCTAGTTCTCTTGTTTTAATTGGTTGCTAGTATTGGATTTGCACCACCTCTATAGGTTATGAGCCTATCGTGTTAACTACTACACTATACCAGCTATAATTTAAGTTGTTCTTTAAAAAATATATTAAGGTACTCCTCATACTAATTTACTATAACCATTTATTGTTCGACCACTAGCCAGTTAAAATGCCTCATAAAGGAGCGACCTTTAATCTATCTTAACCTTTAAATACTAGAGTAAATCTTTCTTACCAACTTTCACACACGTTAGGCTTTCATTTATAAAATATTTTAGCATAAATATTTTCCTAGTAACCAAAATATGTAGATTTGTGCTACTCGTACCAGTTTCTAATCTTATACCCTTATCGCTAAGGTTCAACTACATTACTGACTTATTGGTATTCTTATTTCGACTTTATACACCACATATAATATCTCCATAAGTTCTTTATCTGCTCATTCACTATTGAGCAAGTTTGAAGATTGTCAGCGATTAGTCCTGTGTCTTATAAACTCTTATAGTAAACTACTGCTATCTATTTCCCTACTTAGTAGGTCCCGACATTGATGTCGCCACCAAAGTCTACTCAATCCCTCGCAAATTCTCACTCGCAAGTAATAAGAACTAGATAACATCTATACTGCATTGTGTTGCAGCCTTTCATATAGTTCGTAATATATTTTTCAAAGAACAACTTTAGTACCTTATTGGTACTGCTCTAAATAATATAGCCTTGCACCCTAAACAGAAAGCAAGAGCATCGGTTTAATGAAATCTTCTATATTATTCAGAACACTACCCGTAAGTAGTGTACTTAGGATTTACTCAAAAAATTAATTGTTTATCAGTCTTTCTTGTTTCTTTAAAAAATTAACGGATACTATTTTATAATAACGTCATTTTATACATAAACAATTAGACATAATAATAAATTTCTAGGTACTCTTATAAGTACCATAGAATAGATATACTCATAGCATGTGATGAGTCTAGGTCCTCAGTTATTCCCTTACTCGGAGGACTCCACGCGACATATTTAATGTTTCGATTCATAAAATCTCATCAGGCGTGTTTTATAAAATAATGTAAGGCTAGATGCTTTCATGTCAACTCATCTGGAAAGCCCACGCTATCAATATATCTACTCTATGCTACTAATAAAAGTAGCACAAATATAATTAAATATTGTTTAGTATCTTAATAGATACTGTACCAACGATATTAAATGCGTAGCAGTTGTTCTAGGTTAAATCTTTATGAAAAAGAAAAGTAGATTATTTAATATCATCAGTACACTACCTATTAGGCAGTGCTTCTTGAATAAAAAGAATAAAAAAGGTTGTGCTGAGTGCTTTTTTATAAGCACCATACCGAATAACATAACACAAGATGTTACAAAAAGTTACATTATCCAGTATGCTGCCTATAAAGACAGCAGTTGAGATTAAAAATTCTCGAAGAGTCAATCTTGGTGCTTCAATAAGCACCTTAGAAAGAATAAAGTATTGGGGACTATTCTCTCTAAGCTACTCATCGTAGCTTTCACCATACGAGTTTTTTTCTCTCATATTATTATTTTACTATACCTTTTGGCACATTTTGTCCCAACTTTATATTAATTAACTTTATCTTTCTATTTATCTCTGATTTGCTAAATGGGATTAATCTCTCTATCTTTCTTGATGATAATCCCTCTATGAAATGATATTTATATATAATATCAAACCAATTCTTAGAACTTCTTAACTCTAATTCTTTTAACTTTAGTAATCTTTCTCTATCCTCTAATATAGATCTCGCTATTTCTAATCTCTCGTCGATTTTCTTTTTCTCCATTTTAATTACATAAGTATCAAATGCGTTTTGTTTAACTGCACCACCAGATACTCTTTCTTTATCGTAATCGACTCCTCCAGGTTGTGTTTTACTAAATAATTCTTGCTTCTCATTAACAATCTTGTTGTATTGCTCTTGTGCTTCTAAGAATTTAAGTTTGTATTCGTGATAAGTTACATATAACATCGTTTCACCTACTTGTCATTTAGTTTGTTTACTTTGTCTATTAATTCATTTAATTTAGCCATTATTTCAACAATTAATGGAGTACAATCTTCCCAACATCTTCTGTTTGTAATATCTAATTTTTTTATTCTTTTATCTTCTTCTACTTCTTCTATTATTTCTACTTCAGTATTAAGCCATATATCTTGGGCATCTAACCAATTTGAATTAGGTTCTTCTTTTAAAATATAAATATTTTCAATACTCCAACATTTGCCAACTTTATATTCAGTTCCTCTTATTGATATTTCTTCAGGCACTTCTTCCCCATTTGCTATTTTATTTAATAAATCTATTACTTTCATAAATATTCACATCTTTCCTAAAATAAAACCTAATATGTCCAATGCAATACATATTGCAATAAATATAACCATAAGCACATATATAATTCCTATTAAGAGATAAATTACACTTTTACTCATTACTATTACCTTCTTCTAGTTCTTTTAATATTACTTTACCTGTCCAAAAATATACAAATATATGTTCAAATAACCAAGTTAATGTATCATTACATACCATTTCTACATTCCCACAATCTTCACATATGATTACTTTGAAACAAGGTAATATAACATAACCTTCTATATATTTATTTGTTCCATTATAATGAGAACAACAACTAATTTTATAATCATTCATATTATTACCTCTACATATCATTAACCACAAATACATTATTATTGCTTATTTGTGCTTCCATATACTCTGCTAACTCATCATTACCTATTTTCCTTAAATGTTTAATGGTATTGCTATATATTTCTTTCAATTCCTCTACAATAGATTTATATTTATCTCTTTCTTGTTGCATCATTTCAAATCTATCAGTTAATTGATAATCTTTAGTAATATCTCTTGCATATTTAAGGTTATGTTTATTTAAATATCTTTCAAAATTATCTGTTGCATATACATAAACATATTCATTTCCTAAACCTGTCGGCGTTCTCATTCTTAATTTATATTTATTCATAACTAAACCTTTCTATTTATCTTCTACTTTATAACTCACATTTTCAAAACATTCTCTTGTTACTATGGTTTCAATTTTTATACCCCATTCTTCAAACTTTTCCAAATACTCGCCATATTCATAATCTCCAACGTACAATTTCCCATTATAATCCCAAACTTTTTCGCCATTAACATAATCCCCGTCTTCTATTAAATCTTTTATGTTATGCCTTGCTTTTAATATATTATGTTCTTTTATACCAGTTCTTCTTTTAGATAATTCTATAAAACAACATTCATCTTCTTCACCTATACTTAAAGATATTATTTTACCAATACCATCTCTTTTAGTTCTTACATACATTCCTACTTCTAATTCCATTTACTCACCCCATATTTATACATACCAACGCTGTTATACACAATTCCCCAGCTATAAAACTTATAAAATCATAGTTAGGATAATATATCGCTAATAATATTATTATTATTGATGATAACAACAAACTCATAAATTTCTTCATCTCTTACCTCTCTATTTACCTTCTACTATCTTTTTTAATTCTTGATAATCAAATGTAATCATTAAAAAATCTTCTTCACCATCTTTTATTAGAATAGATGTTGTTGTTGTTTCCCCTGTCTTACCATCAATAGTGTAATTTACATCTAATTTCTTCTTTTCTAATACATTTATTAAAGTAGTCAACTTGCCACTATATGTTAAATCTATTTTTGTCATATTTACTTCTTCTCTCTCCTCTTTCTTTTCAATCTCTTTATGTGTTCTAAACACTCTTTTCTACTTGGGCTACGATATATCCCAAATGTTATAAAATGCTCTTCATTTGTCTTAAAAACTACATATTCCCCTTTGTATGTATTCAATACAATGTCGTATGTATATTTTATTTGTTTCATATCTCCTCATTAAATTTCTATTATCTCTAGTTCTGGATAGTTGTATTCAAACAACTTCTTTTTAAGTAAATAGACTGGTGTTTTAAACCCTTTTACATCTTCTACTACCTTTTTATTTAGCTTAGTATCAAAGTACTCGAAATCAGCTTTATAAGTTGTTTTACGATACGTTTTACCATTCTTTTTAAATCTAGGTATTAATTCGTATGTTGGTTGCAACTTTAAATCTTTTATTCTCCCAGATTTCTCTAGTAGAAGTAGTGTTGCATATCTATTAGCTTCTTTCTTAGAATCAAACAATATTCCATTAACTTCTGTTTTCTTTGCTTTATATTTACTCATTAGATCTCCTATGCTGCTTTATCTTCTTGTGATTCATTGAGCAATAAATTACTTAATATACCTTCTAATACATTAACTACTATGCTATTACCTGCTTGTTTATATAATTGAGTATTACTATTTACTTTAGCAGCTTTTTCGAAATCTTCATCATCAAATCCCATAAGACGCCAACAATCACCGTTCTAATGGAGTTAATTTTCTAATTCTTAAATTAGTTTCTCCATTATTCATTGGCATCACCCTCTTTCTTGAATTTATTTTTTTCATATTTTGTATGACAACTTCTACACAAACACATTAGATTATCTAAATTGTTGTTTTGCCAATTTCCGTCAATATGATGTATATCTAAATTTTTGTCACCACCACACAATTCACATACTTCTTTATGTAGGATCAGTTCATTTATTTTTCTTGCAGTTGCGTGGGCATTAGACCAATTTTGATTATGTTCTCCTATTTTTAAATAATCTCTTTTCATACATTCTCTATTACAATATTTCCTATTACTGAATACTGTAAAATCTTCTAATCTACCATTAAATCTTTTTCTTTCTAGTTTGTTTCCACAATAATCGCAATATCTATCTAATTCTTTTATATCTTTTCTAGGTTTATCAACTACCACTCCCATATTATCGTTACATTGTAAGGTTTGGCTTACTTGTTCTCCTACTCTACCTCTTCTTGTTTTACTATCTGGGTAAGCAAGATTTACACTATCTCCTTCAAACGCTTCTTGATAACCTTTTTTAGTTGCATTTTTAACTTCTATACACGGTTGTCTCCAACCACCTTGCATAGTGTCTAGTGTTGGGCATAATCCATTTTCATCATAAACACTTCCTGCCTGATGTTTTGATTTCTCGGTATCAAACACACCATATTTTCTTTTAACATCTTTAACTTTTATTTCTTCATCATAATTGTCTATTATAAAATTACTAACTCCTGCTCTTTGGTTACCACCAGCACCTCTTACTGATAAAGTATGAGCAATATTGGAATTTAAAGTATCGTTATCTGCTCTGCCTTCCCATTTAGTGCCTTTTTGAGTGTCGTTATTATCTAACACATAATCCATCATCTTATCACTTAAATAGTATTTATCATCTACTTCATCTTCTAACATATCTTTAAGTTTTAATTTAAGTTCTTGCTTTGGTGGGAACTCAAATGGTTTATGTTCACCTAAAATGCTAATTGTAAATACTCTTTCTCTATTTTGTGGTATTCCATAGTCTTTAGCATTTAATACTTGATAGTAGTTTGTATAACCTAATTGTTCCATTGTTTCTAAATAAGCATCAAAGTTATGTCTATGTTTCTTGCTTAATAGGTTTTTAACATTCTCCCAAATAACATATTTAGGTTTTAACTTTTCTACTATTCTTATAGTTTCGTACATAAGGCTCGACCTTGTACCACTACCCTCATCTCCACCTGCTTGTTTGCCAGCTAATGAAAAGTCTTGGCACGGAGATCCGTGCATTATCAAATCTACTTTTATATCTTTATCCCAAGTACATATGTCTTGTGGTTCAAAATTAGTCCCGTGCATCGCATTGAAACTAGCTACTGCATACTTATCTATCTCTACATAATCTGCTATGTGATAAGGTATTCCTACTCTCTCTAATGCTTTACTACAAGCACCGATGCCACCGAATAATTCTAAAACTTCTAATGTTAATTGAACGCCTTTGGTCGCCTTTGGTCGGCTCAAAATTTGTTCTACTCTGTATAAAATACATTCCTCTTCTGGGCAACATTCGTGAGATGGGCACTCCCTACAAAAATCAGTAATCTCTGTTAATACTTCGTCTGTCATTTGCCCTCCTGTTGTTTCATAAACTTTTTTAAAGTATCTTTAAACTCTTCTTTTTCGTTTAAATATACGTATTTCCCACAACCTCGACACACTTTCTTAGTTCTATTCTCGAATGGATATATAACTGTTTTCGTTCCACACTTACATTGGATTTTGTACTCGTTTGTAGTATCACTCAATTTTTGTACGTCTTTAAAAGCAATAGTTTTTCGAACAACTTTACTCATCTCAACAAACCAAATACACTCACATTTTTACCAGAATATTCGCATTTCTTTTTGCCTAAACAATCAAGTACTCCAGTTCTTAATAGTTCAGTAATACGTGGACTTGCAAAATTTCTTTCGCTTGTCGGCGTGTACCCTCTCTTATACATTTCTACTGCTATTTCTTTTGCAGTCATTGGTTCATTGTTTTCACTAAGTATTTCAATTATTTGCTTATATCTCTTTTGTTTATCTACGCTCTCATTGGCTTCTGCTCTTGTTTCAAGTGTAGTAAACTCTCCAAACCTTCTTTGTGTAATCATTTTTTCACTCCTTACTCAATACCTAAAAACTTTAGTTGAGCAATTTCTTTAGGTGTTAGCGTTGGTATCCCTAGTTGTTCTGCTTCTTGTCTAACTCCATCTATGTAAATACTCATCTCATTACGATTAAATTCGCTAGAACCTTTGAATATTTTGTAGTGTGTAAATTCTTTACCATTCACTACTCCAGTCCCCAATACCTCATAATATTTGAAATAACCTGCAGGGTTTATAGAAGAAAGCATACTTACTATCTCGCTTTGCCCATAAGACTTAAGCATTTCGAAGTACACCTCTTCTTTAGACTTTCTTAGTACGTTTGCTATCTCAGTAATAAGTTTCCAAGCATAACTATTTTGGTCTTTTGTTTTTCGTTTTACATATTCCCTTAGTTCGTATGTTTTATCTTGGTCTAACTTAAATAGTATTCCTACTAATCTTTCTGGTGTCCCTGTATACGTCATTTAGCACCTCTTAGAATGGCAAATCGCTATCATCGATAATTACTTCGCTAAACGGATTTTCTTCGTTCATAGCTGCCATAATGATGTCTGTATCCGATAATTCACTAGCTACTTCAAATTCACTTATGAATATGTATGGTACTGTTGCTTTTTGATTGTTTTTGTAGAAGTCTAACCAAGCTTTTTTAATCTTGATTTTAGTTTTATCTTCTACTACTACATCTTTTTTAAATTTTACTGGCATATAACCATTGGTATATGTCCCATCTTGGTTCTTTCTTGATAAACCTACACTATAAAATGTTCCGTAATCATTTGTTTGCTTGAAAATCATATATTGTCTATCAGTTTGAATGTTCATTATTTATCACCCATTATTTTCTTAATTGTACTTGCTATATCAATGACTTTATCTAAGTCATCTTCTGTTATATCTTCTTTATTTTTAACCTTTTTATCTAATTCTTTTACGCTTTTAAGAGTTTCTAAAATACTTTCAAGTTCTTCATCTGTATTTTCTTCAAATGCTAAGTTAATAGAATCTAAGATAAGTTCTTTTGACATTCCATTTTCATATAATTCACAAATCATACTTGTGATTATAGTAAGTATTTTGCCTGTTTCTCCTCCCATAGCTAGTAATCCGTCAAACGTTCCTACAACATAAGCATCTTTTTCTTCTAAAATTCTTTTGCTTATTTCTTCTATTTTTTCTTTTTTATGTGTTTCTACTTCCTTATTTGTCGCTTCTTTAACTATTCTCATATATCCCCCTATTTTGATAACATTCCTTCTATTTTTTCGATTAATTCATCTATTTTTGACATAGCCATACCTTTAATCTCTTCTTCATCTTTTAAAGCAAGTTCACTTACTTTTTTAATTGCTTCTTCTGGGCAGCCTTTTTCATACATTTCGTGTAGCACACTTGTAATCATAGTTAGAATCATTTTGCCTTCTCCTGCTACCATTTGAAAGCCATCTGCTGTTAAAACAACACAAGCTTCTGTTTCGCTTTCTAACGCTTTAATGCTATCCTTTAAATCTTCTTTTTCTAATAATGTTTCTTTTTTCATTCTTTCTCCTCATTCCCTATTATTTGTTCTATTACGTTTATCGCTTCTTCTACCATCTCTCGTGTAGTCCATTTCTTATAACCAACATTTGCATAATCTGGCAACATTCCTAAGTAATCTCCAGCGTGTGCATAATCCCAACCAATTATCCAAGTATCTTCTTTTATGTCTTGTAAATGGTCATCAGAATACGTTAATCCTCCGTGCACTTTTATATCTATGTCATCGTAGGACTTACCATAAAACTTATGGTCTTCTGGAATTTCTACATATGCTGTAGGGTGTGTACCCATACTTAGCACATAATATTGGTATCCTCTATACATACCTTCGTGTAAGACTTCTGTTTTAAGTTCTGCCGAATATTCCATTGGCTTGTATTCGCCATTTTCTCGAATCTCTCTTCTTAACTTTTTATAAATCATAATTCCTCTAATCTACGTTCTTCATATTGCATATCTGGTCGAGGATCGTAGTCTTCTGGGTTGTATAACTTACCCTCTAAATCTTTTTTCTCTTCTTCTAAACTATCAACTTTGTAATACACTTCTTCTAATAGTTCTAAGATGTGTTCTATTGTTATGTAATCCTCTAAAGTTATGTTATTCTTAACGCCACATTTCATACTTAACTCGCTAATATGCTTTTTATCGAACTTATCTAGTTCGATTAATACATTGTTATTCATAATTGCCTCTGTTTTGCTTTCTTTTCAAAGTTGCAATACAATCACGTAGTTGTTCTAATGTCATTTGCTTATTACTTTTTACTCCATAATGTTCTAAAACATCATCGTGTGAAGTGTTTGTGGCGATTTCTAATTCAGACATTTTATTTAATAAATCCAAAACCTCTTCTTGTTCTTCTTCACTTAGTGGCACTTGACCAGTTAATACTTCGATACATTTTAGTAAGTACTCATCTTTGCTATTGTTCAGTAACCAATCTATATAACCATCTTCATCTTCTACTAAATCAACAAGCTTCTTACCTTTATGTTTACCGAAAGTGAATACATATTCTTTTGCAGCTTTTTCAGTTACTTCTTGCTTTTGGCTTAAACTAGCTGCATCATCATCTTCTGTCGCTAATCCAAATGCCATTAGTAAAGAGTATCTTCTAGCATAAGTTGTTGCACTACCTTGCTCTTGTGCAGGGTTTTTAATTCCACTTAATACTGCATCTACAATTCTTACTCCTCTTCTTGGAGGTAGTTCCTTACCATCGATAACTGGTACTGTCATTATGTAGTCGTCGTTATCAATTCTATCTACGTATTGATAGTATCTAGCATTGATACTTTCTAAGTATTCGTGGATTTGTGCCAAGTCAGTATATTTGTAACCATATCCTTCTTTATTCTTGCTTACTGTTGTCTTTACGCTTTCTTCCACGTTTAGCCTCCTTATTCTCTGAATCTTTTTGTAATTCTTCTAATAGTTTTTTAAATAACTTCAATTCCTTTAATTGAAATTCAATCAAATTAAATTGTTCTTCAATAATTTCTTCTTGCTCTTTAATTGTTCTTGTTGCTGTCATAAGAGCAACTCCACAAACAAAGTTCGCAATTAGTGAAACTATATTTATAATCTCGATTATTTCCATACTTCCTCTTCTTTCTATTCTGCGTTAATGTCGCCACTACATATTTTTAAATGGTAGTCGTAACCTCTACATACATTCCCATTTGGTTTTGTAACAGGTTCACTTACGAACATTCCTACAATGCTCACTACCATATATGTTGTTATTAATATCCCTGCGATCAACATCGCTACGTTACCCCATTTAACTCTTAATCTCTTTTTCATTAGCTACCTCTTTTAATCTTTCTATCTCAAACTTTTGTAAATAAATCTCGTCTTCTAATTGTTTGATATGCTTACCCAATACTTCCAATACTTTTTTAATCTCCATTTTGATTTCCACCTTAGATTGTGATATATTGAACATAAGTTATTTTTTGTTAGTCCACTATTTTTCAGTAGTGGACTTTTCTTTTGTTATAATCTCAACATTGTTTTGCTCAGCATATAATTTAATCAGCAGATCAACTATTGTTTTTTCATTAATATTTTTCATTTAACTCTTGTCGAAGCTTCTCTGCTTCTTTCCTCCAATCCTCCCCTTTGAACTCTGCAAATGATTCCTCTAGTTCTTTAAGTTCTTCTGGTGTCATCTCTTCGGCTTGTTGCTGCTTTTCTAACCAATCTGGCACTACTTCTTTTCTAGTAGGTTTATTAAATTGTTTAGTTTTTAACTCGTAGACATCTTTCCAACTATTAACGATGCTATTCTCTATCATTTGGTACTTAACATCATCTGGATACTTGTTTAGTTTGTTAATAAGAGTGTTGATTGCTCTAGTACTATTAACTGCTTTAAGTTTTTTTCGTACTTCAAGAAACTCAACAAAAATAGAATTTAGATTATCATTTTCGAAATAAGTAGTTTTATCTTTTTCTTTTATATTTTCTTTTTCTTTAATATCTATACTCTTATCTCTATCTCTATACTCTATCTCTATCGGACAATTTGTCCCCAACTTGTCCCCGAGTTTGTCCTTTTTACTTGCTTCAATCTTTTTTCTTAGTCTATATTCTCTCTTTTTCGTTGCTTCTCTACTTGCACTTTCGCT
>JAEIGA010015470.1_pt1 | contig 11616 bp, 7 predicted proteins | sample 9270691 | NCBI WGS metagenome assembly JAEIGA01 (sample SAMN17057246, study PRJNA624740) | gut metagenome | biome: biome; isolation source: fecal sample | host: Bos grunniens | place: China: Xizang | collected 2019
AAGGAATAACATTATTACTTATTAAACCAGTATTGAATGTAGTTTGTTCATCTGACTTTTTGTAGTTTGTGAAAATAGGGTCTTGAGTACCTACTTCATATAGAGTGGCTAATCCAACTGGGGTATTATTCGTTGAATCCCAAGCTAGACTGCTTTCCCAGCTAGCATGTAAAGCGTCGGAGTATCCAACATCAATTGAGTCGAGTTTAACAGGAACTCGAGTTTCTTTTACTATTCGGCAAGTCATTCCAGCAGGTAAAATATATGGAAGCAAATCCATAAATAAGATTGTATCTACCAAACCCTCTGGAAAAACTACTTCTATACAGCTATTTTCAGTATCTACTGAACAATCAAAAATGCCCACCGTACCAGAAGCTTTTACTAAAGCTTTTCCGGCTAGTTTAACCGCCGTCAAAGTACCTTTACACTTCAATATACTAGGTATAATACTTGCTAGTGCTTCAAGCTGTCGTTGATCATAGCTACGTTTTATTTTAAATCCTAGAGTAATTGCAAGTAATTCTGTTAATTTAGGATCTGTCTTGTTATTCGGTAACTCATAAATGTCATCAACATTGTGCTTAACTGAATTAAGCACAATGTTGATGAGCCAGCTCATATACTGAAAGTCTCGAGAAGCATTAGAATAAATAGTAGGAACCTGATTATATAAATTTATCATTTATTAGGTAGCCTCCTTAATTTAACCTCGATGAACGTGCAATTGTAAGACCACTATCTAAGTAATCTATATCTAATTTTGATATTACAAAATTATTATTAATATTATTAATATCATAGTTAACTGCGGGGTTCATTAAAGTATTTAATTTAGAATCGCTTTCATTAAGTTCTATAGCTAAACGTGATTCTACGGTAGTAGTATAATAGAAATCATGATCTCGGTCTAATCTACGAATATCATTTAAAAGCTGTTCTTCTCGTAATAGAATACTATAAGCCTTTTTAAACTCATCAGTTACTTGGTTTGTATTAGTTTCTAAAAAGCTGATAGCTTTAATTAATTCATTTAAAATATCTAATACTTCAGTATTTAACTTTTGTTCTAAAAGCCATTCTGAAATTTCAGTACTAGTCATTTTTGAAAAATCAAGCTCTTTGACTATTTTAATTGCATTTAAAAGCTCTGCTACTTTAATCAAATCATTTAAAATACTTAAAAAGTCATCAGGTAAGAATGAACGAATTAAATTATTAGATAAATCAGTTGAAATTAGCCAAGTTTTTAGAGCTTGTATATCCTGATTTTCAAGTAGTTCTAAAAGTCTACCTTCCAATTTCTCATTAACCACTTCAAGACGACCTTTTATACTACTGAGTATGTAGGCATAGGTAGGACGATCAGATGATTCAATGTTATCTAATAAAATATTTCTATAGTCAGTTACAAATTTAACTAACTTTTTATAGAAACTATCTGAGCTGTCTTCTAAAACTTTTGGTAACTCCTGCTCATGTAAAAACAGGCTTGCGCACAGGAACTCTGCGACAATTGCTGCTAATTGTTGATCAGTGTCAATAGTATTTCTAAGTTCTTCTTTTAGTATATTAATTGCATTCTGTTTTTCAGCTAGAGTCTGTGCCTTCTCAAGCTCACTTACCAGTGATACAATTATATTATAGTTGATATCAGAATCAGTGGTATTACTACTGTCTAAAATATTCTTAATAGCCTCTGGTAAAACTAGAGGAGAGGATGCTGCGAGGGACTTTCTTATATCGTCAATAAGTTTAATTTTAGAGTCATTCTGAGTTTTCTTTTGTGCTAAAGTATCAATACTCTGAATTAAACTATCATAAGTCTGCATCTGTCCCGCAATGAACTTTTTAAGTTTAGCTGTGTTTACTTTAGAGATATCAGAGGTTTTAAAGTCTCTTATTGATACGGAAAGTATTTTTTCTATACTAGCAATATCTGCAAAAAGTTCCTGTGTTATGAACTCTCGCCAAACTTTTAAAACAGTGGCTTCTCCAAAAGGTAAGTTTGCATAGCTACTTATGTAGTCATTTAAAGATTTTTCCTTTATGTCGTTGAAAACTTTAGTGCGATCTTCTAAAATTTCTATAATATCCTTTATAGTTTTATCTGCTTGACTTTCTGTGTATGTATCTAAACCTGCAACTAAATCAGCATACGTTTCTAATAAATCTTTATCTGCTTGGGTAAAAGAACTTTCTAAAATAGTATTAATATTCTCTATTAAAGTATTTATTTTTTCAGTATACTCTAATGAGAATACGAGATTATATAACTCCTTAACAGCATTTGTTATTTCAGAGTCTTCCTTAAGTTCTTCATTAGGATCTTGATCATTACTAGAAAGATCTTCAAGGATACTACTTATCTTAGACTTAATAGTTCCTTCAGTTACAGCTGTATCAGTCACCTTAGACACCAAGTCAGATAAAGTAGTTAGTAGCGTAGGTAAGCTATTAATATCAATATCTACCATCGCTTGCTCTAAAGCTTTAACAGTAGGCTGTAAATCACGAGCATTTAGATACTCTTTTAAGCTATGTAAATTAACTTCTAATTCTTGATAATTTACATAAATAGCGTTATCAAGAATAGTATCTAAGTAACCTTTTAGCTCATTCTGATCAAAAGCTTCAATAAGCTGTTTGAGCACTTTTAGCACTTTATTAATTTCTGTATTTGTCTTAGATTCTTTTAGCTTATTGACAATATCTAATAACTTAGCGTGTTCCTCTGAGCTAGCAACAGATTCAATATTTGCTATTAATGGAGTTAGCTGCTCAAGAATGTTAGCTTCTAATAGTTCAAGATTGGTTTTCTGCAGTTTATCAGTTAGAAGCTTTTGAGTTTCATTATCCTCTATACTACTACTCTCAAAATCAATTAGTATAGTTTCATCAGAAAGCTTTTCTATAGCAGCTCTAGCTTCAGCATTTATAGTCTCTAGCTTAGCATATAATAGCTGTTGTTTATCAGTGAGATTGGAAAAGCTCTCTAATAAACTTAATAAGCGTGGCTCAGTAGTATCTATAAGTACGTCACTATTTAGTGCATCAAAAAGAGCTATTTCATCTTTTAATCTTTTATCTAACGCCGCGTATTGTTCTAAAATAGTTTGATATAAAGACTTTTCAGAATTTGTCAAGAACTTTTTAATCGCATAAAAATCATAGAAAGTTTTAAATTCCGCTTCTGCTCGCTTAGTATAAGAAACTAACTTTTTTAATTTAGACTCAAAATCTAATAAACGATCTTTTAATTGCTCAAAAGAGTCTTCTTGTTTAATAGACAAAGTATCTAAAGCATCAAAAGCATTAGTAATATAATTTGTCTTAAACTTATCATAAATCTCTGGACTTAATGAGGGATTTTCTTCTGTATATAAATAACCAGACTGAGCTAAATTAAGACCTTGTGTATAAGTATCTATAATACCAGCATTAGGGTCTGTATATTTTACTACTTCACAATCTACTAATTTAAGCTCATCGAAGAGCAATCTACCAGAAGTTTTCTCAGAAGTTTTTATAAAGAATCTTGCAGACTTATTGAGTCGTAAGCAGTTAATACCCGGAGTTAAGAAAAGTTTATCTGCATTATTGGTACCTTCTTTAGCTGTCTCCCAAACAATCTCATTAGAAGACTTATTTAAGAATGTTATAGCATTATGGGGAGTTCCAGGTAACACTTCAATCCAAGTTTTTAAATCAGCATTATCTGCATCAACTGTTTTATAATGTACATAAATACTAAAAATACCATAAGTACCAGAAAGCACATTAACAGGTAATTTTAGCGCTTTATCAAAAACTCCATCAACAGAAGTATTGTTATTTACTTTTATATCATCTAAATCTATAGAATACCATAAATACGATGTTTTATTTATACGTGAAGTATCTCCAACCCAGTTAGTTATATCAGTAATACCGCTTGCCGCTGTTGGAACAACTTTATTAATGGCAGTTTTTACTATTGAAGGCTCTTCTGATGCAAATATCTTAAGCTCAAAGCTGCTTAAATCTTTTGGATTATAATAAATATCATCAATACTTAACTGATTTTTATTTGTTTGACAGAGTAAATTTGTTTTAAAAGATATTGGATGAGCAGAATCTTTTGCTGAAATATCTAAGATACCAGAGCTTCCTCCACTAGGTGACTTACTACTTACAGTAATACTAGTGCTGATTTGATCTGTACTTCGTAAGGTTTGCATACTATTAGGTGATGTATTTAAATCTAAAGTACTGCACACCTGCCAGCCATTTCCTCGGTACTTACTAGATGAGCTGTCTTCAGGAGCACGTACATTAACTTTTTGAAGAGGTATAGGAGTACCATCACTGGATACAGCTTCTACATCGTCACAATATTGCCAAGTAGAGTCAATACAATCAACATTTTCTAATAAAGTAATCTTTCTAAGGGTATCCTTTGGACCTAAGGTCAAATATTGGAATTCTTGAAAAATAATTGCATCATAATTAGACTCACTTGTTTTAGAGAAAGATTGATATTTCCATGGAATTTCAGATAGGCCAGAGTCAAAAATTGTTGTAAGATCAATTATTTCACACTGCTCTAAAATAAGCTTTCCTTTTAATATTACTTCAGTACCAGTAGTAAAATAAGCAAACTCAGTTTTATTAGCATCTGTGTAGAAAATGTATTCACCATCTTTTAAGGTATATCTATTATTTATACGATTTCCTTTAGCGTCGATATCAAGTTTTTCTAAAGCATCACAACCATTAAAGTTCTTATATAAATATATAGCAGGACTTGACTTAAATGAATTTTGTGTTAACTCAACTCGTGCAAAGTCTCGTACTTCAATTTGTTCATTTGCTCCTAAGCTGTGCATAGCAATTTTAGTTACATTGCCGGAGTCAAGCTTAAAAACAACTTCTTTATAAGTACTATTACCAGAAGCTGTATATGCTCTAGAATCCATTAAACCAGGTTCAACGAAGCCACTCGGTTTAATAATAGTGCCAGGTCCTAATATCTCAGTTATAGCGTCTTGTTCAACGACAGTACCATCTTCTGTGGTAGATGAAGGAGTGTACTCAATATATAAGTATTCACGGTCCTGTAACTGATATTCATCGCCGTTTGCAATATAATTTCCTTTAATGTCATTTCCTAGACTACTAGCTAGATAAACTCCAGTTAAACGATTATCATCTGGTAAAAGACCAAAATAACTACTACTAAAAGGAAGTAGTTTTGAAGTATCCTCTAGAATATACATACCTTTAGCATAACCTTCTCCGTAGTTACGCCAAAGAACTGTATCATACTCACTTACAGGTTTAAACCCAAAGAGCGCTTTTGCGTACTCACCTGCATCTTGATTAATAAAGGTATTCCATGCCTCTAAAGAAGCAGCTTCAAAAGGCACACCCTCAAAATCAAAACTCATACTCCAATCACACTCAGTTGGTAATATTAGTGAACCATCCTCATAGGTAGCACTTGCAAGCCCTGTTAATTTGTCATAAATTTGCTGAGAAATGCCATCAAGAACACTTGAATTAATTATATATGGATTATCATTGTCTATATCTAACACAAAATCTATATTAGGTCCAGTAGAGCCCGTAGGAATGTTATCACCGTTCCAAGCAAGTGTTGGTACAACATTAACTAATTTAATACAACCACTTTTTGCTAATAATGCTTTTAAAGCAGCTATGCCATCACTGAATTCCGTAGGATTATTTACTGTGATAGTAATAGGGCCTGAGGTATTTTCAGTATTACCCTCAGGTTGAGTTTCTGCAGTAGAAGGAACATACTTAGAAATAACTTGTTTTATTGAAACGGTCTGTTTAATATCTCTAAAAGTATTAGCAGATAAAACTGATTCCCAGCGAGCTGCTCCGCTATTACGATCACTATTTAAAAGCTCAAAAAGTGATGTAGCTTTTGCATAATTTGCTTCTTCCTGTAATTGATCTTTTAAAACAAGATTATAATTAACATAGGCAGGGTAGGTTTTTGATGTAACAAAGTTAGGAGCTTTAAATTTAATAAATTCACCATCAGCTAAAGTTACATCTGAAACAATACCACTAGTTTTGCCTTTCTCGTCTTTATCGGCAAATACTTGACAATTAGTTTTAATTTCAGTAATGGCATTATCATATACAGTAGAAATAACGCCTTCTTTATATTCCTCTGGAACAGAGATTTCAGTGTACTCAATATTCGTAGCATCAGGTCCTACATAATAACCTGTATAAGTTCTGTCTTCTGTTGCAAAAACAGTTAAAGGAGTCTCTTCTGTTGGTACAGGTAAACCAGCTGGAACCGCTGAGGCTGGTACAGATTTTGCTACTTGATAAGCACCTTCAGAAAAGTTAGTATCAAAAGTAGTATTGTAATTAAATAAAGGAATTCTGCCGGCTAAAATATTACGAACAGCTAGCTTATTATAAATTTCCTTAGCGCTCTTAGAATCAAAATTAGGATTATCTATAGATGTATTTAAACACTTAATAGATCCCTGCATTTCATCTGTAAGCCATTCAGACTTTACGGCATATTCTTTAACTACTAAAGAAGAGTCATCTGCCTCCTCTAAAACTGAATATGTAGTATATAAAGTAGGTTCATTTAGTGCAGCTACTCTAATTCTAGCATCGGCATTTTCGATAACCTCAAGAATACTGTCAAAAGGTATTTCTTCACCAAAATCAAGCTCACGCATATTAAAAGCATTAGCTAACGCAATCTTAATTTTATTAATAAGAAAGGTACCTTCTTCAGTAGTAATCTTAGAATTTGTTGCTATTACTGCATTTAATCTTAAATAGTTATTAATACTAACAATATCGCCAGGTTTTACACTACTACCAGGGCGAGGCGCTACAATATTATGTGCAATAGTTTTTAAAACTTCCGAATCAAGTCTATCTTTTACTTCAGTAAAAGTACTTGGGCTGTATTCAAAAGAAGCGTTATAGATATCACGAACATTTTTTAAATTAATTATATTATTTACATTATTTTTTATCTGTTTATATGATTTAAAAGGATATAATACTAAATCAAAATGATCAATTGCGGGCACATCTGTGACAATATCAGTAACAATACCGACTTTATTGACCTGATTAGTAATATTATTAACTGTTTCTGAAGAAGTAAAAGTTACTACTGGTATCTTAGTGGTATATTTTTCATCATTCTGAGTAATTATCCAATAACCCTCAGTATCTAGAGCAGTAACATCACCAGTCTCTGTAATACTAAAAGTATTATTGGTATCATTTACAAGAATATCTGCACTTACCGGAATACCAGGAACAGAGGTATCTGGATCACCTTCTGAAGTGAAAGCAATAGGAAGATACCAATTTGTATTATTTGTAGCTGTTTCGTGGAAATAAGGTCTATTAACATAGCTCTTATTTATGATAGTTTCAGTTTTTGTGCTACTAGATATCTCTGTTGCACTATCAGCATTTTCAGAATAATCTGTAGAAATAAGTTTATTTTCTTCTGCAATTAAAGAAGTTTCTTTATAAAAAATACCAGCATCATCACAACTACAGATAGTTATAGCTCTATTTAAGTCATTACGAATATCTGTAACTAATACATTTGAAACTAATGGTCTGCCCGAAACTCCTTCAAAATCTTCTGTCATGAGATAAATTTTATTCATATAATCACGACAAGTAACAAGGGTTTCAAAGGTACCTATGGTTTTTTTATAGTTATTATACGCCTGTTTAATAGTTTCAATGTCGGAGCCATCTGTAGAAGCTACAGAATTTTCTACGCTAAAGTTTTCAATAGAAACCTTTGACCAATCTTCTGAAGCAGGAGTTTCAAAGCGAGTTAAGGCTCTTGCAGCTACATTACCGCCGGCACCATTAGTTCTAGCATAGTAAATAAAAATACCATCACTAAAAAGTTCACTATAGTCTTCTGGAAATTCAATATAAGGACGACTTTCATAAGAGTCATAACCAAACTTAAAAACTCTGGAACCGCTCTCGCTAACGTTAAGATTATCTACTCTTTCCCACTTAACACCGTCTGATAAGCCTTCCACGCCTAAAATAGAATTATTAAAAATATTATAAATAAAAATTCCATTTTCAGCAACTTGAGTCTCAGGTAAATAAAATCTATTATTTTCAGAAACTAAATTAGCAGTAATTACATCATTATCATTAATACTCTCACATTTAACTATCTGACCTTCCATACAAGGAAGAGTAATAGAAGGATAGTCAGATGAAAGATATGCAGTCTCTGAATTAATTGTAAAATAACTAATATCTTGATCTGTATTAGTTATTACAGTAAATTTTGGAATTTCTAGTCTACCAGACTCTAATGCTGCAATCTCGTCTGTATTTGAGCTATGATATTTAATAGTAACTTTTGTAGTAGCAGATCTATAATATTTAACGTTATAACCTAACATTTCACAAAGTTTACGCATAGAGTCTTCTTGGGCTGCAGTAGGCATAAACGCTTCTAAAATATTTTTATCAATATTATAGTTAAGCTTATCGGCAATACCTGTCACGGCTTTTAAAATAACTATTCCAGGGTCACTTTCATTAGTACTAGTTGGATCCCAACGTTCAGAAAGTTTACCGGCTACTTCTAATAGTTCATTCCAAATTTGGACAAAGTCTTTTTTGGTCGGAGATAAACTTAAAGCTGTAATTTCATTTTGTGTAAGCATTTTTAAGCTCCCTTCTTACGCCACTTGACGTGTTTCATCAAATAATAAAAGGTTAAATGTATTATGTGTATAGTCAATTTGATTTGTACCTGAAAAACTACAGTAGAGACGTCCTTTGAGTGGATCTGCAATGATATCAATAGAATTTCTTGATACTTTTACTTGTGGTAAAAAAATAGCAATTTGCACATAAATTGTATCAATTAACATATCTTTTAAAATATAGCTACTTTGGTTAAACATATAACGTTTAAGTAGTATACCAAAATAAGGATCACATTCTAATTCACCACGTTCAGACTGCAATAATATTAAAACATTTTGTCTAGTAGCTTTATTATACTCATCTTCTTTCCAAATCCTAGAGCTATTTGATTTAAACATTTTAGGAAATTTAAATGAACGCATTTTTTACTCCTTTTTACGTATTTGGATAGTTTTTTTCTTTATCTAACTTTAAATAAAGTCTATTTTGATTTTTAGGACAGTCCTTACCGCAAATCTGACAGTCTCCACCCTCACTCTGATATTTAAAAGGCTCTATTATATGATAATCTAAGTCAAGATCACCATCGTCAACTTCAATATTTTCTGGTCTAAACTGCCACTGTGTCCAATTTTTAAAGCATCTAAAGTGTTCATCTAGCTGAGAAAATAGTTTTTTAAAATATTTTTCAAGCCATTTTATATAATCTGCTATTTTTTTAGGTGTTTCTAAGTTTTGATAGTCACTATGAATTGCTGTCGGATATTCAAATAAGGTAGACGACGGTATTACGGCAGATGAACGTACCTTTAGAGTATCTAAAACACCTGCACCACCCTTTGTATCGTTTTCATTAAGAACTCCTCTAAAAAGTTTGCCTATAATAATAGGTTTTTCTAGGGCATTCTCTTCAAAGGCTACAAATACAACATCACCTACAAAAAGATTATTAAATAAGCCCGGGGTAATACTAACCAAAGCCTCAGCCTCAACCGGAGACGGATTTGCTGCTGTTTCAAATAACGGCATTCTTACTATACATCGATTTGCCTGTCTATTTATAGAACTTATAACAGCTTTAGTAACCAACTATATTACCTCCTTTGTTAAACAATTTTTGTCTTTATCAAATAATTTAGCAAATAGATTTAATAAAAATAAAAGTATAATATATAATACAATTTTAATTAAATATCTAAATAAAAAAATTCGGCTTTATTGCCGAATTACTCTAAGATAAATAAAATTATTTATTTTGTTTTTTAAGCTTAGCTATTTTTTTAATAAATTTTCTAAACTTAAAATTATCTGCATGATCCGGAGCTACGAGATTAATATCTTTACCCAACACTGTATACAAAGCTAATAGACTTTTTGCATTTAACATACCAGTATTTGTGCTAACATATATATTAAAGTCTTCTCGACATGCCAAGTTACAAAATTTATAAATATCTTCTTGAGAATTAAACTTATAAGGAATAGTCATAAATTAATATTCTCCTTTCAAACAAATTTTAGTCTAGTAAAAAGACTCAAAATAATTTAGCATATACTAATTATCCCACTTTCTTAAATTTTAATTTTTTATTATCATTTTAGCTCCACAACCAGGACATATTGTTGCAAGCTTCTTTAATACCTTATTAGCAGTCTCACCTTTATTTCGTCTAACTGTAGAATGCATATATCCACATTCTGAACATGTGGCATCCTCAATACGCTGGTCATGATTGCCAATCCAGCCCTCCCAAAATTCCCAATATCCGATCTTCTCATGTCTTGCTTCATCGCTATTTTCCACAAGATCTTTTGGAAAATTATTAATTAGCTCTTTGATATAATCACGAGATATATAACTATCACCATTTATCTTATATACTGGAAGCAGGTCAACAAGATTAGAAAGAGCGTCAATATCTACAATATATTTTATATTTTTATTCATTAGGTTCCTCACTATCAATCAATGTAAGACAATCAGCTAAGAACTTACGCATCTTATCTTCATCTTCACAGTAAATACTTGTGTAGCAAACAGGTTTATCAATAAAAGCTTTCCAAGCTCTTTTAAGTCTTCCAAAAAATCCATTATAGTCGCTACCTAAATATGAATCTTCAAAACTGATGTCATAGTCGGTCTCATTATTATAAATATATTTTGAAAAAACTATAGCCTCTGAATTACAATCACATCTTAATATTACTGTTCTCTTGTTCACTTTCATCACTTCCTTTTTTTAGAAATTCTTCAATTGATAACGGATTTAAAAACATTTCTATAGTCTCTGTGCCGCTTCTTCTTGTGTAAACTTTGAAACGATCTATTTCACTTATTTTTGTAACTTCTGGTAGGTTTTCCCAAGAGGTTTTACCATCGCCAAACTTATATATAACCCGTTTAGAATCTTGTTCATACGCAGATACTAGCTCATGCTCCCGAGGTACGAAATTATCTATAGTAAAGTTTTTTGTTGAATCTCGTTTAATTAAAACTTTTAAAGCCATTATTCACATCCCAACCAATCTTTTCTACATAATTGTGCGTAGGGCTAGTAGAAGAAGTCGAACAAGTGATTTCAAAATCTCTCTTAGTACAGTTTGGGCAACAATCCGTATAAGGGCTCATTACTGCTCCACACTTAGGACAAATCCAACCGTATAGACCAGGACTATTGCTAAAAGGCTCAGTTTGATTATCGGCTACAATCTGTTTATTCATCTTCTCTAAGAGCTGTGTAACTTCATCTTTACTATAAAGATGGTCAGTATAATCACAATCTTTACAAACAAAACTTCCATCCTCTTGTTTAACTAAAGGTTTCTGACAAATAAGACAGTATTTAATATCACTACTAATACTTGTTGATGCGTTATTATATCTATCAAATGTCGCATAACCACAGCTGTCAC
>JAEIGA010015471.1_pt1 | contig 11616 bp, 10 predicted proteins | sample 9270691 | NCBI WGS metagenome assembly JAEIGA01 (sample SAMN17057246, study PRJNA624740) | gut metagenome | biome: biome; isolation source: fecal sample | host: Bos grunniens | place: China: Xizang | collected 2019
CCCAACACACGGCGTGAGGGAAGGGCATTCACTACGCGCAAGTGACCGTCGCGGTAGCGCGCATCCGTGAGGAAGCGCTCACTGATAAGGGGTGTGAGGAGGGAGAGAATCATAGAACTATTGAATTTGTGGACACATATTTCCGAGACTATCCCAAACAACTGGGAATTACCAAAAACTAAATGCCGATTAGTTAAAATTAAGTGCCGATTATTTCAAACTAATCGGCACTTATTTTTTGGGAGACGGATAGCATAAAATATAAAGTCTATTCTTCCGCGTAACAGTCCCTACATTTTCCGCCCCGCATCTATCCTCAAAAAGATAAAGAGCAGGATGGTGAAGCCCCAGAGGGAGGAACCACCGTAACTGAAGAAGGGCAGCGGGATTCCGATGACGGGAGTGAGCCCCAGGACCATTCCGATGTTGATAAAGACATGGAAGAGCAGGATGCTCAATACACAATATCCATATACGCGCGCGTAGGTGTGCGTTTGCCGTTCAGAAAGGTAAACGAGGCGCAGGATGAGCGTGAGAAAAAGCAGGAGCACGGCGGATGAACCTATGAAACCTTGCTCTTCGCCCACGGTGCAGAAGATGAAGTCGGTGTCTTGCTCAGGCACGTACTTGAGCTTCGTCTGCGTGCCGTTCATAAATCCCTTTCCTTCAAATCCGCCTGAGCCGATGGCAATCATACTTTGGTTTACATTATACCCTGCCCCAGCGTTGTCGGTCACGACACCGAGGAGCACCTGGATACGAATCTTTTGGTGGGGTTGCAAGTGGTCGAGGGCGAAGTTTGCAGAGTAGAGAAAACCGAGCGACCCGAGCGTGAAGAGCGCGATGTAGAAATAGGCGATGATGCGCTCGCTCAAAGCGTGGTAGCAGAGGTAGAGGAATGTGCCCACGAGCACCACTACAAAGGCAAGCGACACGTCGATGGGAACAACCGCCAGCGAGAAGAACAGTGCGGAGCCCACCACGGCAATGCCTGCCCAAAAGATGCGCCAGGCGTGGATGGTTTGCTTGCAGAAGTTGTGAATCATCCCGATGCAGAACAGCCAAATGACGGTCATGACCGAGAAGTCGCCGACGGTGGAGAGCGTGCCCTCAAGGGGGACTTCAGCATAACGGATGCCGACTACGAAATAGAGTACGGCTGCGAAGGCGGTGAAGAGAAAGGCGCCGGGCATGCCTTCGCGGTAGAAGACCAAGAAGAAGGCGGCGTAAACAAGGGCAGACCCCGTTTCCTTCTGCATAATGATAAGTCCCATGGGGAGCAACACGAGCAGGGAGGCCTTGAGCAGGTTGCGCATCTTGTCGAGCGAGAATCCGTATTGCCCACACATCTTTGCCACCGCCAATGCCGTGACGCATTTGGCAAACTCGGCGGGTTGCAGATTGACAGGTCCGAGCGAAATCCAGGAGCGTGAGCCCTTGATGTCCTTAGCGATGAAGGGCGTGACGAGCAGGAGCACCATCGTCAGGACATACAGGAGTCCCGTAAGCTGGTCGAAATACTGGTCGTCGATGAGCAGAATTATCAGGCCGATAACGAGTGCCAAGCCCATCCACACAATTTGCTTCCCCGAGCGGGTGGCGAAATCGAAGAAGTCAGTATCGCCAATTTCATGGCTGGCCCCACAGATGGAAAACCATCCGAAGACCATAAGGAGGAGGTACACCACGACCACCACCCAATCTGCTGAAAGGACGGCGCTACGTGTGAATCTATCGTTCCTGTTTACCATAATTTATTATGCGTTGCTGCATCGCATCCGCCTTAAGTTTTGAAGTTTCTGAAAGTTCGCCGTTGAGGTATTGCTCCATGATGAGTCCTCCTATGGGTACACCGTAAACGGCACCGTAACCGCCGTTTTCTACATAGACTGCCACGGCAATCTTGGGTTCGTTCATGGGGGCAAATCCCATAAATACGGAGTGGTCTTGCCCACGGTTTTCTGCCGTACCGGTCTTACCACACACCTCAATGCCAGGAATGGCTGCGCCTCGGCAAGTACCTCCCGTCACGGCGGCACGCATCCCCTCGACGGCGTAGTCGTACCACTTTTCATCCACCATCGTGTAGTTGGGCGTGGTGAAGACGGAATCGAGTTCGGCATGCTGAATCTCCCTGACTACGTGGGGCACGTAGTAATGCCCACGATTGGCAATCGTTGCGGCAAGGTTAGCAATCTGGAGGGGCGTAGCGGTCACTTCTCCCTGACCGATGGAAATCGAAATCACGGTCAGTGCGTTCCAAATTCCCTTGTACGCCTTGTCGTAGTACTGCGCGTTGGGAATCATCCCACGCTTTTCACCCGGAAGGTCAATACCGAGGGCGTAACCGAAGCCCATTTCCACGAGGTGGTCCTTCCAGCGCGTCATAGCGTCTTGCACGGTGGGATACTTCGAGCGGTTGGAGAACATTCTCACGAGGTTCCAACAGAAATAGGCATTACAACTCGTGGCAATGGAGGGCACCAACGGGATGGGGGCAGGATGGGGGTGACAACCGAGGTGGAGTCCGCCGTAGTGGAAACCTCCGTTGCAGGGGAACCCAATGTCGGGGGTGATACTGCCCTCTTGAAGTCCGATAAGCGACTGGGTGAGTTTGAAGGTCGAACCCGGTGGGTAAGTACCCATAATGGCGCGGTTCAGCAAGGGTTTCATGGGGTCGGCAGACAGCTTGCGGTGCATCTTTCCACGGTCGCGCCCCACCATAATTCGGGGGTCGTAGGTGGGAGAAGAAGCCATGCAGAGCACTTCCCCCGTTGCGGGTTCTATGGCTACGATGGCGCCCAACTTACCTTGGAGCAAGCGTTCGGCAAGTGCCTGAAGGTCTTTATCGAGTCCGAGGGTCAAGTTGCGCCCAGGCACTGGGGCAATGTCGTATTGCCCATCCATGTAGTGGCCTTTGGTGCGCCCACGCACATCGCGGAGCATGATGCGCATCCCCTTCTCTCCGCGCAAATATTGTTCGTACGAACGCTCAATGCCAAGTTTTCCGATATTGTCACCGCTACGGTAATACGGGTCGTTGAGGATGTCTTTTTCGTTTACCTCACCCACATCACCCAGGATGTGTGCCCCCATACCGTCGGCATAGTGTCGGATGGTGCGCTTCTCGGCAGAGAATCCGTTGAAGCGGTAGAGTTTTTCCTTAAACACCGAAAATTCTTCGGCAGGAATCTGACTCATGAAGAGCTGCGGCGTATGGCGGGAATAACCAATGCGCTGCTTGATTTCCTTCATGCGCTGCTTGTAAAACTCTGGGGTAATACCTACCGTTTCGCAGAAGTCCAAGGTATCCACGCCCCACTGCTCCTGCATCACCACCATAATATTATACGAGGGTTCGTTATATACAAGCAAGCGCCCCTTGCGATCGGTCACCAAACCGCGCGAGGGGTATATAATTTCCTTTCGGAAGGCGTTGGAGTCGGCACTCCTCTTGTAGTCGTCGCTAAACATTTGCAACGAGAACAGGCGAATGATGTAAACCAGAATGATGCCGACGGCTATGCCTCCGATGACGAATTTGCGATTGTCGAAGGAGTGGTCGCGAGCCATAACAAAATTTAGCGCTTATTGCGCAACATCTCAAATGAGAGTATGAGGAGCGTAGTGAGAAGTGTTGATGTAAAGATATTGAGGAGAAGGTCGGCAAGATGGAAGAAACTAAACGTCTCGATGAGGTAAAAGGTAGTGGTGTGAAGCAAAGTTATCCCCACCGTATAACGGGTAAAACCTCCCCACTCCATCGTGCGCACTGAAGGTACTAAAGCACCGTCGCCACGCTCGGTGGGCGCAAATACGGTGAGTACAACGGGGCGCAACAGGGCGGTAAGCAACAGGGCGGAGGACGCCATACCGGGTGTGCTACTAAACAAATCGACCACGAAACCCAACACAAATGCCAACACCAATAATGCCCAACGCGCAATCGTGCTGGGCAATATCATGATAAAGTAAAGGTAAATCATGGGCATAGCGTAACCCAGCAAATGAATGTGGTTGCACACAATGACCTGCGCAGCTATGAGCACTATGAACCATGCTATGTAGGAGAAGAGGGAGGGGGACATGGGGGAAAGGGTGAACGATGAAAGGTGAGCGGTGAACGGAGAAAGGTTAAAGGTGAAAGGTGAACGGCTATGCAGAATGTAAACGCGCCAGCCCCTTTAACCGCTAACCGCTAACCGTTAATCATTAACCGTTAACTAAAAATCTATTCACTTATCTTTGAAAAAAGACTATCGATAGCCGCCTTATAGGGGGTTGCAATCACATTGACTTCGCGAAGGGTGGAGAAGTCCGTACCGAGGGCAATGTCGAGTTTATACGATTGTCCGTCAGCAGAGTTGTTCACCTTCTCAATCTTCCCTACAAAGATGCCGGGGGGAAACACGGAGGAGTAACCGCTGGTTTCTATGACGAAATCTTTTTCCACCTGTGCATGGCGGGGAATATCATCCACCGTAGCACGGCGCATACTCGTGCCGTCCCATTGCAAATAACCGAAGTACCTTTGCCCCTGAATGCGGCAACTGATGCTGGACTTCTGGTTGGTCACAGGAATCACCAAACTGTATGCGTCACTCACAAGGTAAACCACACCGACAACACCACCACCACCAACAACGCCCATTTCGGGTTTCACCCCGTGAGCACTACCGCGGTCGAGCACCAAGTAATTATTCTTCGTACCCTTGGAGTTTGAAATCACCTTCGCAGGAATCATCTCGTAATCCACCAAGTTGCGCGCCATCGCCCGTTCCACGTCCGTAGAATCCCGTTTGAGGGTCATCATCGTCTCGCGCAGACGGTCGTTCTCCAACATGAGTTGGGCATTCTGCGCCGTGAGGTCGCGATTGACGGTTCCCAAGTGCACATAGCTCCACAAGTCCAAGTACCATCGGTCTATCCCTGCCACCACCGTATTCGCACCCGTATGCCACACACTCCCCTGAAAGCTGTTGAAGCGTATCAGGAGCGAAAGACTGACGTACTCTAACACAATGAAGAGTAGCAGGTAATGGTATTTTCGGAGAAAGTCGAAGAGATGGGACATGGGAAAGGAGGAAGGAGAAAGGAGAAAGGAGAAAGACCATGCGGAATATACTTCCGTTTATGTCTACACGCACCTTACCTACTTGTCTACTAACATAGGAGAAAGGAGAAAGGAGAAATTACCATGCGGGACTTCAAGGCGCCAGCTTCTTTCTCATTTCTCCTTTCTCATTTCTGATTTCTAAATCTATCGCATCAAGAACGTGAAGTTGTCCACATTCTTAAGCGCAATACCCGTACCGCGCGCTACGCAGAGGAGGGGATCCTTTGCCACGTGGAAGGGAATGTTAATCTTATCGGTAAGGCGCTTGTCAAGTCCACGAAGCAAGGCACCACCACCAGTGAGCCAAATACCGTTCTTCACGATGTCGGCATAAAGTTCGGGAGGTGTGCTTTCGAGGGCATTGATAACGGCCTGCTCAATACGTGCTATTGACTTTTCAAGGCAGTGGGCAATTTCCTGGTAGCACACGGGCACTTCCATAGGCATTGCCGTGATACGGTTAGGACCGTACACCACGTAGTCCTCGGGAGTCTCGCCGGGGAGGTCGGTCAACGCCGCACCCACGGCAATCTTGATACGCTCCGCCATACGTTCACTGACGCGCACGTTGTGCTGACGGCTCATATACTCCTGAATGTCGTTGGTGAAGTCGTCACCCGCCATCTTGATAGAACTGTTAGAAACGATGCCACCCAATGAGAGCACAGCGATTTCCGTAGTACCACCACCGATGTCTACAATCATATTACCTTCGGGTGCATTCACATCAATCCCCACACCAATAGCCGCCGCCATGGGTTCGTAAAGGAGGAAGATGTCACGACCGCCAGCATGCTCCGCTGAGTCGCGCACCGCACGGAGTTCTACTTCCGTAGAGCCCGAGGGCACACCAATCACCATACGCAACGAGGGCGAGAAGAGGCGCTTGCCTTTGTGCACCATCTTAATCAACCCACGCATCATCTGCTCGCAGGCGTTAAAGTCGGCAATCACACCGTCACGCAAGGGGCGAATTACGCGAATCTTATCGTTCGTCTTTTCGTACATCAGTTTTGCCTTGCCCCCTACGGCCTTCATAGCATCCGTATGGCGGTCGAGCGCCACCACGGAGGGTTCGTCCACCACGATTTCGTCGTTGCAAATGATAATCGTGTTAGCCGTGCCGAGGTCAATAGCAAGTTCCTGCTTGAGCGAAAAGAAGTTTGAAATTACATTCTTAAAGAAGCTCATAATAGTTTTTGTTTAGTAGACGAGCAAACAAGGTACGAGTAAACGAGTGGTAAGCGAGACAAACAAGAAAAGCACCGCATGGGGGATTCCCTTTGTCAGTAAACAAGAAGGTAAGGCACGAGTGGACGAGAACCTTGCGGAATATCTCGCCAGAACACCTCTAACCATCTCGTCTACTTGTCTACTCGTTTACTTGTTTACTAACTTACTTCTTAAAGTAAGCCTGAATAGCAGTATCGTAGTGGCTGCTTACGCCGAATGCCTGGGTAGCGAACCAACGGCGCTGTTCGAGGGTAGTCTGCGCACCGTTTTCCTTCACGATGTCGAGGAGGGGCTGATATTCTGCCTTTGAGGGCACGATAACCACGTCGTTGAAGTTCTTCGCACCAGCGCGGATGAGCGAGATACCGCCTATGTCAATCTTTTCAATGATGTCCGCTTCCGAAGCACCGCTTGCTACCGTCTGTTCGAAGGGATAGAGGTCTACGATAACGAGGTCGATTTCGGGAATTTCATACTGCGCCATCTGCTGCTGGTCACCTTCGAGCGCACGACGACCGAGGATACCACCGAAGATTTTGGGGTGAAGCGTCTTCACGCGACCGCCGAGGATAGAGGGGTAAGAAGTCACGTCTTCCACCTTCTGACAGGGGAAACCGAGGCTTTCGATAAATTCGCGCGTACCGCCCGTTGAGAGGAACTGCACACCATCATTGTGGAGCGCTGTGAGGAGTTCGTCAAGACCGTCCTTGTGGAACACAGACACCAATGCTGTCTTAATTTTCTTAGTTGCTGACATAAGTATAAATTGTTTTAAGTTTATTGTCCTGTAATTGAACTGCAAAGTTACACTTTTTCTTTAGCATACACGGCATAAAGAGGGGGGAAAGTTGGGGAGGGGAAGAAGAAAATTCTCCATCATTTTCTGCACATTGAGAGTTTACGAAAAGTCGTACCAAAGGATACGAGCAAGGCACGAAATTGAGACGATTTTACCCTTGAAAAACTCTACCTATAACCATTTGATTATCAACAAACTTATCTACACAAAAAATTATGAGGGACATAAATTGAATTATGTCCCTCATAAATTTTACGAAGCCCTTTATAATTTTCAGGAGAACCGATATAGTTTTTGAAAGGTCTATTTTCGGAGTGAAAATTCAAAACACAAACCTCCCTGCTCGCGATTCCGAACCGAGATTTCCCCACCGTGAAAGATCACGGCGTGCTTCACAATGGCAAGTCCAAGTCCCGTGCCACCCATTCTCCGAGAGCGCCCCTTGTCAACACGGTAGAAGCGCTCAAAAAGGCGAGGCAATTCGGCGGATGCCACTCCCCGACCATCGTCTTCAAAGCGCAAGCGACAGACTTCGGCAGTGTTTTCCAACAAGGTGATGTAGATATTTTTACCGCCCGAATAATCCAACGCGTTTTCCGTAAGGTTTTGAAAAATAGAACTAATAAGCATCAAGTTGCCCTCCACCTCCACACGCTCCTTCATATTTATGTGCACCTCCATCCGCTCATCGGCGGGCATTATGGCAACCTCCGCCGCCACCTCGTTGATGATATCGTTCAGACACACGGGTTGCTTCGCAATAAGCGCACTCCCGTCTTCCATTCTTGTAATGAGCGACACGTCGCCCAACAGACGACGCAAGCGTTCGGCGTTGGCATAACAGCGCTCAATGAGTTCCTGCCGTTTTTCCTCGGTCAGAGAGATTCCTGAAAGCAGGGTCTCAAGACACACCTGCATAGAGGCTACGGGCGTTTTGAGTTCGTGGTTAATATTATTGGTAAGCTGACGCTTGATGCGAATCTTCTCCTGCTCCTCGCGCATTGCCGCTTCATGCGCTCGGTCGCGGTCAAGAATCGTTTGCTGCCACTGCCCGTAAAGTTGTATAATGCTGTTGGAGATAGCGCCCAACTCGTCGTTGGGAAAAGGTTCGTCCTCATCAAACGCCTCTCCGCGCTTCGCCCTTTTGGCAAAAAGATTGAGGCGGTCAATCGTTTTCCCCAATCGGCGGGTAACGAAATACGCCACCACGCTCATGACGCTACTCAAGACAATCATGCCCCACAGGAACGCCCAATCGGCACGGAGCAACTCTCGGAGCGAGGCGGAATAAGGTATCGCCGTGCGCACAACAACCCTTTCGCCACGCGTAGCGGAGTAGAAATATTGACGTCCATCGCTTGCCGAGCGCCTTCCGATGTGATACCCTTCGCCCTTCTTCAGCGCCTCTGCCACTTCGGGGCGACTGCGGTGATTATCTAACGAATCTGAATCCAATTCATTGTCATACACGACGGTGCCCGAGAGCGTTATGACCGACACGCGCAGGTCTTCAAACGGCTGCGAGTGGGTAGCAATGTAGCGCTGATAATCTTCGCCTTGCTCTACGGTATCAAGCAGGTAGCGATTGTAGAGTTGGAGCTGCGCACTGATGAAGTCGCTCTTGTATTGCCGCTCGCGCACGTACTGAAAGGCGCCTACCAGGCACGTCAACAACCAGGAGAATGCCAACAGCACAAGGAAGAGACGGCGGTGGTAAGAGAGTTTAATCACGGAAGCCATAACCAAATCCTGAGCGGGTTACAATATACGTTCCGTAACTTCCAATCTTTGCACGGAGGCGCGTGATGTTCACGTCAATCGTTCTGTCGAGCACCACCACCTCATCGCTCCACACGCGACTCAATATCTGTTCGCGCGAACAAATCTTTCCGCGGTGAGATAGCAGATAAGCCAAAAGTTCAAACTCCTTACGCGTGAGTTTCACTTCCGCACCGTCTACCGTGCAGCGCTTAAATTCGAGGTCTAAGCAAAGTCCCTCCACTTGAAGCCGCTGCGACGGTACTGTTACGACCTGCGGTTTGCTGGCCACTGTTCTGCGCAACACGCTCTTTACTCTGGCTACAACATTACGCACGGTATAAGGTTTTGTAATGTAGTCATCCGCGCCCAAGTTAAGTCCCATCACCATATCGTCCTCGGCGTCGCGCGCCGTGCAAAAGATGATGGGGATTTCCGAAAGGTTCATGTCAGCCTTAAGCATCTTCGCCATTTTTATACCGCTGATTTCGCCCATCATCACGTCCAGCAAAATCAGGGCGTAGCGCGTAAGGTCAAGCGTCAGCGCCTGCTCTGCGCTCAAGGCTGTATCTACGTCAAAGCCCTCATTCTCAAGATTCAGCTTCAGCACCTCGCAGAGGGTTTCTTCGTCGTCTACAATCAGAATGCGTTGGTTTGTCATAAGTAAGTCTCAACTGATTTTGGTGGCAAAGTTACAGAGAAATCTCTGGCAGGGAAATGGGGGAAATTAGATTTAACCAAAATGTAACAATTTCAGCCCTCCGCCCCACTCTCCCCCACTTTTTTCGGATTTAACAAAACCCTAACGTTATTGTAACAACCTTGTAACATAACGCCCGTAATTTTGCATCGTGAAAACAAGGAAGCGCAGTCTCAAAAGTCGCCCTTGGTTCACCCACTCCAACAGTTGGAACAACTTATTCTTTTCATTTTATATTATTATCACAATGAAAAACAAATTTCTCTTAGCAGGCCTCGCTGCTTGCATGGTAACGGGCGCTGCAGCGCAGCAAAATTCAGAAAAGGCTGAGCCTAAGGGCAAGGCTATCGTACAAGTGTTCGGCAATTTCCATTCTGGGTTTGGCGCACAGAATGATGATCGCGGTTTTGAACTTGAGCGTAGTTACTTAGGCTATGAGTACAAGTTAGACAACGGACTCACCGTAAAGGGAGTGATGGACATGGGCAAGTCCAGCGACGTGAGCGACAACAATCGCCTTGCTTATATTAAGAATGCGTCACTCTCATGGAAGTCGGGCAAACTGACGCTCAACGGTGGTTTGATTTCTACCACACAATTCAACTTCCAGGAAAAGTTTTGGGGTTATCGCTACGTTATGAAGTCGTTTCAAGACCAATACAAGTTTGGCAGCAGCGCTGACCTCGGTATCTCTGCCACGTACAAGTTTGCCGACTGGATTTCTGCGGACGCTATTGTCGTAAATGGCGAAGGGTATAAAAAGATTCAGAAGAACGACGGTTTGAACTACGGACTTGGCACAACTTTAACCCCCATTAAGGGGCTCAGCATCCGACTCTACGCTGGCATTAACGAAGCCAGCACGGACGGTGCGAAAGACATACTCAACGCCACAGCATTCGTGGGTTACAAGACAAAGTATTTTAGCATTGGTGCGGAATATAACTTCATGAAGAATGCTTCCAACAAGAAGGATGCTGACCAGCAGGGTTACTCCATCTATGCTACGCTCAACGCCTCCAAGAATGTAAACCTTTATGCCCGCTTCGACGACCTCTCTTCAAAGCATGATTGGAACATCAAGAAGGACGAACAAGCAGCAATCCTGGGTGCACAATTCAAGGTAGGTAAGTATGTCAAGATTGCGCCCAACTTCCGCATGGCAATGCCTAAGGCGGATGGCACCGACGAGAAGTATTCAGCTTATGTAAGTTGTTACTTCGGAATTTAACCAACACAAAAAATTCATACTGCTGTCCGGAAGGAAGTTCAGGGTATTTCCATCTTCTTATCCTGAAATCCGAACAGGCGAATTGGATGCGCTCACAAATATATCCCTTGTCGTAAAAATTATCTCCGAGATAAATTAAATTAAGTCGGACATAATTTCAACTAAGTCGGACTTCGTTTTTACGAACTCTATGAGTAGAAAATTCCATCTCGATTTACGACTATGAGTAAAGCATTTAATAGGAATTATGAAAACCAACTTTGTGACCCTCCCCGTCATCCGGACAGCATTTATACTACTTCTTTTTACCCAGACTCAATAAATTTATCTCAACTCTTTATGAAAAAGATTTTTCTCCCCCTTCTCACAATGGCTATGGGCCTTGTGATGACCGCTTGTGGCGGCAATGCCAACAAGGCAGAGCGCGATGCGCAGGAATTGGCTGGCGCGGGTGCTACCTTCCCACTTCCTTTTTACAATGTAGTGTTTGAACAGTTTGGTCAGAAGCATGGCGACGCGGTTGCCTACGGCGGTATCGGTTCGGGCGGAGGTGTGCGCAACCTTCGCGATAAGATTGTGGACTTTGCGGGTACTGATGCTTACTTGACGGACAAGGAGATGAGCGAGATGCCTGCGGTGGTGCACATTCCTACGTGCATGGGCGCCGTAGTGCTTGCTTATAATTTGGAGGGTGTAGACAACCTCAACCTCTCGGGCGAGGTGATTGCCGACATCTTTGCGGGTAACATCACCATGTGGAACGATGCGCGCTTGGTGGC
>JAEIGA010015472.1_pt1 | contig 11616 bp, 11 predicted proteins | sample 9270691 | NCBI WGS metagenome assembly JAEIGA01 (sample SAMN17057246, study PRJNA624740) | gut metagenome | biome: biome; isolation source: fecal sample | host: Bos grunniens | place: China: Xizang | collected 2019
AAGATTACCATCTATGGTCGGGGAGCTTTAACGTATGTACAGAAGTCTGTTAGACTTTAAAGGTTAAAGGGTCATTTAATGCATTTGATTTCTGAACTCTCCGACCACCTTAAAATAAATACAATAAGGAAATGATAAATAAGATGGTAAATAAAAAAGACATATCAATGATCGAAAGCCTTTTATTCTTACAAGCAATTGATCAATGTGCCGGTAAAAGAAAAGCTTCAGAATCACTTTGTACTTCTATTGATACAATAAACAAATATATAGAATACTTAGAAGATGAGTTAGGTGTAAAACTTATATCAACAAATGGTAGAGGTTCAAATCTAACAAATATAGCTCAACGTATCGTAGCTAAAGTTGAGAATATTAAAGAAGTTTTAGACGATATTAAAAACATTAAATTGGAAAACAGAGAAATAAAAGGTGAAGTACGTGTATGCATATCATTGGGTTATGCTTCATATATGGTACCTCAAGATTTGTCTGATTTATTCAATATCTTCCCTGATTTGAAAATTAATTCATTTTCAGCAACCGATATCACAAAAATAAATATAAAAGATTTTGATATTGCATTATCATACGAAGAACTCAATAACTATGACATCTCTGAAATTACAAAGAAAGTAATTCATTGTGGATTTTTTGCCTCTCCTCAATATCTATCTGAACATGGATATCCAGTAGATGTAGATGATTTGGTAAAAAATCACCGATTAATAATGAAAAATAATGATGTTTTAAAAAATGTAATAGGTGAAGAAAACTTCAAGCATGCCCATATTTGTTTTGAATCAAATAATATTTTAGCATTGATCAATGCATTAGAAAATAGTACTGGTATCGGAATATTGCCTTTAGGTTTTGCGACACAAGGCTTAGTCCATTTGGACAACATACCATGTGATTATCCTATTTGCTATCATTTATATGCTAATCGTAATACAAAAGATATTCCCAGGGTACGAACAATTGTTAATTTTTATAAAAACATTATGGATAAGATGCAAAATCCTGTTCCTTATATGAATAATGAACCTTTGCAAATTGTCGAACTATTAAAAGAAAAGTAATATTTGTTTTCAAAGAGCTCTCAATAATGTTTTGAGAGCTTTTTATTGCACAAAAAAATGAGCAAATAAACAATTATTTGCTCATTTTTAGTATATTATATTTTATAAAATCAACAAACTTCCTGCCGCAACTCTACCCCTGTCATCATATTTTTCAAAACCAATATCTTGTCCACTCATTAAGGTTTTTAATCCGATTTTTTGAACTTGGGTTATATGAACAAATACATCCTTTTCTCCATTTGCTTGAGCAATAAAACCGTATCCTTTTGTTTTATTAAACCATTTAACAGTTCCACGTAACATTTAAGCCTCCAAAGTTATTATTAATTACAATGTAAAGATATTATATTTTTTATATTTCACAATTCCTAAATTTTGTAACAACTGTTAGTTTTTCTATGATAATACGAATAATCTAATTACTCTGTAATAAAAATGTGTACAATTACTGTTATTAGAAAATTGATACAGCAAAGATCCATCTTTAATGAATATCAATTTAGGCAGACTATAATATTCTCTTATTATAAATCTTGAGATACCAGTATATATCTTATAAATTGAACCTGCTCTTTCATCGCCATAATTTTATCGTAATTAGATAAAAAGAATTGGTAATTAATTACGATTTTTTCTTCGTATTTGACTGCTTCCTGCCTACCAACTAAAAAAAGCTCTGATTTGATTATCAGAGCTTTTTTTAGTTGTTTATGGAATTATCATACAACTCTTTATATCGCTGTGATACTATTTCCCAGCGATGAGAGTTATAAATATCCTTCGCAATCTGTATACTTTCTCTTCTTATAAAGTTAGTATGATCATTGCACCAAGAAATAGCCGCTTTTAATTCATCTTCGGTATTGTTTTCCAAAATAAACCCATTTTGTTTATGGCGAATTATCTGTTTAGACAGGTCGCTAATTTGACAAATTGGAAAACAACCGCAGGCCATCGCATAAACAAGCGATATATCATTTTTAGTACATACATAGACATCAAAATTATTATATTGTTCAAATTTTGCATTTGCAATGAAGTCAGTAGAATAATCGGATTGATTTAATATCTGTAACTCACCTAATCTATTCCTTGCATAAAAATATTGAAAAGGATTGAAACCGATATTATCCGACCTAAAATCTTGTTTTATTATTTTTATATTTCCTATATCTTTATCAAATAGATTTTTGTCAGCAATATGAACTAGGTCATAACTATTGTTCTTATTGTAATTATTAAAAAGTTTTATGTCGAAGCAATAACAATAGGCCAGCTAATTTACTATTTCATATGCATGATCGTCAACTTTTTTATCAAATAATAAACATATTCTAGGCTGTTTGGATTTTTGAGTGCTGTTTTTTATGTTATGTCTGAAATTATACCACCAACTTCTTTTTTTGAGAATCTCAAAATTATAAAAGCAAGCAAAATTATTAGAAAAACTTAGTTTAAAGTCGCGTACCATATTTATTTGCTCATCTTCCACTTTGTCTTTTGGGGCTCCTCCCAAATCAAAATATTTTATACCAGAACTCTTAAAAAATTTACATTCCTGATATTTTAACCATTTATTTAATCTGGAATTTATTTTTTGTATTTCTTTATCTTGATATCGAAAATTAGAGACAGACACATTTAAACGAGAATATCCACACTCTTTTTTCATAAATAGAGCATCTGTCACCCTGCAATTTTCATTGTTATCAGTAGTTGCGGTTGCTATAACCAAACAATTGTTTTTAGCTAATATTTCCAAATAGTTTCTATAGTGATTTATATTTTGTTCTAATATATTTTCTAAACCTTTTGATTTGGCAAATTCCTCATACTTTTGCAATAGCAATTCAATATCAATCTTTGATGGATTTGTGTTCAAATTTAAAATAGGAGCATCATCTTTTTCACAACGACGAATTTCATTTCTAACAGTTGCCTTAAATGATGATAAAATAACATCTTCATCAGCCTGTAGGTTTATTAACGGAGACGGAGCATAATAAGGACTATCAATATTTAATGGTATTTCACACCATTCATACCACCCCTTGCCATTGGGAAACTTTTCATAAATATATCTGTCTTCTATATACATTTTTATTATCCTACTTTTGATTTATTATCTGTTGGCAGATGAATTAACTTGCCAAGTTTTTTATCCCATTCTTCTGGTTGAAATTTAGCCATACCATTATCGGAATAAAATGTGAATTCGCTGAATAGAACTTTATTTCCGAATTCATAAAAATCTACCCTTACAAAATAAGGAAATTCTTGAGCCAATTTTTCGGATAATTTAAGCATTTTATCAAGATTTTTTGGTTTTGGCATTTCATTTTCATTATTTGGAAAATTTTGCCGCAAGTCCAATTTATTCCAATTCAAATCGTAATAATTGATTGTTTCATAACTTGTTTTGTCGTCAAAAACAGCTTGAATTAAATATGGCTTAGAATTAAAGTTAAAAATTTTATAGCAAGTTAAATTATCTCCTAATTCCCCAACATATTCTTCAGCTATAATTCTTGGAACAATATTTTTATATCCCCATTCGAAAGAAAGATAATAGTGATTTTTTTTGATATTCAGCCATTTCTTAAATATAGTTCTTGTTTCTTCAATATTAAGTTTTGATTTGTCTTTTACTATTAAATTATTACCACAGCCCCAGGTAGTTTTTAGAACAAACTGATTAGGGAGTTTATCAAACTCTATATCTTCAGGTTTATCCCAAACTCCAAGTAAAGGTACTACATGCTCTGCGCCAACTTTTTCAGAGACATAACTTTTAACTGAATATTTATCTGCACAAGTTGTCATCACAGGATTGTGATAATACAATTTTAGCCACTGTAACTTTTCATTAAAAGTTTCAGGGTTATCAATGTTTGGTTTGTAACCTGTTCTTCTTTTGAATTGATATTCCAATATATATTTTTTGTCTTTTAAAGAAAGATCCTTTTTAAATCGCTTGGCATAAATCATCATATATCTAGGCCAAATGATAAATTTAAAACCTAAAATCGTCATATATAAATAAGTACATGTCCAATCATAATGTTTTCTGATTGAAAAAATATTCTTTAACAACCCTTTATTATAGCAAAAAATTACTTTACCAAGTAATTTCACTTGTCGTTTTCCATTTTCTTTTTTTACTTTTTCAAATATTTTCATCTTACATTACCTTTTAAGCACTCTAAATACATTTTCTTATAGCCTTGTGCCATAATTTCCCAACGGCGGGTTTCATATATTTCGTGCGCATTTTTCTTATCTTGTTCTCTTATATATTCAAGATTATTCTTACACCATTCAAAAGCTTTTTGGTAAGCTTCAACAGTTCTTTCTTCTACTAGATATCCGTTTTCTTTGTGGCGAATCAATTCAGGTGCGATACCCACATAGTTCGCTACAGGGAAACAACCGCAAGCCATTGATTCAATTAATGGCAAGGGATCTGCTTCATTTTTTGATGAAACAACATAGATGTCATTTGAATTGTAAAAATCAAACAATTCGTCATGTTTTAAATCAGATGCCAGATTCAAGTTATATTTATCTTTTGTTGCAGGAATTAAAATTTCTTCTACACCTTTTACCGGATCTTTAATGTTTCCTGCCCAACAAATTGACATCTCGCCTGCTCTACCATTCTTGTAATAGAACTTCTTAGGAGAATAGCCTTTCCCAATCAAAAACAAATTAGGACATACATCTTTTAATAAATCATAAAGAATCTTAGAAGGGCAGCTTACAAATTTTGCATCATCCAAATATTTCTTTTGGAATTCAACAGGTGTTAAAGGGCCATACATAGGGTTGTCCTGCCATCTGTGTGATGAAACTTGTTTTATTATTTTACTTTTAGGAAATTTAAATTTTTTATAATAATCTTCTCCCCAGAAAAATACATGAATTAGGTCATATTTTCTAGGTTTTAATTTTGGTTTTTTGATTACATATTTAATATCAATATCAAAATCATTAGAAAGTTGCTTTTTTATTTCTTGTGCACTATGATCATGTGCCCAATTCGGACGGTCACACAACAGGCATATTTTGGGAAGTTTTAGCTTCCCTTGGGATATTGCAAAAAAATTATCTAACTTTTTCAAACTTAAATCATAGCTATTAAATGTAGATTCCGGATAAAATCTGTGATGATGATAACGATATATTTCACCATTTTTTATTCCATAATCATGATATTCAATCATATCTTCAAGGTGTTGTCCCTCAAGAGCGCTTAAACGCAATCCAAACACTTTACAAACTTTATATGTGTCTTTATTTGTTTTATTAAACGGAGCTACAAAAACTTTTACTTTCTTGTTTGGAAATAACTCTTTTAATAGTCTTAATCCTTCCTCGATATCCTTGTATTGTTCATCATAAGACATTGTAGAATAATTTGTATGATAAAGGCCATGCAGAGCGATCTCATCAGGAATAGAATTTATATAATCTACAAGTTCTTTGTTATCTCCAATAAACTTGCCTTGTGAAAGTTCTCTTATTTTGTCATTTGGAATTGCACTTAAATTCTTATAGCCCTCATAAGGAGTCGGTAAATCCCCTGTTAAAAAGTTACAGTTTGTATATCCGTATAAGTTAATTGCATGAAGCTGTGTATAGCCGTATTTATGAAAAATCTCACAAAATTCTTTAAAATGTTCCAAATGAGAGTCTACGGATACATCGTCATTACGAAATACTGGATGCCTAAAAGGGTTTAAAAATTTCCGTTCCTTAAAGGAAAGTTTTAAGCCTAGTACGTTAACTTTTATCTTATGGTTGTTTTTTTCAACTCTGAACATTTTTATTTATAAACTCCTTGTTTTCTAGCAAATTCGTCAAGTTCTGCTTGTTGTTTGCTATTCATAATTATTTCAAATTTGTCTGATAACTCTTTGGTCGTTTTGATGAAACGAGCAGGGTTTCCGGCCCATACTTCACCGTCAGGAACATTTTTGGTTACAACACTACCGGCTCCGATTACACAATTATTTCCAATGATTACATTTGGTAAAATGATACTGTTTATTCCGACAAAACAATTTTTTCCGACTTTTATTTTACCCAGAGGAGAGGGAATTGTTTCATACCAACCTTTATAATATTCCCGACAAGCATTCATAGAACCATCATGAGTTAAAAATGTAACATTTGAAGAAATTGTCGAATTATCACCAATCTCTATAAAAAAGTATTCGGTAGGAAGATTAGGCATGCCCCATATTTTAACATTATCACCTATAATAACGCCCATACTTTTTAATAACTCAGCTTTGTTAGGGTTATTGTGCTCAGAGTTTTTGTTTTTTCTCTTATACGAGTATACTTTTATTCCAAACAGAAAAAATTCTCGTAATCCGTCAGAACCTTTCTTTTTGTTAAATATTCTCATATTTAAACTCCGTAAAATTCTCTATACCATTTAACGAAATTATGTACTCCTTTCTCCACCTTTACTTGAGGTTTGAAGTCAAATGTTTCGTACAAATCTGAATTGTCTGCTTCTGATTTGACGATTTCTCCTGGTTGGATGGGCATAAAATTGATAATAGCTTTTTTACCGATTTCTTTTTCCATAAGCTCAATATAACGCATTAGTTCAACAGGATTAGAATTACCGATGTTATAAATTCTGAAAGGTGCCACACCGCTGCGTGAAGGATCCGGAACAGTTGCGCCTCTATCCCAATTTTTATCAATTGTCGGGACTGAACCGAGTAATACCTTGCAAACACCTCTTGCAATATCTTCTACATAGGTGAAATCTCGTACCATTTTTCCGTTGTTAAACACATTTATGGGTTTGCCTTCGATAATGTTTTTAACAAATATAAACAAAGCCATATCAGGGCGTCCCCAAGGTCCATAGGCATTAAAAAATCTTAATCCGGTTGTTGGAAGATTAAACAAATGCGCATAAGAATGTCCGATTACCTCGTTTGCTTTTTTAGTAGCCGCATAAAGACTCAATTGATGATTACAACCATCAGCTTCATCCCAAGGCAATTTGTTATTGGCTCCATATACGGACGCCGAAGAGGCAAACACAAAATGTTCTACATTATGATGTCTGCATTGTTCTTCCAAATTTACAAAGCCAATCAAATTTGAATCCACATAGGCATACGGATTTTCAAATGAATATCTGACGCCGGCCTGTGCTGCAAGATTTAGAACACGCTGAGGCTTGTGTTCATTGAATATTTTTTCCAAAGCATTTCTATCAATCAAATCTACTCTGGCCTCGATAAAATTTTCAAATTTGTGCAAATTTTTTAATCTTGCCTCTTTTATATTTACATCATAGTAATCGTTTACATTATCAACGCCAACAACTTCATGTCCGTCTTTTAACAATTGCAATGCTACAAAATGCCCTATAAAACCGGCTGTTCCTGTTACAAGCAGTTTCATTATTTATCTTCCCCTCTAAATTCAATATTCAATGGTTTCAATTCTTTTAACAAATTGTATATTGGCACTCCTTCAGTCATTTTGGTTAATGCATTAACATCTTTTGGAAAACATTTTCCACCATATCCGAATTTGCCGTCAGGACCCGGTACCATAGTATGAGGAGCGTTTATATAACCGCTCAACAAAATACCTTGTTGAATTTTACGATAATTAGCTTCCATCTTTTTGCATAAGTCATAAATACCGTTAAAATAAGTAACTTTCAGTGCGCCAAAAACATTATGTGCATATTTTGTTATTTCAGCCTCTAAAGAAGTCATTGTAATATATTTTTTTCCGATAAAGATATTTTTAAGTAACTCTTCTTCGGCTGTAAAAATCATCGGTTGCGAGCAAAAATCTTCATAAGCTGTGCGTTCAGTTAAAAATTCCGGCATAAAATATACATTTCGACCTGTTTCTTTTGATAACTTATCAGCAGTACCCGGAACAATGGTTGTCCTGATAAATATCGGTTTATCAATTGGCAACCCATTGATTATCTCGGTTAACAATGTCAAATCCTGTGTGCCGTCAGCCTCAGTCGGTATATGAATACTGATAAATATAACATCAGACTTTGATACATCATCATTCATTCCCTTTGGCGGGTCAGAAACAAGAATGTTAACTGATTGATTGTGTTCTTCTAGCCATCTCTTTAATGCGCCACCGACAAAACCGCATCCTATTATTCCGACAGATGTATTATTCATTTTTATTCTCCCAATTTTTAATGATAAATTTGTAATAATCCAAAAGCTGATTGCATATATTTTCAGGCGACAAGCTTTCTGTTCTTTGAAATGATTTTTCTTCAATTTCTTGTCTTTTATCTGCGTTTAATGACATAACCTCGACAATTTTAGCTTTGAGACTTTCGGAATCTCCCACTTTTGCTAAGAATCCGTTCTGCCCGTCAGTTATGAGCTGAGAAAAATTTCCTTCGGTTCCGATAACTATTTTTTTCAAGCGCATGGCTTCAACACAAGCATTGGAAAAATTTTCCGTTAAAGACGGCATCACAACAGCTAAACAATTACTTATAAGGGGATATAATTGTGAATGAGGAAGGCTAGGAAAACGAATAACTCTGTTTGCATGTTCTTTAGCCTTTTTATTAATTATTTGAGCGTAATCAATATCATTGATAAAAGTTGCATTTTTACCAACCAACACCATATGTAAATTCGGATATTGGTTTAAAATATCATAAATGCAATCTGCAATAACCTTACACCCTTTTAATTCTCCTATAGTACCGAAAAATAACAAAAATGGAGCACTTTTAATTTTGCTTTGCAATTCATTTAATATAGTGTTATCTGCTGATATTTTGCATTCAGAATAAGGTGACTCGATTATTTTAATATCTTTATTTACACCCAAATCATCTTTAATATAATTGGCTATATGCGAAGAAGGTCCAAAAATAAATTTATTATTTTTAATTTGTAAAGTTTCCGCTTCAATTTCACAATCATCATGATAACTATAAAATTTTTGCATTAATTTTGCATAAGAGGATATTCTCACACAAGACGGAATATCTTTTTGAGGATATCTTCCAAGCCCTCGGCAACTGGCATACTGTATAACATCTATTTTATTTTTTTTATTAATTTTATTTATGGCTTTACTTATTGCGTAATGCAAAAAGTTTCTTTTTAACAACTTTCGCTTACTTTTGGTAATAAGTGGCCATAATATTTTTTGAATTAGTTTTTTTTGAAATTTATTATTTATATATATTACATCTATTCCATTATAGTCTATATGCTTATTAGGATAAGAATCCGCGACAATAACCGTTATATCGTGTCCCATTTTATATAAACAGGTTGTTATCTTATGCAAATAATTTGCTAAGCCACCATCTATTACATTTAGATTATCCGGATTGATATATTCCATTGTAACATAAACGATTTTCATTTTATCTTCCTTTTTAATTTAATTTGAAGACCGAGAACAGTTATAATTTTGCGTTTTTTATTTTGAGAATTTTTGATAGAAAAGATATACTCCCAAGGCTTTATGTATTTTTTGTGTTGCTGTTTATACATTTGTTGTATCTTAGCCAATGAAAATAACTTCTTACCTTTAACATCCGGGGTTTGTTCTATACTTATCGCTTCATTGTTTAATAAATTTTTGATTACAGAGAGCCATTTTTCATCAATCTGTTTCTTATCATATTTATCGGCTGTTTGCTTAGCTTTTTGGCTCATTTTTTCTCTAAGCTCTTTGTCTTTTATTAAGGCTTCTATTTTTTGAGAAAAGTCTGCGTAATCTTCTTGTGCTAAAAATCCGTTTTCACCGTCTGATATTATTTCATTGACTCCGGAACATTCTTCTAAACCGATACAAGGTAATCCGACACTTAATGATTCAATTAACCCCATAGGAAATCCTTCAAAATATGAGGGAAATACACAAAAATCATAGTTCATCATTGTTTCTATAGGATTTCTTGTTATTCCTTGAAAATTTATTTGTTTTTCAAGCTTTAATTTTTTTACTAAACATTTTAGTTCGTTTACATATTCTTCCGGTTGTGATTGACCATAAATATCAATTGACCAATCAGGATATTTTTGTGCAATCAACTTAAAAGAGTTGATTAAAAATTCTAAGCCTTTCCAACAATCAATGCGTGATAAATATATAATTTTTTTATGTTCAATGTCTGTATTTATTGTTTTATCAATTGTTTTTACACCGTTTGGAATGGTTATAACATTTCTATTCCTTATAAAATCAGGCAATAATGATTTATAGCTGTCAAACAAGATTTGCGATATAATATTTTTATCACAAGAATATAGCTTTTTCAGTTTGTCGCAATTATCCTGAAAATAAAAATCAGGCCTTGAGTGAAACATTATCACTTTAGGAGTGTTGATATAATCAGCTGATAATTGTGCATTCTCGTATAAAAATGAAAAGAAAAATATAAACAAATCCGGTTTAACTTCTTCAGCCAACTGATTTATCGCTTTAGAAAATGGTTGCCCATTATATCTGTATGCCAAATTGATAAAATTTACTTTTTCATCAATTTGTTGTGGTCTGCCGTCAATATTATCAGAACAGATACAATATACTTCATATCCGGCTTTTACTAAAAAATTGCACATATTTATTGTTATGGTAATTGCGCCACCAACAACATGTGTAATCTCGGATTGGGATACAATAAATATTTTCTTCGGGCTCATTTTTTGAGCCTCCATTTGATTTGAAATCCGAGAAAGGTGATGATTTTATAAGATTTATCTTTTGATTTCTTTATAGATTCTATAGCTTCTCTTAAATAATTTTCATTAGTTCTATAAATAGGCATTAATACCAATACTTTGGGCATAGTAAATCCTTTATTTATACTTATTTCACGATAAGCTATATGGGTAAATATTGCTATCCATATACCAACGTTTTCGGCGAGGGTTTTTCTTTATTTTTCAAAAGGATGTAAATTTTTAAGAAAAGCTTGGATTTGTTAAAATTTTCCTTGCTTTATTAAATTTATTGGATTAAGGATATTTATTATGCAATCTAAACGTTGGTATATGGATATTCTAACAATCCTTATATGAAATACATAATGATACTTGGACAACATCCCTGAAATAAAGAGGTGAAACTAAAAATGCCTAAAATATCAATATTAATGCCGGTTTATAATACTAAAGAAGAATATCTACGAGAAGCAATCGAAAGTATCTTAAATCAAACATATAGTGATTTTGAATTTATCATTATAAATGACGGTTCTACAAATAATGCTAAAGATGTAATTTTGTCATACAAAGATGAGCGTATTAAATATTTTGAACAAGAAAATCATGGGCTTATTTATACATTAAACAAAGGTATTTCATATTGTCAGGGTGAATATATCGCTCGTATGGATAGTGATGATATATCTTTGCCCGAACGTTTTGCCAAACAAGTTAAAGTATTAGATAATAATCAACAAATTGGCATTGTTGGAGGTCTTATAAAATTTTTTCCTAATTCAACTTTTGAAAAAAAATATGAAACTAATCCC
>JAEIGA010015473.1_pt1 | contig 11616 bp, 10 predicted proteins | sample 9270691 | NCBI WGS metagenome assembly JAEIGA01 (sample SAMN17057246, study PRJNA624740) | gut metagenome | biome: biome; isolation source: fecal sample | host: Bos grunniens | place: China: Xizang | collected 2019
CTAACATTACTTTAGACTGGGTTGTTCCTGCTGACCTTGCTGAGCTTAACTGTATTATCGGCGGTAAAGAGGCAAACTTTAAGTATAAAGACTGCCAAAAGGAAATGGATATGGTAAACAAAGCGTTTATCAATATAATGATCGAGGGAGATGCAAACGGACGCGGATTCCAGTATCCGATTCCCACATACTCCATCACTAAGGATTTTGACTGGTCACCCACAGAGAACAATCAGTTACTCTTTGAGATGACTGCAAAATACGGAACCCCGTATTTCTCTAACTATATTAACAGCGATATGCAGCCCAACGACGTAAGATCCATGTGCTGCAGACTGCGCCTTGACTTAAGAGAGCTTCGCAAGAAATCGGGCGGATTCTTCGGTTCGGGTGAAAGCACCGGATCCATCGGTGTTGTAACTATAAATATGCCGCGCCTTGCATATCTTGCCGAAAATGAGGCAGACTTCTATAAGAGGCTTGATCATATGATGGACGTATCTGCGCGTTCTCTGAAGATAAAGCGTACGGTTATAACGAAGCTGCTTGACGAGGGACTCTATCCTTACACCAAGAGATACCTCGGAACGTTGGATAACCACTTCTCCACCATCGGACTTGTGGGTATGAACGAGGCAGGACTCAACGCAAAATGGATAAGAGCGGATATGACTGATGAGAAGTGCCAGAAGTTTACGAGAGACGTCCTCAATCACATGAGAGAAAGACTCTCTGACTATCAGGAGGAGTACGGCGATCTGTATAACCTTGAAGCTACGCCGGCGGAATCCACCTCTTACAGACTTGCAAAGCATGACGTAAAGAGATTCCCTGATATAATCACAGCATCCGATAAAACGGGTGGAGATCCTTACTACACCAACAGCAGCCACCTTCCCGTAGGATACACCGACGATATCTTTACTGCACTTGATATACAGGATGAGCTGCAGACGTTGTATACTTCCGGAACCGTATTCCATGCGTTCTTGGGAGAGAAGATGCCCGATTGGCAGGCAGCGGCAACACTCGTGCGCAAGATTGCGGAGAATTACAGATTACCTTACTACACCATTTCTCCGACATACTCCATCTGCAAGAATCACGGATATATTAACGGCGAGAAGTTTGTATGTGATGATTGCGGAGAAAAGACAGAGGTATACAGCCGCATAACCGGATATTACCGTCCGGTGCAGAACTGGAACGAGGGCAAGGCTCAGGAATATAAGGACCGTAAGGAATACAACATTGAAACAAGCGTACTGAAAAGAAGCGGAGCTCCCGCTGCGGAAGATTCTTGCGGATGCGAGTGCGCGTCTGAAGTAAAGGTAGCGACAGCACAGGCGTTACTTTTCACGACACAGACATGCCCGAACTGTAAGGTGGCACGCGGATATATGGATAAAGCGGAGTTTAGCTACGAAACGCTGCTTGCGGACGAAAACGTGGAGCTTGTAAAGAAGTTTGGAATAAAGCAGGCACCGACGCTGGTAATCACCGACGGAGAGAGCTTTGAAAAGTATGTCGGAGTCGGAGAGATAAGAAACTATCTTAACAGCCTGTAAGGGTGAAAATTGATGTATGATATAGTGATAATAGGCGGAGGACCTGCAGGACTTACTGCAGCGCTTTACGCAAGAAGAGCCGGGAAGACGGCAATGATAATAGAGGAAAGTGCGTTCGGAGGCCAGATAACCTGGTCTCCGAAGGTAGAAAATTTCCCGACGATACAGTCTATTTCGGGAGTGGAGCTTGCAGACAGACTTGTCGAGCAGGTAATGGCGCTCGGAGTAGATTTAGAGGTAGACAGAGCAGTTGGAGTAGAAGATACTGACGGTAAAAAAGTCGTCAGGACTGCTTTTGGCGGAGAATTTGAGTGCAAAGCGGTAATAATAGCGACCGGAGCTAAACCGCGAAAACTTGGACTTGCGCGTGAAGATGAGCTGATAGGTAACGGAATATCCTTTTGTGCGGTTTGTGACGGAGCCTTTTATAAAGGGAAAACGGCGGCTATCGTAGGCGGCGGAAATGCAGCATTGCAGGAAGCGCTGTTTTTGGCGGATATATGCAGTAAAGTGTACCTGATACACCGCAGGGATAACTTTAGAGGCGAGGAGCATCTCGCGGAGCTCTTGAAAGGTCGCGCTAACGTGGAGCTTGTGCTGAATTCGCAGGTGAGTGAATATCTCGGAGAAGATGCTTTAATGGGAGTTAAAGTAACGGACAAAGCGGGAGCCGAGCGAGAGATAGCACTTGACGGAGTATTTATCGCAGTGGGACACGTTCCCGATACAGAGCAGTTCAGCGAAATGCTGACACTTGACGGTTCGGGTTACGTTGATTCGGATGAAAGCTGTAAGACGAAAACTGCGGGAATATTTGTAGCGGGCGATTGCCGCAAAAAAGGAGTACGCCAGCTCACAACAGCGGTAGCCGACGGAACTTCAGCAGCGATAGCAGCGTGTGCGTATATTGACGAGCAATAAAACGATACCCCTTGTGACAAAAGTTACGAGGGGTATTTTGAATAAAAAAATAAAATAAAGTTTGGATATTGTTTGCAATATGTACAAAACATATTGCAAAATTAGGAAATATGTGGTAGGATAATGGCAAGAAAGAGAAAGGAGGAGAGTCCGATGGGGAAAACTTACCCTAAGTGATTTATCTCATATTAAGGAGGAAAAACAGTGAAAAGATTAATATTAATAATATTAGCTATATGTTTGTTGACAGTACCGTGCTTTGCGGCTGAATATAGAGAAGATGAGTATGTAACCGGAGAAGATAAAGCTTATTGGGATCCGGATGAACGCAACGAAGTTATTGAATATTGGACGGATAAGCTTGAAGCGATGACGGCAGATAATGTTTACTTTTTCAAGTATGAACCAATTGGGATAGGAGCAATGTCACAAATTACTGAAAATTATGGAAAAACGAAATCCGTTATGTCGTCGGCGGTCAGTGTAACTGCTCCTGAAATAGTTGAAACCGTACATTATAAAAAAACAGTTGAAAATACTGACTGGGCAGAGTGGAAGGAATGGGTAGTAAGTACCGTCGTTTCTGAAGTAAAAGAAAACGTATTGTCTGATATAGAATATATCCTTAATAATAATTCGGTTTTAGATAATTTTGATTATCTTTCCGAGGAGCTGGAGTTTAGTTTGTTACTGCATGATCCTTACGGAGAGTTTTTGGTAATAAGCGATGGGGAAAAGGAAATTTTTATGCTTGACCACTGGGCAGGAACTATAGTTGAGGAGAAAAAATTATATTCTCCCGGTCAGTTTTTAGCCATATTATTGTATGATGCTGATTGGATGGAGGACGAAAAATATTACGACTACACAAAAGAGGCTCCTTCAACCGGCGGCAGTGAAGCCGTGAGTGTGGCGGTGCTTGCAGCGGGAGTAAGTCTGCTTGGTGCCGTGGCGGGTGCGGTGATTTCGAGGAAAAAGGGTTCCTCAAAGTGAAAATAATATAAGAAAAAACTCCCGGCTCATTTTAAGTGAGTCGGGAGTAATTTTTATTTGTCATATTACCTCAGCAAGAAAACCTGCAGCAATTCCGAGGGCGGCTGAGAGCAGGATTATGAGGATGGGGTGCTTCTTTTTGAGAGCGAGAAGGAGCATAATTACAAAGATGAGTGCGGAAGAGATAAAAGCAAAAGAAGTAAGGAGTTTAAAATTAAATCCCGAGGCGAAGAATACCGTCTGAGCGGTAGAAACTACTGCGGAGCCGATAAGACCGATGACAGCGGGCTTAAGTCCTGCCATACAGCCTTTAACAACAGAGTTGCTCTGGAATTTTTCAAAAAATTTAGCAACTATGAGTATTATTATAAAAGAGGGGAGCACAACACCGAATGTAGCACAAAACGCGCCGAACAGACCGCCTGTTTCCATACCGACATAGGATGAGATGTTTATAGCAAAAGGACCCGGTGTACTTTCGCTGACAGCAATAAAGTTAACGATTTCCCGGTCGGTAAGCCAGCCCTTAGCTGCAACATCTTCCTGAATAAGCGGGAGCATAGCATAACCTCCGCCGAAGGTGAAGGCTCCGATTTTGAGGAACGTCAAGAAGAGCTCTAAATATATCATTATTTAACCCTCCTTGAAGCGATGATAGAAGAAATGAGTCCGAAAAGGGCGCAAAAGATAATAACGATTAAAACATTGACGTTGAGAATAGCGGCGAGGATAAATGAGAGGATGGCGATAATGTACGACGCGATATTTTTCGGACACTGTTTATACATAGATACCCAAGCCTTGATAATAAGAGCGAGAACTCCGGCACGAATACCATTAAAGGCGTACTGAACGACCTTGAGGTCCTGAAATTGAGTTAAAATAAAGGAGATGGCGATTATTATGAGAAAAGAAGGGAGTACAACGCCGAGTGTGGAGCAGAAGGAGCCCCAAAATCCCGCAGTTTTGTAGCCTACGAAGGTAGCGGAGTTGATAGCGATAGGACCCGGTGTACTTTCGGCAATAGCAATAATATCGAGGATATCATCGTTAGATATCCATTTTCTTTTGTCAACGACCTCTTTTTGAATGAGCGGAATCATAGCATAGCCGCCGCCGAAGGTGAAGGCTCCGATTTTGAGGAATGTGAGAAAAAGCAAAAGGACTCTTTGTTTTGTTTCAGATAGTTTCATATATATCTCCAAGCATTAAAAATTCTATATATAACTATAATACAAAAATAAAATAAATCAAGTATGATGAAGAGGTAAAAAAGATAAAAAACAAAAATCGGGAGAGAAAAAATGAATAGTTGCTTGAATGGAATGGGGAGTAGTGCTACAATGTAGGAAGTGTACAAATGGGGGCATAGAAATGCAGAGTAAAATAAAAATAATGAAGAAAGCGTTTGTGAGTGCGTTTCCGCATACGATACCGATACTTGCGGGATTTTCTTTTTTGGGACTGAGCTACGGAATATATATGAATGCGTCGGGCTTTAGTTTTTGGTACCCGATGCTTATGAGTATAACGGTATTCGGAGGTTCACTTCAGTTTGTGGGGGTAAATTTACTTGTCGGAGCGTTTAATCCGATACAAGCGCTTGCAGTAACACTAATGATAAGCGCAAGGCATCTTTTTTACGGAATATCGATGCTTGATAAATATCGCGGGACGGGAAAGAAAAAGCTGTATCTGATTTTCGGAATGTGCGACGAAACCTTTTCGATAAACTACTCTGCAAAAATACCCGAGGGGGTTGATAAGGGATGGTTTATGTTTTTTGTAACGCTGTTGGACCACTCCTATTGGATAATCGGCTCAACGCTTGGAGGAATATTCGGCTCGGTAATAAACTTTAATGCAGAGGGAATAGAGTTTGTAATGACGGCGATGTTCGTGGTAATATTCATAAATCAGTGGATACACGAAAAGAACCATATCAGCGCAATGCTGGGACTCGGACTTTCCCTTTTAGCGTTAATTATTTTCGGTTCTGATAAATTTATCATTCCCGCAATGATAGGAATAATTGCAGTATTGACGCTTATGAGGAAGCCTCTTGAGAAAGGCGGGGAAAGGGTATGACGTTCACACAGCTTTTAATAACTATCGGGATGATGATACTCGGAACGATTTTGACGCGCTTTTTACCGTTTGTGGTATTTTCGTCAGATAAACCTACACCTAAATATATACAGTACATAGGCAAAGTGTTACCCGCAGCTACTTTCGGATTGCTTGTGGTATATTGTTTAAAGGATATCGACTTATTTTCCGGCAGTCACGGAATACCTGAAGCGATATGCATATTGATAGTAGCGCTACTTCATTTGTGGAAAAAACAGATGCTGCTTTCGATTTCGGTCGGAACGATAGCATATATGCTGCTTGTTCAGTTGGTGTTTTAGAATATGTGAAAGGTCTCGGCTGTTGTCGGGACTTTTTATATTTGGAGGAATATAGGAATAAGTTGCAAAGAAAGGAGTATTGTGGTATAATATAAAAAGAGGTAATGTTGCTATGAGAAAAGAGTATATAATACAGAGAATTGAAAATAGAGATGCCGGAATATGTTGGGAGGACGTAGAGGAAGCCAACATAAATGAGTATCCGTGGCAGGGGTACCGAAATGCTCCGAGCGCGTCGGCAAAAGTAGTGATGACGGCGGAGGGATTTTGGTGCCGTTTGAGAGCGTGTGAGCGCGAGCTGAGAGCGGAGATAAAAGGCGGCGAGGGGAATATACAAGAGGACAGCTGCCTTGGATTTTTGTTTAATCCCGCACCGGAAGTATCGGATGAATATATGAGCTTTGAGTTTAATCCGGCAGGAGTTTCGCGGGTCAGCATCGGAGCTGAAAAATCGGGCCGTCGAGAGATAGCTTTGGAGATAAAGGCGAAAAATTTTCTGCAGAGCGACGTAGTGTTTACGAAGGAAGAAACCTTGTGGGGAACCGATTTTTTCATCTCCCTTAAAGAGCTTGACGGATTTTATAAAGGAGCGCAGTACAACAGCGGAAAGAAGATGTGGGGTAATTTTCACAAATGCGGGATATTGACGACGCACCCGCACTATTCGTGCTGGAATATGATAGACAGCGGAAGACCTGATTTTTATAAACCTGAGTATTTTGGAGAACTGATAATATTTTAAAAGGAATCGGACGGTAAAAGAGCGATGAGAAAATGGGAGCTCAGAAGAAGAGAAAAGGAAAGAGCAGAGGAGATATGCAGGGAGTTTGGCGTATCTCGAATAGTAGCGGACATTTTAGCAGCTCGCGGAATGGAAGAGATGGGTGACGCGAGCGAATTTTTATCATACGAAAAGAGTTTTGCGGATCCGTTTATATTGAAGGATATGGATAAAGCGGCGGAGCGTATAAACAGAGCGCTTGAATGCGGAGAGAAGATATGCATATACGGAGACTACGACTGTGACGGAATAACCTCAACTGCGCTGTTATATTCTTATTTTGAGAGTATTGGCGCAGATATTTGTTATTACATACCGGACAGAGAGAAGGAAGGCTACGGACTGAATAAGCGGGCGATAAGAGCGATAAAGAAGTTTGGAGCGGGACTTATCGTAACGGTAGATAACGGAATTGCGGCGGTAGAAGAGATAGATTACGCTGCTGAGCTTGGACTTGACGTTGTAGTAACGGACCACCATAAGCAAAAAGGAGAGCTTCCGAGAGCAGTAGCGGTGGTGGATCCGCACAGAGCAGATGAAAGCGGAATATTAGGGGAGCTTGCAGGAGTAGGAGTAGCGTTCAAGCTTGTGTGCGCCCTTGAAAATGACGACGGATTCGGTGTTTTAGAGAGATACGGAGATATAATAGCAATCGGAACGGTGGCGGATATAACTCCGCTTAGGAAGGAAAATCGGCTCATAGTAAAAAGAGGACTTGAGCTTATAGAAAATACAGAGAATGCAGGAATACGAGCAATAATGGAAAGCGCAGGACTTTCGGATAAAAAGATAACATCTGAATCGATCGGTTTTGGAATAGCGCCGAGGATAAATTCTGCGGCAAGGCTTGGGGATCCGAAACAAGCGCTTACTTTACTGCTTTGTGATGATGAGGAATACGCAGCGGAGATAGCACAGGAGCTTGAAGGGTTAAATCTAAGCCGCAAAGAAGAAGACAAGCGGATAATGGAGGACGTTGAGCGGATAATAAAGGAAAAGCCCGAGATTTTGTATCAGAGAGTACTTGTTATATGGGGAGAAGGGTGGCATAACGGGGTAATAGGAATTACCGCAGCGAAGATACTTGAGAAATACGGTAAGCCCTGCATACTTATTTCGATAAACGGAGAAGAAGCAAGAGGATCTGCGCGCAGTATCGAGGGATTTTCGATAATAGATGCGATATCGAGCTGCGGAGATATGTTGGTCAGATACGGAGGACATGCGATGGCTGCCGGACTGACTGTAAAAACTGAAGCTATAGAAGCTTTTTGTGAAGGAATACAGCAGTATGCGGAAGAAAAGTATGAAGAGATGCCGCAGTATATACAGAGGATAGACAGGCTGCTGCATCCATCAGAGATAACGGTGGAAGAGATAGCGAGGTTATCGGTACTTGAACCCTTCGGGTGCGGAAATGAGTCACCTGTATTTGCGATACGGAAGCTTAAAATCGAAGGGATATACCCGATAGGAGATAATAAGCATATAAGACTCAAGCTCGCAAGGGACGGAGGGGGAGTATCGGCTGTATATTTCGGCGTTACCGCAAAGGGTTTTCCGTTCAGTGTCGGAGAAATTGTAGATATAGCGGTGGCATGCAGTGTAAATGAGTATAACGGAGAAGAGAGAGTTACTGTAAGAATACTCGATATAAGACTCGCACAGTTACATCAAGAAATGATATTTGCGGGAAAATCTGCATACGATAAATACTGTAAAAGCGGAGTGCTTGACAGCGATAATTTGCCGAGCCGAGAGGATTTTTCGGTAATATACAAATATTTGAAGAGCTGCAACGGATATAGCTTTGGGTATGAAAGGCTTTGCGAGCGGGTTTCGGGAGAAGGAATAAACTACTGCAAGATGCGACTTGCTTTGGAGGTTCTTGAGTACGAGGGACTTATAGAGATAAGCGATAATGACGGATGTGAAAGAATAGATACGGTAAAATATGAGGGCAGAGCGGATCTGTTCAATTCTGAAGCATATAAGAAGATAGAAGCTTGTGTAAGGCAAGTGGAATAATTTTGAGAAGTTCCGTAAGGGGAAAGTGAAGATGGACGAATTACTGAAAAGGATAATGACCGCTATTGAGAAGAGCGGAAGGCAGTATGATACTGCGGTAATTGAAGAAGCGTATATGCTGGCTAAGGAAGCGCATAAAGGGCAGAAAAGGGAGTCGGGGGATGAGTATATTACTCATCCTGCTGAAGCTGCGCTTATACTTATAGAGCTCGGAATGGATGAAGAAACGATAACAGCAGCGTTGTTGCATGACGTAGTGGAAGATACAGCGGTAACGCTTGAGGAGCTGAAGAGAAAATTCGGACAATCTGTAGCAGACCTTGTTGACGGAGTAACAAAGCTGACAAAGCTGAATTTCACAACAAAAGAGGAGCAGCAGGCGGAGAATATAAGGAAGATGCTGCTTGCGATGGCTAAGGATATAAGAGTAATCATCATAAAGCTCGCGGACAGACTGCATAATATGAGAACGATGAGTGCTAAGAGTGAAGCGAAGAGAAGAGAGAAAGCGCTTGAAACGATGGAGGTTTATGCTCCGCTCGCGCACCGCCTCGGAATATACACGATAAAAGAGGAGCTTGAGGATGCAGCGATAGAATATTTGGATCCGATAGCTTACGAAGAGATAAATTTGAGATTGGCGAGTGAAAAAGAGGATAGGAACGAGTTTTTGCAGTTGATAAAAGACAAGCTGTATAACAGAATAAAGCCGGAATATCCTGATGTTTATATAGAGGGCAGAGTAAAGAGCATATACGGAATATACCGCAAGGTATATATGAACGGAAGAGCGTTTGAGGAGATATATGATATATATGCGGTAAGGATAATAGTGGACTCGGTAAACGAGTGCTACAACATTCTCGGAATAATACACGATATGCTGACGCCGATACCGAACAGATTCAAGGATTATATATCTACGCCCAAGCAGAATATGTATCAGTCGCTGCACACAACGGTAATAGATAAAGGGCAGATGCCGTTTGAGGTACAGATAAGAACGTGGGATATGCACCACACGGCTGAATACGGAATAGCTGCGCACTGGAAATATAAAGAGGGAATAACGGGTCCCACAGATAGATTAGACGAGCGGCTTTCGTGGATAAGACAGCTTTTAGAGGTACAAAAGGAGTCTGATGACGTTCAGGATATCGTGCGTTCGATAAAGAGCGACTTATCTCCTGAAGAGGTATTTGTGTTTACTCCGAAGGGGGACGTAAAGAGTCTGCCGCTGGGAGCAACGGTAATAGACTTTGCGTACGCGATACACACTGCGGTAGGAAACAAGATGGTCGGAGCGAAAGCTGACGGAAAGATGGTACCCATCAATCACCAACTGAAAACGGGGATGATAGTTGAGATAATTACCTCAAACGTGCAGGGGCGCGGACCAAGCAGGGACTGGCTGAATATTGTAAAAACGAGTGAGGCTCGGAACAAGATAAGAAGCTGGTTTAAGAAGGAGAAGCGCGAAGAGAACGTGCTTGAGGGACGCACAGAGATAGAGAAAGAGTTCAAGCGCAATAATATGGAATTTACTGCCGAGGAATACGAGCAGTTTATAGATGAGATAGCGCGTCGGCAGAAGTATCTGACGACAGAGGATTTTTATGCGGCAATAGGATACGGCGGAGTATCTCTTACGAAGATAATGCCGAGGATAAAGGATGAGTATCAGCGGAGTTATCGTACTGAGGAGACCCCGTTTATAGAAAAAGCAGTACAGAAGAGCAAGAGGGAGCGCAAAGCGTCAGGCGGAGTAATAGTCGAAGGACTTGAAGAATGTCTTGTAAAATTTGCACATTGCTGTAATCCGCTTCCGGGTGACGAGATAATAGGGTTTGTGACTCGCGGATACGGAGTATCTATACACAAAAAGGACTGTGAAAATGCAGTTCGGGGAATAGAAGACGAAAATCAAAAAGGACGTTGGGTAAGCGCCGAGTGGGAAACGAGCGCAAAGGAGACATACAAATCCACGATAGAGATACTTGCGCTTGACAGAGGCGGACTTTTGGCGGATGTAAGTGTAGCGCTGGCGAATTTACGGATACCGATACATTCGCTCAATGCGCGGGAGCTTAAGGACGGACACGCGGCGATAGAGATAACCTTTGGAGTCACGGGCGTGGAGCAGCTGAAAATAGTGATATCGAACTTCCAGCGCATTTCGGGAGTCGTTTCGGTAGAAAGAAAAACGAGGTAGGAAAAGTGAAGGCAGTAATACAAGCGGTTAGCTCGGCTGCGGTATGGGCAGAAGGGGAGCTAACGGGGAAAATCGGTCGCGGAATGACGCTGTTACTTGGAGTAAGTGTTAACGATACCGAAAAAGAAGCGAAATTTCTTGCGAAGAAGGCTGCAAATTTAAGAATATTTAAGGATGCGGAAGATAAGCTGAATCTGTCGGTAAAGGATATTGGCGGGGGAATTTTGGTGGTATCTAATTTTACTCTTTGCGCTAACAGTGAGAAGGGAAACAGACCGTCATATATTGAAGCGGCGCGGCCTGAGCAAGCGGAGCCGTTATATGAGCTGTTCAAGAAGGAGCTTGCGGGTAACGGAGTAGAAGATGTGGCTTGCGGAAGATTTGGAGCGGAAATGAGAATAATGCAGGAAAATGACGGACCGACAACGATAATTTTAGATACCGACGTAATAATGAAATAGGCGGGAGAAGCTATGAAAATTCATAAGATACAGGTAGGAATGCTGGGTACGAACTGCTATATTATAGGAGACACAGGCGAAGAAGGGGTAATAATTGATCCGGGAGCTAACGCAGAAATAATAAAGAAAGTAATCAAGAGTGAAGGAATTATTCCGAAAGAGATACTTCTGACACACGGACATTTTGACCATATCGGTGCGGTGCGGGAGCTTATGGAGGAGTACGGAATAAAGGTGCGAG
>JAEIGA010015474.1_pt1 | contig 11616 bp, 10 predicted proteins | sample 9270691 | NCBI WGS metagenome assembly JAEIGA01 (sample SAMN17057246, study PRJNA624740) | gut metagenome | biome: biome; isolation source: fecal sample | host: Bos grunniens | place: China: Xizang | collected 2019
ACAGGTAGTTTCCGCGAGGTAGAGGCAGGCGAAAGCTCAAATTTCGAGATGACCTCTAAAATTGGCAATGTAAAGGCTGGACAGTGGCGCAAGATTACCATTATCGGAGAACACGCCAGCGATGGCAACATTGACGTTCGCGTTGAGGTGGAGAATTGGGTCTTCGACGAGACAATCTCAGTTGAGACCTCTTCGTCACTTGCTGAGACTGTAATTCCTGATGAGGAGGATACAAAATATGCACCCAAAATTGTATGGGTTGATAACGATATTGACAAGACTCTCACTGTAAGTGATTCGATGTTTGATGAATATGGTGAGTGTAAGACTCCCGTACGCATCAATATATCTGCAGTGAATAAGATTGCAGGCTTGAAAGTAGATATCACATCAACCAATGCAGACTTCACAAGTGCACTTACGGCATCTGGTTTCGGTGCCTCGATTGATATGTGCAATCCCGGAGCATCTGCCGGCATTCTCGGTGCTCTTGGCTACCCTACCGGCAATAGTGTTTTGGGCAAGGAGAGTGTAACATTCAATATGCAGGCACAAATGAAGCAACTCAAGGATTACAACGGAACACACTCGTTCCGCATAACAGCCACCGATGAGAAGGGTCTCGAAAGTGTCAAGACTCTCACTGTCCAGGTTGGTGCAGGTGGTCCTGTAGTAACATGGGTAGGTTTCGATATCGACCAACGTTACGAAATTACAGAGACCTTGACTGCTATTATTGAGGTTGCAAGTGAGGTTGGAATTACCGGATTTACCGTTGATATCGTTTCAGAGGTTCTTTCTGACAATGCTCTTCAGGGCGTAGGTCTTGCTTCTCATCTTGACTTGGTGAATCCTGCAAGTGAGGATATCAACACAAGCCTCACAAACCTTGGATTCCCAACACGTGATAAGGTTTTGAATAAGACATTTGTATCGTTCGACATCACCACATTCCTCGGATTGCTGGATTTGACAGGTAACGGAAACCACGATTTCGTAATGACCATTACCGATGCAAACGGTGGAACGACTATCAAAACTCTGATGTTGTCTGACCTTGATTAAAACAGCGCTGAACAATGAAAAGACTATTTATATATATTGGTATTATGCTCGCAATGTTGTCGTGTAACGAAGTCGACAACCTTGAGCAGTGCGTTCTTCCCGCTGATAGTGGTGCAGTACGCTTGAGCATCGCAGCACCCAAGAATGTAACATCCGAAGAGTACAATCCGATGGATAATTGTGCTGTAAGAATCTATAAGTACAGCGATGCAACCGATGAAAGCGGAGCTGCAATCCGCGTTAAGGAGTTAATTCGCCACTATAAGTCGATTAACGAAGTTCCTACGAGATTAGCTCTGCTTGCAGGCGACTATGCAGTCCGTGTAGACGCAGGAACAAAAGCTGAGGCTACATTTACAGAGAAGAGCTATCGTGGCGAGAGCGACTTTACTATTGAGGCTGGTATTGTTACCCCTGTAAAGGTTGAGTGTAAGTTGCAGAACGCCATCGTAGAGGTACTCTTCGACTCATCGGTAGCAGAGAAGTTTGATGTAGAGGCTTATGCCGATATCTGCATCGGCGAGGAGTATGATGCAGCAGGTATTAAGGCTGGCAAGGTTTCATACTTGCGCTACGATGAGAGTGGTTCGGGATATTTCCTGATGCCAGAGGGAGAGACTACACTCAATTGGCTATTTCACGGTAAGAGTAACGACTCTGCCATCGGCACAGTTGAGAAGAGCGGTCTTATCGAAAATGTAGCGGCAGCGACAAAATATACGCTGACATTCAAGTACTCGAAAGGTCTTGGCGGCTCACTCTCGTTTGAGATTGGCGTTGATACTACAGAGGATATCTACAACGATAAGATTGCCTTCAGTCCAGACCCAACGATCAAGGGTGCAGGCTTTGATCCTGAGCAGGTACAGTATGTTCTTGCAAATGCTTTCACTTTCAACATTGCAGCATTGGCAAATATTAATTTGATGACTGTAACAGCAGAGGGTACAACCCACGACCTTCTTACGGGTAATGTCAATGGTGTCAGCATATCAATGACAGACGAGAAGCACTATGACGTAACCTTCTCACCTACATTCTTTGCTCCGATGAATGGTGGTGAGCATAATTTGGTATTCAAAGTCACTGACACAGATGGTGGCGAGGCAAATGTCACAGTAGTATTCTGCACACAAGGTATTGTTCCTCTGGGCGAGAACTACGATTTGTGGTTCAACACAGCAAACTTCACAGGTGTTGCATTTGACCCTGCTACAACAAATGTTAAGGTTAAGTATCGCGTTGCGGGTGGTTCGTGGAGCGAACTCACAGCACAGGCATCGCAGACAGCCAACCACTACACGGCCAAAGCAACAGACTTTGCTGCAGGCAAGTCGTATGAGTATGTACTCTTTGTAAACAATGCTCAGGTTGGAAATGTACTTACTATCAACACTCCTGTTGGCGCACAGATTCCTGAGGCAGACCTTGAGAATTGGACCAATAAGGATGGTAAGATTTGGTGTCCGACATCGAGTCTGCTTAATGCAGTATGGGATACCGGTAACCACGCAACAGGAAGTATCGGCGCTGGTAACCTTACAACTCCGTCTGATGATGTACGCCCCGGCTCGACCGGCAAGAAGAGTGCCTATATGAAGTCGATGAAGGCAAGCGTTATGGGTATCGGTAAGTTTGCAGCAGGAAACCTCTTTATCGGTAAGTTCGTTCAGATTGATGGTATGGGTGGTATCGTTGATTTCGGTAAGCCGTTTACGTTCACCGCACGCCCGAAAGCTGTGCGTATGTGGGTGAAGTATAATTGTGGCACCATCAATGAGGGAAATCACACTTCGGGTATCGATCTTATGAGAATATTTGTCTGCTTGTGTGACCGTACCGAGCCCTATCGTGTAAATACCAATAAGGCTGAAACCCTGTTCAACCCTGCAACCGCACCCAATGTGATTGCAAATGGTATCTACGATAGCAAGGTTTCGAATACCTCATGGCACGAGATTACAATCCCAATCGAGTACAAGGACAACAGCAATAAGCCCAATTTCCTTGTAATGACACTCTCTTGTAGCGCATATGGCGACTACTTCACCGGTAGTACTGACAGCTATATGTATGTAGATGATATAGAATTTGTTTACTAATGCAAATACACAAGTTTATATTAACTGTGTTGTTGAGTTCTATGGCGTTGCCGCTCTTTGCCCAGCAGGGCAAAGATGCGGCAGCAGCCGTAGATTCTCTAACTTTTAATCAGCCTGAAAAGGTAGAGATTCTTACCCCAAATCAACAACGCAAACAACGAGGTCTTACGTCATTATCGACTGAAATCGTTCCGAAAGGGCAATGGATTTTAGGTGGTGCGGCCTCCTATTCGACACACTCGAATAACAACTACAATTTTTTGATTATTGAGGGGATTAATTCTAATGGTTACACTGTGAAGGTAAGCCCCTTGATTGCCTATTCTCCCAAAAAGAATATGGCTATTGGTGTTCGCTTTGCATACGGGCGCTCTCTGTTTGCGTTGGACAATGCCTCGGTATCGGTTGCCGGAGCCGGTCTTAACGTAGATTTTTTCCACGCTCTGAAGCACTCATATGAAGCAGTTGCTTTATGGCGTCAGTACATTCCATTAGGTAATAGCAAGCGTTTTGCTCTGTTTACCGAGATGCAGTTGAGTCTTGGCGGCTCGCAAGCGAAGTTTGCCGAAGGCTCCAATATCAGAGGAACATATCAGCGAGGTTACAACGTCTCAGTCGGGTTAAATCCCGGAATCGTTGCCTTCGCGACAAATAATATTGCACTCGAACTTAATGTCGGAGTCTTGGGACTCAACTATTCACATATCCAGCAGATACACAATCAGGTGTCGACGAGTGAGCGTTCGGGAGGCTCGATTAATTTCAAAGTAAATATACTCTCAATAGGTATGGGAGTGGGATTTTATCTATAAAACGTGAAGAATATGAAAAAGTTTATAGCAATAGCAATGATATTCGTCGCGTTAAGTTCCCACGCAGAGACCTTAAGCGACAACATTGGAGTATCATCAAAGACGCCTGTCGTTGCAGTAGCGATGGTAGATAGTGTCAAGAGTGAGAGTGTAGTAACACAACGGATAGAGCCTAAGCACAAGCGATTTGATCGTGAAATAAATAAGGGTATATACGCCTACAAGGGAGAAGTAATGCTCGGATTGACCGTTTCATATGGTAATCTCGCCAGCGACAATACCGATTACTATCTTGTTCTCGATCAACTACGTCTGAATGGAAATATCATCCAGGTAAATCCATATATAGGCTATTTCGTAGCAAATAACCACGCAATAGGTTTACGATTCGGATATACAAAAATCAATGGTTCGCTTGGCAATGCAAGCCTTAATCTTGGTGAGAGTATTGATTTGGGTGATCTGTCATTTGGAGGTATAGGCTTACAGAGCAACAGCTACTCATTTGCGATTTTCCATCGTTCATACGTTCCACTCGATAAGCGAGGTCGATTTGGCGTATTCAGCGAACTCGAACTCTCGGCTCAAACAGGTAGCCAGACCATCTCCATAACCAAGAAGGATGTTCAAAATGAGGATGGTACTACAACAGCAGGCTCTACTTCTGCAAGCACATCCGATACATTGCGAGCTAAACTCAACTTCAGCCCAGGTTTGGCGGTATATCTCTTTCCAAATGTCTGCGCAACGGTTTCTGTCGGCTTAGGCGGTCTGCAATACAACTCTGTAAAACAACGTAATGCAGAAGGTGGAGTTGCAGGTTCTCGATGGAACTCGCAGATGCGCTTTCGTGTCAATATTGCCGACATTCGAATTGGAGTAAACGTGCATTTGTGGAATAATAAAAAACCGTAACAGATGAAATTAAATAAAATATATACAGTTTTTACTGCAATAGTGTCGATTCTCTCACTGGTGGGATGTATCCACAACGATCTCCCCTACCCGACTGTAAGGTTGGCAATTGAGAGTATTGAGGTTGAGGGCACATCCGGACCGTGTGTCATTGATGCAGCTACAAATACTGTAACAATACCTCTACTCGAAACCACTGATATCCGCAATGTGGAGATTGTCGGGGCTTCATACACCGAAAAGGCACGTCTTTCCGAGCCTATATTGGGTAAATTCGACCTTCGTACACCCAAATATATCACACTATCGCTCTATCAGGATTACGAATGGATGATACGCGCCGAGCAGACAATTACGCGGTCGTTTACCATACGTGGTCAAATGGGTTCGACAGAATGGGACTTCGAGAATATGATTGCTACTGCATATATTCGCAACGATTTCGACCTGTCAAATGTCGAGATAACATCACTCAAGCTCGGTCCTGAAGGAATAACAACTCTCTCTCCATCGGCTGATGAACTCAAAGAGTTCAATTCGGTGCGCTTTGTTGATGTCACATATCACGGACGTACCGAGAAGTGGAGCCTATATGTAATTCCCAAGGAGTTGCAGGTAGAGATTACCAATATTTGTGCCGGTACAAAGGTTGCGTGGATTGATGTTGCAGGCATTGCCGAGACCGATATGGGTCTGCGCTATCGCAGGAAGGGGGAAAGCGAGTGGATTACCGCCCCAAAAAATTGGATGGAGTTTAAGGGAGGTAATTTTAGCGCCATACTTCGTGGACTCACCCCCGAAGCATCTTATGAGGTAATTGCCTATTCAGACGAGAGTTCTTCGGATGTGATGGAGTTTACCACTGGCGGTTTCTATGAACTTCCCAATGCCGATATGGAGGATTGGAGTAATAAGGATAGCAAAATATGGTGTCCAACATCATCGCTTCTTGATGCCACTTGGGATACCGGAAACCACGCTACAGGAAGCATCGGTGCCGGAAACCTGACTAGTCCATCTGATGATGTACGTCCTGGTTCTACAGGCGTAAAGAGCGCCTATATGGCTTCAATGAAAGCTTCTGTAATGGGTATCGGCAAGTTTGCTGCAGGAAACCTCTTTGTGGGTACATTTGTCCAGATTGACGGAATGGGCGGTATTGTTGATTTTGGTAAGCCAATGACAGCGGTGCGTCCTACAGGTATTAAACTATGGATAAAGAATAACTGCGGTACAATTAATGAGGGTAACCACACATCAGGTATCGATTTGACCAAACTTTACGCTTGTATATGTAATCACACCGAGCCTTACCGCGTAAATACCAACAAAGAGGAGACTCTGTTCAACCCTACGAATGCTCCGGGTGTTATTGCCTACACTGTATATGAAAGCACAACATCTATTTCGAACTGGACAGAGATTACTATGCCTTTCAACTATACGGATTTTGTTAGCGAACCGAATATGTTTGTCTTCACACTTACTTGCAGCGGCTACGGAGACTACTTTACGGGCAGTACCCAGAGTTGGATGTATGTCGATGATATAGAGATTCTCTACGACCTCGATGACGAAGGTAATTGCCGGTAAGAACTGTACCGATTAAGCCGAGATAGACAATATCGAAATTGGCTTGGCTTAAACAATCAAGATGTGATTTAAGATTAGGGCGCAGATTATGATATCTGCGCCCTAATCTTATGTGAGAGATCCACTTACTAATAACCCAATATTCTCAGCATCGAACGATAGGACTGCTCCTTAGCAAACAGACGGGTATAATACTCATTATCGTCCTTATCACGGTCAATAATAATGTGTTTCGGTGATGGAATCAGACAGTGCTGAATACCTCCAAAGCCTCCGAGAGACTCCTGATATGCGCCCGTATGGAAGAATCCGATATACTGCGTATCTCCAGCCTCAAGTTTCGGAAGAAAGATTGCATTGGTGTGCGCTTCGGAGTTGTAGAAATCCTCACTATCGCAAGTCAAACCACCAAGGAACACTCGCTGGTACTCCTTGTCCCAATTGTTGATGGGAAGCATTATATAGCGTTGGTTGATACCCCAAGTATCAGGCAAAGTTGTCATAAACGAGCTATCAATCATATACCAGAACTCGCGGTCATTCTGTTGCTTCTGGTTGACAATTGAATAGAGCGTAGCACCACTCTCACCCACCGTAAACGAACCAAATTCTGTAAAGATATTAGGCTCTTCAACACCATTTGATACGCAAATATTCTTAATCTGTGCGATAATCTCCTCTGCCAGATATTCGTAATCATAATCAAAATCAAGCGATGTCTTGATTGGGAATCCGCCACCGATATTCAGGCTATCCAACTCAGGGCAGATAGTCTTAAGCTGACAATAAATGTTTACACACTTTGCCAACTCATTCCAATAGTAGGATGTATCTTTCACTCCCGTATTGATAAAGAAGTGAAGCATCTTAAGCTGGAATTTCTTACTCTTTTGAATCTTCGCCTTATAGAAATCAATGATTTCATTATATCTAATACCGAGTCGTGAGGTATAGAAATCAAACTTCGGTTCCTCCTCACAAGCAATGCGGATACCAACCTTACACTTCTTAGTAAACACATCCTCGAAAAGACCAAGTTCCTCCTTATTGTCAATTACAGGAATAGTATTATGGAATCCGTCATTTACCAATTGAGCTATATTCTCTACATACTGCGGACGTTTGAAACCATTGCAGATAATATAGCGATCCTTGTCTATTATTCCACTATCATACAGCGAGTTAATAATATGAATATCGTATGCTGACGAGGTTTCGAGGTGGATATCATTCTTCAAAGCCTCCTCCAGAACGAACGAGAAGTGGCTCGACTTAGTACAGTAGCAGTAATTATACGAGCCCTTGTAATCGGTCTTTGCCATCGCCACGTTGAACATACGTTTAGCGCGATTAATCTGCTGAGAGATCTTTGGCAGATAGGTAATTTTAAGCGGAGTTCCGTACTGTTTAATAATCTCCATCAAAGGAATTCCGTGAAAATAGAGTTCGTTATCTTCCACAGTAAACTCATCCTGCGGAAAGTCAAACGTCTGCTCAATCAGGTCGATGTACTTATTCTTCATCTTTGCTTTGTTTTGAAAATTTCAATCCAACCGAGTTACATTGAAAAATTTTTACCAAAGTAATCGAGTTACTTTCAAAAATCTTTCAGATTGCAAAACAAACAAATATTTTCGATATAGACAAAGATTTGCACAATTATTACACAAAATATTGGTTTTTTCTACGAAAAAGTGTAATTTTGGGCGAATTTTGGCAATATGATAGACTCTATTATAATCAAATACCTGCAGGACAATCGCAGACTTGTCATTCCGAAACTCGGAGCATTCATCGTTAAAGACGATTGTCAGACCGTTATCTTCTCAGAGCTATTGCGTAGCGATGATGGAGTCTTGCGTGGACTTATCAAAGCGCACGGTGTAGGCGACATCGAGGCAGCGGGAGTTATTGACCGATTTGTCTTTGAGGTTAGGCACACGCTCGACAGAAATATGCCCTACAAGATTGGTAATTGGGGTACGTTACGCCGTAACGAAACCGGTAGGATTACGTTTATGAGTTTCCGAACTCAGCTGCAACAAACTCCTATACAACAAGTACCGCGACCTGTGTCCACTCCTACTGTTGTACCGACCAACAATATGGTTCCTGCGGAGCGTACTTCAACATTTACTGAAGAGCAGCAGGAAAACAACAAAAAAAGAGAGACTGCACGTCGCAAAAAGCCTGACTTATTTATGATTATTGCAATCATAGTTGCGGTAATAGCCATTGGAGCCATTGCTTATGGCATCTTCTGCAACAAGTCTCAGGAAGAGCCAATACCATTCCCCGAAATTGAAAATGTTGAGCAGGTCATAGAAGAGGATACTTCTGATATTACGGATAACGGACTGCAAAACCAACAGAACTAAAAAATGGCAGAATTACTATCCATAAAGCAACGTTTCGGCATTATTGGCAATTCAGAGTTGCTTAACCGCGCATTGGAGGTTGCGTTACGCGTAGCTCCTACCGACTTGTCGGTACTGGTTACGGGCGAAAGCGGTGTTGGTAAAGAGTTCTTTCCTCAAATCATACACGCAAACTCGGCTCGTAAGCATAACAAATATATCGCAGTAAACTGCGGCGCCATTCCCGAAGGCACAATCGATTCCGAACTTTTCGGACACGAAAAGGGTTCATTTACGGGAGCAACCGAATCTCGCAAGGGATACTTTGAAGAGGCAGACGGAGGTACAATCTTCTTGGATGAGGTTGGTGAGCTACCTCTCGCAACACAGGTACGCTTATTGCGTGTGTTGCAGACCGGAGAGTTCATTCGTGTCGGCTCGGCAAAGGTTCAAAAAACGAACGTACGTGTAGTTGCTGCCACAAACAACAATTTAATACAGGCAATGGCTGCGGGAAAATTCCGCGAAGATCTATACTACCGACTCAACACAGTACCTATTTCCGTTCCTGCACTACGAGAGCGTCCGGAAGATATCCACCTTCTCTTCCGCAAGTTCGCATCGGATGTAGCTGTGCAGTACCGTATGCCTGCGATATCGCTTGATGCAGAGGCAAAGGCTATGCTTGAATCTTATGGATGGAGAGGCAACATACGTCAGTTGAAGAATGTTGCAGAGCAGATATCAGCCATTGAGGAGTCGAGAAATATCACCGCACCAATATTGGCAAAATACCTTACCGAGCAACGCACAACATCTGCCCCAAGCCTTATTGGCTCAGCACAGATGGATGATATGGGTACGGAGAGAGAGCTACTCTACAAGGTATTATTCGATATGCGCAATGACATCAACGACCTGAAGCGAATGATTATGGAGATGCGTATGGGAATGATGCCTGCCCAACCGATGGAACGAAAGGATGTAATTGGATTACTTCCTGGCAACAGCCAAAGTTTCACTGAGGATTACGCTGAGAGTGAAGAGGTCTTCGACGAGCCTAAGGAGTTGACTAAAGCTGACGTACAACGAGAGCAGATTATCCGCGCATTGCGTCGTCATAACGGACGTAGGAAGGAGGCTGCCGCAGAGTTGTTTATGTCAGAGCGAACACTCTATCGCAAGATTAAGGAACTTGGTATTGAGTAAAAGAGTAGTAAAATCTCACAACACATAAAACTAAAGTCAGATTAAGAATTATATGGGATTGTTTGAAATAATGGGTATTACAGTCATCTTGCTGTTTATGATACCATACATCTGGTATCTGATATCCGTAAAGCGTGGCATTCACAGCGGGCGATGGCTTGCATTGGCTCGCAAATCCAAATTTCACGTCAGCACAAAGCGTCTGTTTTTAATTCCGCTCTGCATTTGTTATGCTATTTGTGGTATTGTTCAGATTGTGGCTGACAATGAAATTTTCGGTATTCTATTTCTTCTTTTAGGCGTTGTGATGCTCTACGATCAACGTTCACGCGAAAGATTTCGCATTGTAATGATGCCCAAAGCTATCATCTTTCCATCAAGCATATCGTGGTGGAAATACGAGGATATCGCAAATGTAACATATGCACAAGATTGTGGTTGTGTTGTGATAACCAACAACAAAAACCTGCGTGCGGTATACCCTATGAGTGAACAAGATTATAAATTAATGACGGCATACCTTCGTGGTCGTGTCGAAAATGTTGAAGCACTATGATTAAAAGAGTATTATATACCATTTTGGCTGTACTCATCACAACCGGATGCACAGTAAAGTATTCGCTTTCGGGCGCTTCCATTCCACCCGATGCAAAGACCTTTAGCGTTGCATACTTTCCGAACAATGCAGCGATGGTGACACCTACGTTGAGTTCAACACTGACTGACGCCTTGATTGACAAATTTTCGCGCTCTACCCGACTGCTTCAAGTTCCTGAAGGTGGAGATTTCGCATTCGAGGGCGAGATTGTAGGATACACCTCAGCCACCGCATCGGTGTCGAGCAACGACTATGCATTACAGAACCGTCTGACTATTACTATACGTGTTCGTTTTACAAATGTTGTTGATGAAAAGGCCTCATTCAGCAACCGAACATTCTCGGCTTATGCAGATTACGACTCTACGAAGCTACTTACTGAAGTTGAAGGGGAACTCATAGCTCAGATTGTAGAGCAATTGGTAAACGACATATTCCAGGCTGCAGCCTCGAACTGGTAAAAGATGGATAAATTTAAGCAATATATTGCTTCAAGCGGAGCTACTGCAGTCGATTTAACTACCATAAATTCGATTATCGAACGCTACGGATGGTTTACAGCTGCACGTTCAGCCAGAGCTGCTGTGAGTGGAGAGCGCGACTCTCGATTAAAACTCGCAATGGAGGATCGGTTGATTCCTCTGCTTACACTAAACACAATTGACACCGAGAGATTGTTGTCAGTATCACAAGAACAGATTATCGAAAAATTCCTGCACCTCGACAACTACCGCATCACCGCAGATGAGGATGGTGATGTGAACACAGAGATTCAGACCGAGGCATATTTTGACGATGAAGATGACATTGTAAGCGAAGAATTGGCAGAAGTTTACCTCTCTCAGGGGTTAAAATCGGAAGCAATTGCAATCTATCGCAAATTAAGTTTGTTAAATCCGAAAAAAAGTATTTACTTTGCCGAACTTATTGAACAAATTGAGAAACAATAATTAAAATTTTGGAGA
>JAEIGA010015475.1_pt1 | contig 11615 bp, 9 predicted proteins | sample 9270691 | NCBI WGS metagenome assembly JAEIGA01 (sample SAMN17057246, study PRJNA624740) | gut metagenome | biome: biome; isolation source: fecal sample | host: Bos grunniens | place: China: Xizang | collected 2019
GTATTGATTTAGAAAGAGTACTTAAAACAGAAATTGAGCCAAAAACTGCTAATGGTGGTTTAGGAAGATTAGCATTTGCAATAATGAATGGAACGGCTAACATTGATATAAATGCTTGTGGTAATGGATTGTTATATAGAGAAGGAATATTTGAACAACATTTTGTAAATGGAAAACAAATAGAAACACAAGATTTTTGGTTTAATAGTGAAGGTAGTTATGAATGGAAGAACGTACAACCACAATTGTCAAAAGTATGTAAATTATATGGAGAAGTTAAAATGGTGTATGAAAATGGTAGAATTAGGTTTAGATTAGAAAACTATACACCAGTAGAAGGAGTAGTACACGAAATTCCAATCGTTGGTTTCCAAAATCATAGAGTTAATACTTTAAGATTATTTGAAAGCAAAGGATTAAGTAGTCAGAAATTAAAAGACTTAGGATTATACAACTTCATAGAGAATAGTGAAATCAATAATAGATATCACAACCATTGTAAACAAATAACAGATGTTTTATACCCTAGAGACGACCACCATGAAGGTAAACTATTGAGAATGAAACAAGAATATTTCTGTGCAACAGTTGGATTACAAAATATAATAGAAGAACATATAAAGAAACATCACGATATAAGAGAGTTCCATTTGTTTAATGTTCTTCATATTAACGATACACATATGAGTTGGGTTATACCAGAATTAATGAGAATATTATTAGATGAATTTGATTTAGATTGGGAAGATGCGTGGTATATAACTCAAAATTCTGTAACATATACTAATCATACAGTATTACAAGAGGCATTAGAGAAATGGGATATTCATATGGTAAAAAGTTTATTACCTAGAATATATATGATAATAGAAGAAATAAACAGAAGACAAAATGAAAATTATGAAAAAGCAATAATAAGAGATAATATGATAATCACAGCTAATATGTTAGTTGAAACTTCATATAGTGTTAATGGAGTTGCAGAAATTCATAGTGATATAATTAAGAAAGAAACATTTAGAGAGTTCAGTTATAAATTCCCTAGTAAATTTAAAAACTGTACTAATGGTATAGAAGGAAGAAAATGGTTATTATGTGACGGAATGGAATTATCAGATTTAATAGAAAGATTAATAGATGATGATTGGAAATATGATTTCAGAAAATTAAAAGAGTTTGAAAGATTTGCAGACGACCAATGGGTGCAAAACGAATACGCAAAAATAAAATTGAAATATAAATTTGAATTAGCAGAATATATTAAGGAAACTAAAAATATAGATGTAGACCCTAATGCTATGTTCTTATCACACACAAAACGTTTACACGCATACAAAAGACAAAGTATGGTTATACTAGGTATACTAGATTTATACCACGAATTAATAAATAATCCATACAAAGATGTAGTACCAAAAGTATTTATATTTGCTGCTAAGTCTGCAAGTGGTTATCACTTTGCTAAGAGTGTAATTAAAATTATAAATGAAGTTGCAAATGTAATCAACAACGATACAAGAATAGGAAACAAATTAAAAGTTGTGTTCCTAGAAAACTACAATGTTTCAGTTGCAGAGAAAATAATAAAAGCAACAGACGTATCAATACAATGTCCAACTGCCGGACAAGAAGCAAGTGGAACTGGTAATATGAAGTTTATGATGTTAGGAGCATTAACACATGCAACATTAGATGGAGCAAACGTAGAAATAAATGACTTAGTTGGTAATGAAAATATGTATTTATTTGGATTAAGATTAAATGAAGTTGAGCAATTAAATAGACAAGGTTATAGTGCTTGGAGTTCTTATTCTTCTGATTGGAGAATTAAAAGGGTATTTGATGATTTGGTAAATGGTTTCATTCCTAATATTTATTATGAAGGTAGAACAGTATTTGATGAAATATTAAATAATGATGTTTATTATGTAACAAAAGATTTACCTATGTATTTAGAAAGTATGAATAGAATTGATGAAGATTGGAGAAACCCTTATGTATGGAGAAAGAAAGCAATAATCAATATTGCAAATTCAGGTTTCTTTGATATAAATAGAAATATAGAAGATTATTGTAACAAAGTATGGTTTGTATAAGGTAGGTTTCTCCTACCTTTTCTTTTTTATTTAATTGACACAATATAAAAATCTTAGTATAATAAATATATAAAGGAGTTGATATTATGGATAAAGGAAAAAGTTTTAAAATATTAGCAGAGTATTATAACGAAGAAAATGAATTGATACTTTATGTTGTTGTAAATAAAAGAGGAAAAGTAATGCAGATTAAAAAAGAAGTACTTGAACAATGGAGTTGATTTAATGGGAAGAAAAGTTAAATGCAAAATATGTAAAACACAAATTGATACAGACAATGCTTATTGTATAACAAAAGTAAATGAAACAAGTGGTAAAAAAACAAATTCATATTATTGTAGTGAAGAAGAATATTTAAAGAATAAAGAAGAAAAGGAATTGTGGAAAAAATTATTGGTAGCAGTTGATGATATATTGGGTTATACGTGTATCAGTAAAACAAAAGTTAATATGATAAAAGAGATTGAAGAAAATTATAGTAGGAAACAACTTTATAATTGTTTGGTAAATAATGCAGATGAAATAAAAAGATACCTAAATGAAAAAAATATATTTGAAGAATACGGAAAGTTAAGTTATATATTTGCTTGTGTTAAAAATAAAATTAGAGACGATAGTAATAATATAAGTATTGATACATCATTGGGTGCATCAACAAGTGAATATGAAGAAGAAACAGAAGAAGAATTAGAAAAAAGAATTAAGAAGATGAAAGAGAAAAGGAATACTAGTAATAGTATATTAGATATAATAAAGTCGTTTGATAAAAATAATAAGAAGTAGGTGGGATAATGGAAGATAGAATATTAAATGAGTCTTTAGTTTTGTCTTGTATTTATAAAGATTTAACATTAGTAAATGAGGTAACGGAAGATTATTTTGATAACAATAAAACTATATTCTTTTATAACTTAGCCAAAGAAATTAGTAAGACTATGAAAGATGTGGATAGATTATCAGTAATGACTTGGTGTAGTTCAAATGGATTATTAGATATGTTTAATAAGTTTAATGGATATGAAAGTATAGATAACCTTATGAAAATGGATACTTCATTAGAGAACTTTGGTGGATATGTTGACACATTAAGAAAACATATTATTATAAGTCAAGCAGAGAAATTAAATTTTGATTTGAATAAATCATATAAGGTAGATGAAGCAGAGATAGTGCCAATGGAAATATTACCTTATATAAGTTCAGTACAGTTTGGTGGAATTATACAGTCAATAATATTACAAAATATAGGTATGAATGTATTAGAAGAAAATGAACAGCTTGAAAGTTTACACTATACAGAAGAAGAAATAGCCAAAAAAGAAAGTGGAGAATTAGATGATACTACTCCTTTTGATATAACAATGACTTATAAAGATTTTGAAAATGGAGAAGATAGATATATACAATCATTTAAAATGTTAAATAATGAACTTAATGGTATATGTAGAAAAAATGGCGTTGCATTTATAGGTGCGTCAAGTGGTAGTGGTAAAACAACTGTAACGTTACAAATAACACTAGGGTTAATAGAAGCGGGAGAAAAGATTTTATTTATTTCAAATGAGCAAACATCAAAGTATTTTAAAGATTTACTTTCGGCTTTTGTATGTATAAATGTATTCAGAGGGTTTACAATAAGTAGAAAGAAAATAAGTAAATGGACTTTAAGTGATGAAGAAAAACAAATATTCTTTAAAGCTAATGAATTTATAAAAGAAAGATATGAAGGTAGATTGACATTTTGGGGAATGAATGAATTTGATTTTAATAAAATATCAAATAGAATGTTAAAATTAAATATGACAGAAGGATATAGATATTTAGTACTTGATACATTTAAACCGACAAACTTAGAGAGTAATGTAACTAATGAATACGTACAGCTATCAAGAGATTTAGATAAATTTGGTAGAAAGCACGACATAGGTATAATGTGTCCTATTCAGTTATTAAGTTCAACAGACAAGTTATCATATTTAACTGCATCACAAATAACAAATGGTAAACAGATAAAAGAGATAGCAAGTAAGATAATATTATTTAGAAAATGTAGAAATGGTATAGAATTAAACCCTGAAAACAAAGCATTTTTCTTAAAACCATATGTATGGAGTAAAAATCCAATCAATGGAAGGTATGAAAAAAAATATTTAAGAATAATAAATAGCACGAAACCGGCAGAAAAGAAATTTGAATTTGATAAAGATTGTATAGATATAAGTAAAAGATTTCTAGTATTTATAATAGACAAGAATAGAAGCGGAGAAGATAGTATAGTTTACTTATATCAACTAGACGGAAATAGTGGTAGACTATGGGAAAAAGGTATATGTGAAAATATAAGTTATGGAACTTTAATGCAATAGGAGGATTAATAAAATGGGTTATGTAGAATTATTTACAGACGGAGGAACTAGAGGAAATGGTAATCAAGATGCTATTGGTGGCTATGGTGTATATTTAAGATATATAGTAGACGGAGAGTTAATAAAAGAATTAGATATAAAAGGAGGGAAAATAGGAACAACTAATAACATAATGGAGTTAAGTGGAGCAATAGAAGGATTGAAAGCTATTAAAGATAAAGATATAGAAATTCATATGTATTTAGACTCAAAATATGTTTTACAAGGTATAGAAAGTTGGATTAATAATTGGAAAAAAAACGGTTGGAAAACCGCTAATAAAAAAGATGTAAAAAATAAAGAGTTATGGCAACAATTAGATATTGAATATAATAAATTTAATAACCTTATATTACATTGGGTAAAAGGGCATAATAATAATGAAGGAAATGAACGAGCGGATAAATTAGCAAATGAATATATGGATTATTTAGAAAATATATAAATTCGGTTGACATAATATAAAGATTACAGTATAATAAAGATATAAAATAAAAGAAAAGGAGAGAAAAAAGATGAAAAATAAAAGTGTGATAAAGAAAACAGTAGGAAATGTATTAAATGCTTATTTTGCAGAAGTAGAATTTCATTATGGAAGTGCTTTAAATTATCCATTTTGCAAAGGATATTATTTAAGTTTCACACCTTGTAAAATAATATTAGATGAAAACGGAAATGAAACTATTGAAAAAGATAGTAAATTTGAAAAAAAAGAATTGTTATTTGAAATAGAAGAACCTAATGATAAAGCTATGGAAGTTGCATTAAATGTAGCAGATATGTATACAGAAACATTAATGATGTCAATAGAACAAGCTAAGATAGACGAAAAAAGAAAAGAGAATAATATGAAAAACAAAATGGAAAATGCTAAATTAGATTTAGAACTAGATTTAGATTTCTTTAAAGATAAAAAAGGAGATGATAAAATGAGTGGTATGAGATTTGAAGATAGAGGAAGTAAAAAAGATGATGACTTAACAATGGAAAAACCCAAAACAACATTAGATGATGTTGCAGGATTAGAAGAAGTTAAAGTGGAATTAAAAGAACTTATAGACGGATTTAATAATAAGGAAAAATATGCTAAGTTTGATATAAAACCACCAATGGGAGTTTTATTAGAAGGTGTTCCAGGAAACGGAAAAACAATGTTAGCAAGAGCAATAGCTGGTGAGTCAAATGCGAACTTCTTTAGTATGGTAGGTAGTGAGTTCATAGAGAAGTATGTTGGTGTTGGTGCTAAGAGGGTAAGAGAGTTATTTGAAAAAGCTAGAAAAAATAAACCTTCAATAATATTCATAGATGAAATAGATGCAATAGGAGGTAAAAGAGAAGAAGAGAATAATAAAGAAGGTAACTCAACATTAAACCAATTATTAGCAGAAATGACTAGTGACAACAATGAAGATATATTAATAATAGGTGCAACAAATAGAGCAGACATATTAGATAGTGCATTAACTCGTAGAGGAAGATTAGACAGACATATACACGTACCAAACCCAGATAAAAATACAAGATTAGAAATATTAAAATTATACGTTAAAAATAAACCTATGGCAGAAGATGTTGATTTAGAAGAAATAGCTAGAAGAACAAGTGGTTGTAGCGGAGCAGATATGGAAGGTGTAATAACAGAAGGTGCTATGTTAGCAATAAGAGCAGACGCAGAAGAAATAACACAAGATATGTTATTGAAAGCAATAGATAGAATGGTAGCGGGATTAGAAAGAAAATCAACTGAAATGATAGAGTTTGAAAAAGACGTAGTTAGTCATCACGAAGCTGGTCACTTAATGGTTTCAATGGTATTAGATAGTAGTAGAAAACCCAACAAAATAACAATAGTTCCACATGGAGAAGCATTAGGATATGTTTCATACCACGAAGAAGAAGATAGATTTATAAAAACTAGAGAAGAATTAATGCATAATATGTTAACTTCATTAGGTGGATTAGTAAGTGAAAAAGTATTCTTCGACCACGAAAGTACAGGTTGTAGTTCAGATTTAGGAACTGTAACTGCAATAGCTAAAAGAATGGTTACTAGATATGGTATGAGTAGTTTAGGTAAAATGGCTATTGATGAAAGAAATGGGTTTATGCAAGAAAAAATATATGATGAAATGAAAAAAATAGTAGACGAAGCATATGAAAAAACATACAACATAGTATTAGAAAATAAAGATATGATACATTATATAGCTAATGAATTAAAAATAAGAGAAACTTTAGAAGGTGGAGAAATAGAAGAGTTAATACAACAATTCAAAATGGACTAGGGATATCCCTAGTTCCTTGAATGGTGGTGAGTTATGTTGAGATGAATAGCAAGGAATTATTAAGCTATATATCAGTAGATAGCATTGTTGATATGTTAGTAAATTATTATGATATTGAAATGGATAACGACACAGACCCAACAGCATATCATTTTAGAACAGATTGTCATCACGAACATAATGAAGGTAATTTTAAATTATATTTATTCAAAGATAGTAAACAATTTCATTGTTATTCGTGTTGTGGACAAATGAGTTTGTATGATTTTATTATGACTATGGAAAATATTAGCTTTTCAGAGTCAGTAGATTTTGTTCAAGATTATTTTGAAATAAATACAACACCAAAAGGTTTTGGTAGAAAGAAAAAACCAAAAAAGGAATTTGTTTATGTAAAAAAAGAAATAGATTATAATGAAGTTTTATCAGAATACGATAGTCATATATTAAATACATTTGTGAAATATTATCCAGTAGAATGGTTATATGAGGATATTTCAAAAGAAACAATGGATAAGTATAATATATTATTTTCTATGGAAGATGAAGCTATTATTATGCCACATTATGACATTAATAATAGATTAATAGGTATTAGACAACGTAACCTAAGTGAATTTCAATTAAAATTAAAAAGAAAATATGTACCACATACTAGTATGAGAAGTAGAATAACATACAAACATTCATTAAGTAAGAATTTATATGGGCTAAATCAAAATCAAAATTCGATTTTGAAAAGTAAAAGATGTATTCTATTTGAGAGTGAAAAAAGTGTATTAAAAGCAGATAGTTATTATGGAGATAATAGTTCGGTTGCAGTAGGTGGGAGTACGGTTAGTGAGTACCAATTAAATTTATTAAAACAATTAGGTTGTGAAATTATATATGTAGCTTTTGATAAAGAAATTGGTGACGAAAAATGGAATAAGAAAATGAATAGAATATATACAAGGATAGTTGAATGGGGATTTAGATGTTTTATTGTGAATGATACGGAAAATTTATTAGAAGAAAAAGATAGTCCTATTGATAGAGGTAAAGAATGTTTTGAAGTATTATTAAGTCAAGCAAAAGAATTTGTTAAAGTTGATTGACAGAATATAAAAATAACAGTATAATAAATATGTAAATAAAATAAAAGAAAAGGTGTGATGTATATGAAATCAATGTTAGTAAAATTTTTAAAAGAAAATGGAGTTAGAAAAATTAATGGTAAAAAAGTAGAATTATATAACTTTTATGAATTAAGTTACTATGTTACACTTGTAGAAAACGGAGAAAAAGTTAAGTAATTAAACTCAATTATTCTGGGGCGGTATAAAATTCGTTTTAAAGGAGAGAAATTGAGTGAAATATAAAATATTACAAGAGAATTTAGGTAGAAACTTAAAAGATATTGTATTACAAAATAGAGAATTAACACAAGCAGATGCAGACTTTTTAGTTAATCCGACAAGTGAGTATATAGAAAATCCATTTAAGATAAAAAATATGGCAGAGGCAATTAGTTTATTTGTATCCGAATTAGACAACGAAAGTAAAATAGGAATTGTACCTGACGTTGATGTCGACGGATATACTTCCTCTGCTTTATTATATTTATTCTTAACAAATGAATGTCAAGTACCAAAAGATAAAATTCAAATTTTTTATCACGAAGGTAAAATGCATGGATTAGATAGTAAAATATTTAAGGAAATTAAAAAATCAGATATTGATTTTCTGATAATGGCAGACGCAGGCAGTAATGATATACATGAATTAAAAGAACTAATGAAACTAGGAAAAAGAATATTAATATTAGACCACCATACAATAAATGATGATGAACAAAAGAGTGTATTTCAAGACCAAAATGGTAATACTGTTGGGGTAATTGTTAATAATCAACTTGATGAATACAGTAACGACCAAGCTGGTGTAGGAGTTGTTTATAAATTTCTTACAGCTATGACAGAAGATGAATTAGTACATTATATGGATTTAGTATCAATAGGAAATGTAGCAGACAGTATGTTGTTAAATGGATATGAAATGAGATATATTGTAGATAAAGGATTAAAAAATATTAATAATGAATTAGTAAAAGAGTTTATGGCAGACGCAAAATTAGAAGGAAAAATGACACCGACAGATGTATCATTTAATATTGCAAATAAAATTAATGCAGTAATTAGATATGGAACACAAGAAGAAAAGATAAATTTATTCAGAGCATTAATAGGAGAGAAAGAAGAAATAGAATATACACCAAGAAAAAGTAAAGCTAATCCTAATCCGATTACTGAAATACAATCATTACAAAAAGCTATGGTTAGAATTAGTAAGTCAGTAAAACAAAAACAAGATAATGCTAAAAAGAAATGTGTTGAAAAATGTAAACAATATGTAGAAGAAAATAATATTAATGATAATAAAATAATAATTATTATTGATAAAGAAAATGAAATAATAGATAGAAAGATTACAGGTTTAGTTTGTATGTCACTTGTTGACGTATATAATAAATCAGTTGTGGTATTATCAAAATCAAAAGAAAAATATATAGGAAGTATGAGAGGATATGGAGTAAATAGTTTAAAAGAAATATTAGAAGAAACGGAAATAATAAAATGTATAGGACACCATAATGCTGCAGGTGTAGAAGTTGAATTTAAAGATATACCTAGACTAGAAAAAAGAGTTAATAAAGTATTTGAAGATGTAGAAATAGTACCACCTTGCACATTAGTAGATTGTGAAATAGATACTAGAACTTTAAGAGAAAAAGATATGCAAGAAGTATATAATATGAAACCAATTTGGCATAGCCATTGTCCTTCCCCTTTATTCTTATTAAAGAATATAATGGTTGAGTCTAAAAAAGTAAGAAATCCATATACAACTTTATTAGTATTTGATTTAGACGGAATAGAAATTAAAAAAGAATATTGTAGTAAAGCATTTAAAGAAGAATTTTTAAAAGAAAAAGAAGTAAAATTTGGTAAACCAACACTTGAATGTGATTTAATAGTTAAGATAGGATTTGATGATTACAAACGTAAACCTTGTTTAGTAATAGTTGAAGCAGAAAGTAGGATAGTAGAAAAGAAAGATAATAAAAATATACCTTTCTAGGAGGACAATAAAATGTTTGTTTATGTTAGTTGTAAGTTTGGTGGAGATAAAAAGAGAGTAGAATATTGTGAAAATATAATAAGAGAGTTAATAAAAAGAGATAAAGAAAGTAATATACACGATAGAATTTATATATCACCTTTGCATACATTTGGATATTTATTTAATGACATTCCATATGAAGAAGGACTTGATTGGTGCTTGGATTTATTAGACAAATGTAATACAATGATAGTATTAGAAGACTTTGAAACTAGTAGGGGTTGTAACGTAGAGATAGGTTATGCAAAAGCAAAGGGTATACCAATAATTTATTTAAATGAAATGATATAAGAGAGGGATTTTTCCTCTCTTTTTTATTGACATAATATAAAAATCTTAGTATAATAAATATATACAGAAAAGGAGTGATTAGTTTGGATAATTATACTGTATTACATTGTCATACTATGTTAAGTTCTGCAACTACGAATATAGATAGTGTCACTAGTTACGAAGATTATATTAAATATGCGTCTGAAATAGGTATGAAAGCATTAGCAATTACAGAACATGGGAATATACTTTCTTGGTTAAAGAAAAAAGAATGTTGTGAGAAATATGGATTAAAGTATATTCATGGAATAGAAGCATATTTAACTGAAACTGTTGAAGAAAAGATTAGAGATAATTACCATTGTTGTCTATATGCAAGGAATTGGGAAGGTGTAAAAGAACTTAACAAGTTAATTAGCAGTTCGTTTAATAGAAAGGATAATCATTTTTATTATGCACCTAGAATATTAATAGATGATTTAATGAATACAAGTGATAATATTATCATTTCTTCTGCTTGTTTGGGTGGATTATTTAGTAAAGGTAATGATAATATTAAGCAAAGATTTTTAGAATTTTATATACAAAATAAAGATAGATGTTTTTTAGAAATACAACATCATAATGTCGAAGACCAAATTAAATATAATCAATATTTATATCAACTTAGTAAAGAATATGATTTACAATTATTGGCAAATACAGATACACATTGTCTAAATGAAAAGCACGTAAAAGGTAGAAACATTTTACAAAAAGCAAAGAATATTTATTTTGACAATGAAGAAGGTTGGGATTTAACTTTTAAAACATATGATGAATTAATTAAGTCTTATGAGGAACAAAATAGTTTACCAATGGAAGTTGTGTTGAAAGCTATTGCAAATACAAATAAGGTGGCAGATATGATAGAAGAATTTAGTATGGATAGAACATATAAATATCCTAAGATGTATGAAGACTCGGAGCAAGTTTTAAAAGACAAGATAAATGAAGGTATAGTAAGAACTAAAATATATGAATTAGATAATTATGAAACGGAATATATACCAAGAATATATGAAGAGTTAGAAACATATAAACATAATGGTGCAATAGATTTCTTATTGCTTGATGAAAATATAAAAACTTGGGCAAGAGAACACGATATTTTTCCTGGTTATTCAAGAGGAAGTTGTAGTGGTAGTTTAATTTGTTATTTATTAGGTATAACAGAAGTTGATAGTGTATTACATCAATTAAACTTTCAACGTTTTATGAATACAGAAAGGGTAAGTTTAGCTGATATAGATACTGATTGGCAACCTAATCAAAGAGATAAAGTAAAAGATTATATTTATTCTATGAAAGATTTATATTGTGCCGACATAATAACTTTCAATACTGTTGCATTA
>JAEIGA010015476.1_pt1 | contig 11615 bp, 10 predicted proteins | sample 9270691 | NCBI WGS metagenome assembly JAEIGA01 (sample SAMN17057246, study PRJNA624740) | gut metagenome | biome: biome; isolation source: fecal sample | host: Bos grunniens | place: China: Xizang | collected 2019
GCTCATCATCCTCTTTCCAGCGCCGGCGGCGAGGATGATAGCACTTACTCTAGTATCAGCCATAGCTTCTCCAAATTATTTTCTGTAGTACACAAAATGAACTGTTATCGTTCTAATCTTTCCATCTTCGAGAAGATTAGGACCCTTTATTATAGCGCCGTTACCACTCATTAGCCAGCTGACCTCGAGCTCGCGTATATTGCACACAAAGAGCCTGTCTCCCGAGGAATCAACTATAAATGTATCCTCGTGTATCGCCAGAGATCCCCCGCGTCCTATTATGTCCTCGTTACCGTCGATATGCTCGGTAACGTACTTTATCGCCTGACCGTGAAGCTCCTTTGCGCGATCGAGCTTATATGCATAGCTGTCTGGATTTTGGCCTATTCTGAAAATTTTTTTAAAAATCGACATTAGAAATCCTCGCCGTATGTCGGACAAAGCCGTCCTTTATGTAAATATTCTACCACAAAACTCTTCTTAATGGAAGAGCTTTTTTGTTTTTTTCAGATTAAAAATAATTTTTTTAATTTTTTTCGACTTTTTTTCAAAAACCTATTGAATTTTCTGTTTAAAAGTATTATAATAATAACAAAGTGGGGCAAAGTGGCTAAAAGTGAGTAATAAATCCTCGTTTTACCTGTCACATCCCTAAAAATACATCAAGATAGCAATTATTATGAGAAAGGAGAAGTGAGAATGTCATTCGTCGGATCGTACAAGCATTCACTTGATGCTAAGAAGCGTGTATTCATCCCTGCTAAGTTCCGCGACGAGCTCGGCGAGGAATTCTATATTACAAGAAAATTTGACACTTACCTCTCCATATATACAGCCGAGGATTGGGAAGTATACGTAGACAAAATCCAGCAGCTCCCCGAGACCGTTGCCATTGAAGTACAGGACTTCCTTCTGGGTGTAGCTCAGAAATGTGTTCCCGATGCAAGCGGAAGAATAATCCTCGATGAAAGACTTGCAGCGCACGCCGGAATATCAAAAAATATCGTGTTCGTCGGTGGCGGACGCCAAATACGCATCTGGGCAGAAGAGATATGGAACGAGCGCGAAAACTCCAGAGATCTCAATAAGATCCGTGAGATAATGAACCAGTACGGACTGTAAAACCTACAAAAGGAAAACCTATCATGTCGAATATAAGCTTTTCACACACTTCGGTTCTTCTTTTTGAATGTATAGAAGCGCTCAATATACGTGACGGTTACACTTACGTGGACTGCACAACAGGTGGCGGTGGTCATTCCCTAGAAATCGCCAGACGCATGGGCAAAAACTCAAGGCTCATATGCTTTGACAGAGATAAAAATGCCATCGCAGCTGCCAAGGAGCGACTTAAGGATTATCTTGATCAAATAACCTTTATAAACGATAACTTCTCTTCCCTTGATAAGGTCTTGAAGGATTTGGGTATAACCAATCTCGGCGGAGTGCTCGCGGATCTTGGATGTAGCTCACACCAGTTTGACGTTCCGGAGCGAGGCTTCAGCTACATGCACGACGCTCCTCTCGATATGCGAATGGATACAGACGCTCCCCTTTCGGCTTACAAGGTTGTCAATGAATATTCAGAAAATGAACTGAAAAGAATCATATATGAATACGGTGAGGAAAGATTCGCGCCTCGAATTGCGGCTGCAATATGCAGACGTCGTGAAATATCTCCGATTGTTACGACTGCGGAGCTGTCCGACATTATTAAAAGCGCAATACCATCTGCCGCAAGAATAGACGGTCCTCATCCCGCAAAGAGAACCTTCCAGGCGATCAGAATCGAGGTAAACGGAGAGTTGGATGTAATTAGTCCGCTAATCAAAAGTGCAGCACAAAACCTGCTCCCCGGTGGAAGAATCGCTGTTATATCCTTCCACTCGCTTGAGGATAGACCTGTTAAACAAACCTTTAAAGAGCTATCACGCGGATGCACTTGCCCGCGCGACTTCCCCGTCTGTGTATGCGGTAACAAGCCGATAATACAAGAAATATCAAAAAAGCCGATACTCCCAAGCGAGGAAGAATTGACAAACAATCCGCGTTCACGTAGCGCAAAACTACGAATAGCGGAAAAAATCTAAAATTACAAGGAGACTTAAAAAAATGACTTCAGTTATGAATCCGTACGATGCTTTATATACAAATTTAAAAAATCAGTTTACAGTTATATACAACGGTTCTGAGTGTACTGTTGGTGACTTTATGCTCATGAAGGCAAATAAGAGATCCGAGTCCTCCTTGCCTATAGCAACCACGCACAGAAACACATCCATAGCTACTATCGTTGAGTACGTTAATGATAAGCTCACCGTGAAGAAGGCTCCCGTTAAGGATCAGACTATAAAGAGCTTCCCCCTTCGTACATCGCTCTCTGCCCTTCTCTCCGCTACAGCTGCCTGCGCTCTTGTGTTCTCTATGGGTATATTCGCGCTTTCCGGCAACAATGCGGCTGCTCCTTATACTGCTGAGAATACACATACCGAATACACCGAGACTGTTACTCCGGATGAAGCACCTGTAGAATACGAGTTCGAGACACAGGAAAAGTAATTTACTTACATATTATATAATATATATGCATAGAATATAGCGACGGCACAAGCCGCCGCTATATTTTTTTGTTTTAAGGAAAAATCAAATGTTCAAAAGTAATATCTCTTCCACAAGACACAGAACTGTCAAAAGAGGCGGCATAATACTCACCGCGTTCTTGATAATAGCTACAATGTTACTCGTCAATATTTTTAATCTAGAGTATTTTTCCTACATATATTATAAGAATAAAGTATTTGACCAGATAACAACCTCTTCTCTTTTAAAGGCAGAAAGAGGCAACATATACGACACTAATATGAACGTTCTCGCCACCACAAAAACAACTTGGCGAATTTTCATATCAACAAAAGAAATCAAGTCAAGATCAAAAAAAGATGGTATCTCCTATGCGGAAATAGTAGCGAGAGGACTCTCCGAGGTCCTCTCGCTTGAATACGATTCGCTTTATAAAAAAATAAGCAAAAGCAACGTATTAGACGTAACGATAAAAAAGTCCGCGAGCGAGGAAGAATACAAAAAGGTACTCAAGCTGATTGAGGAAAAGAAGCTTGAGGATTTGATATTTACCGAGGCTCAAACATCACGCTACTATCCCGGAGGTACACTTGCCGCACACACGCTCGGATTCACCGGCAGTGATAATCAGGGGCTTTACGGACTGGAATATTATTATAACAGCACACTAGCCGGCAAGGACGGTTATTATCTATATGCAAAGGATGCGGGCGGAAACTCTATGCCGGGAGAGTATAGCGGAATACAACCAAGCGAGGACGGATATAGCATAGTCACCACTATCGACTCATACGTACAAGAAAAGCTTGAAGGTATTCTGGAAAAAGTCAGAGTGACACATCTGGTTGAAAACCGAGTATGCGGAATAGTTATGGACACGTCGACAGGGGCTATTCTGGGAATGGCAACATCGTCACCGTTCGATCCCAACAATCCATTCGAACTGGATGCTCAATCGCAAGAAAAACTCAAAAATAGTGGTTTAATCGAAGGCAGTACCGAATATAAAGCATTAAAAAATGAATTAATGCAAACTATGTGGTCCAATAAAGCCGTAAGCGAAACCTACGAACCGGGCTCTACCTTCAAAATAATTACCGTATCTGCCGCTTTGGACAGTGGTGCGTGTGGGATAGACGATAGACACTCGTGCATGGGTTATCACAACGTCGGAGGATGGCGCATCAAATGTCATAAGGTTACCGGGCACGGTGCGGGATTTACACTTGCATATGGGCTTCAAATGTCATGCAACCCCACTATGATGAGAGTTGCAGAGAAAATGGGAGCCGAGACCTTCTATAGTTACGTAGAAAACTTTGGATACCTTGAAAAAAGCGGTATAGACCTACCGAGCGAGGCGTCTACCATATTTCACAATCCTGAGGCAATAGGACCGACAGAGCTTGCAACATCTTCATTTGGTCAAAGATTTAAGGTTTCGATAATAAATCACTTAAGAGCTATCGCTGCCGTTGCAAACGGCGGATACTTGATTGAGCCATACGTCGTAAGTAAAATCATTGACTCCGACGGCAAGGTTATAAGCACACATCAAACCGTTGTTAAGCGACAGGTAATATCAACGCAAACCGCCGCAACCGTCGCCTCTGTGCTTGAAGAAGGTGTCAGCGGTGAGGGCGGCGCAAAAAATGCATACGTTGACGGATATGCCGTTGCCGCCAAAACCGGAACATCACAAAAATTCGACGTTCTCGATGCTAACGGAAATTCATATCTGCGAATAGGCTCTACCGTCGCATTCGCACCGTCTAACAAAAGCGGAATTGCCGTCATTATAGTAGTAGATGAGCCGCAGTCCGCAGTAAAGTACGGCTCTGTCGTCGCCGCTCCTTATATCTCCGAGCTGCTTGCTGAGATACTTCCCTATCTTAATTACGAGTCAACTAAGGAAAGCACCATCGCCACTGTGTCCGATTATGTCGGCATGCCGGTTTCCGAGTTAACTAAGCTCTTAAATCAAGATGGCATCAAGTATTCTATAATCGGGAACGGAGATCAGGTAATCAGTCAATTCCCACTTGCCGGCATCGAAATATCAAAGTCGCTTTCAACGATATATATTTATACAGAAAAACGTGATGATGAATACGTATCCGTCCCATCGTTGAGTGGACTCACAATAGGTCAGGCAAATGCACTGGCATACAATTCGGGCTTGAATCTGCGCGTCGAGGGCGGTATCTCTGACAAGTGCTCATCATTGACGGTGAGTTCGCAAAGCATTCCGTACGGCGCAAAAGTAAAGCGCGGTGCAGTTATAACGATAACAGTCATAGGTCTCGATTTCGAGGATTAGGAGGAATAGATGAAAAAAGTATCTTTAACAAAATTACTGTCCGGCGTTACCTGTATATCACCTATGGACTGTTTAGATTTGAATAAACAGGTTAGTGTCGCTCTGAAGGACAGTAATATAGCCGAGGATTCCGTTCTTTTTCTCACAAGAAGCATCGGAGAATCGAAACTAATATTCGATGCATCGGCACTCAAAGAAAATCCGTATGCAATCATAACAGATACGGAAACAGAGGTACTCAACTCCCCAAGCATGATAATATCAGTTAGTGACGTAAGACTCGCGCTTGCATACGCATACTCGAATTTATATGAAATTGATTATGACAAGCTAAAAATAATCGGGGTTACGGGCACAAACGGAAAAACCACAGTCGCAACACTTATATATAGTATCCTCATGGCGTCGGGATATCGCGTAGGATTCATAGGAACCGGAAAAATAATGATATGCGAAGACAAAGTCACCTCCGATAACTATTCTATGACAACACCCGATCCCAGCATTCTTTATAATACCCTTTTTGAGATGCAAAGCCAAAAATGCGACTTCGTAGTTATGGAGGTCTCAAGCCACAGTATTGCGCTGAATAAAATAGCGCCTATAAAGTTCGAGTACTCCATATTCACAAACCTCAGCTCAGAGCACATGGATTTCCACAAAAGCATGGAAGATTATTTTACAACCAAGCTTCGCCTTTTCTCTATTTCAAGAAATGGGTTATTCAATCTAGATGATAAGCACGTGCGTCGTGCGTACGATACCGTTAACTGTCCCAAAAGCAGTATAGGAATAATCAACTCTGCCGATGCATATGTCACAGACGTTGTGCTTGAGGGTCTGAATGGCTCGTCGTTTTATTACCGACAAAAGAATCTTATATTCAGAATCAAAACTTCCTTATGCGGTGCATTCAACATATACAACTGTCTTATGGCTTTAAGGTGTGTTATAGATCTTGGAATTAAGCCATGCATTGCAAAGCGAGCCCTTGAGGAAATTGAATCGGTAGACGGAAGAATGGAAATAATCAGAAGCGATATCAAAGTAATAATTGATTATGCACATACGCCACAAGCCGTGGAAAATTGCCTTAAAAGCCTATATTGTGACAATGTTTTGAGGCAGAATATAGTTGTTGTGTTTGGATGTGGCGGAGACAGAGATAAAGAAAAACGCTCCCGTATGGGAAAAATTGCATCGGAATACTGCGGTACGGTCATTATTACCGAGGATAACTCGCGCACGGAGAGCTTGGAGTCGATCATTTCGGACATATCCGAAGGAATAGAGGACACGTACATATTTATAAAGGACAGAGCGGATGCGATACGCTATGCCATACTCTCTGCACACGCAGGCGATACCGTCGCCATACTCGGTAAAGGACACGAAAAATACATAATTAAATCAACGGGCATCGAGCCGTTTGATGAAAAATCTATCGTTCGCGCGGTATTGGATGAAAGAGAGCTATCGCATGCGGATTGAGCTTTCTAAAACCATTAGCATGAGCGAGTTACTCACCCATCTTGGAGATTTATGCATAGCAAATTTTGCGGATGACACCGAGATAAAAGCTATATGCACCGACTCGCAAAATGCGCATCACAGCGACCTTTTCTTTGCTCTTAACGGGGAGCGATTCAACGGTGAGGACTATGCAAAAGAAGCGGTATCAAACGGAGCTATAGCGGTAACGCGTCAATCAATAAAAAAAGGAATATCAGTATCCGACGTACCGACGGCACTTCTACGTACCGCCTCACTATACAAATCAAAGCTAAAAAAGCTCAAATACACAGTTGCCGTAACGGGTAGCGTTGGCAAAAGCACCGTGAAGGAATTTATACGTTCTCTTCTATCAGAAAAACTCGTAACACACGCAACCCACGGGAATTACAATAATTATATCGGCGTATCTCACACAATTTTGTCAGCACCCGAGGATACAGAGGCGCTGGTAATTGAAATGGGTATGAATCATTCGGGCGAGATCTCGTCCCTCTCAAGAACCGCACAACCCGATATATGCGTTATAACCAATATAGGAACTGCACACATAGGGAATCTCGGTTCGAGAGAAAATATAGCAAAGGCGAAGCTCGAGATCCTTGACGGTATGAGAAACAGAAGGGCTATAGTCCCATACGGAGAAGAGCTACTGATGCTTCCCGGAATAATGACATCGGACCTCGATTCTTGCCTCTCGGATATATCACTCATCACCGGTAATGACGGATCTTATTCATTCAGATATTTTGATGAATGTACCCGCGGGCTGAAGATTAACCTTAACGCTCGTCATCACTTATACAATATGATGCTCGCTATTGGAGTTGCTAAAGCTGTAGGTATGTCGGATGACGAAATACATCGGGGTGTTGAAACGATTAATACGAGCAAATTGCGTCAAAGATTTATACACTTGAACGGTTACACAATATTTGACGACTCATATAACGCTTCACTTGAATCAATAATAGCCGATTTCAGATTTTTGAAGTCTTTGGGGAGCGAAAGCATCGGCGCATTTATAGGTGATATTCTCGAGTTGGGAGATTCATCAAAGAAAATTCACAAAATGATAGGCTCAGCTGCTACCGAATATGGGCTCTCATCGCTTTATCTAATAGGCAACTATTCACAGTATATAGCCGAAGGAGCTATTGAGAGTGGATTTAATGCAAGCAGAATATTCATTAATCGTGATATTGGTAAACCTGAAATTTCTATTAATCAGATCATACATAATCATCTACTCTCCGAAGTTATACTCTTTAAAGCTTCGCATCGGTTGAGGCTTGATAAAATAGCGGATGCCTTAATTGCCAAGGAAAGGAACAAAGAATAATGCAAGATGGATTATATATCTACATCGCCGTGTTTTTACTGACGTTTATATTCACTGTATTAATAGCCAGAATGATAATCCCAATTCTATCGAAAAAGGCTGAACAGCCTATATATGAGGACGGCCCTAGGTGGCATATGTCAAAGGCAGGGACACCAACGATGGGCGGTATAGCGTTTCTGATATCGGTAACGCTTATATTACTGTTTTGCTCATTGTTGATGTACTTAAATCAAAGAAGATATGAATCTCTTTCTTTAATAAGCGTGATTGTATACGCCGTACTCAACTCAGCGATAGGAATTATAGATGATCTCACAAAGCTAAAAAAACATAAAAACAAAGGTCTTACCCCGACTCAAAAGCTTATATTCCAATTCTTGGCGGCGGGATTATTCCTTTTAGTAAGGGCTTATGTTTCAAGCGGCAATCCCGATACTTCCCTCTCAATTTTCGGAATTGATATTACACTGCTTTACTATCCCCTAATGGCAATAATACTTGTGGGTATAACCAACTGTGCTAATCTGACGGATGGAATTGACGGACTCGCGTCATCGGTCGCATTTGCCGCGGGAATAGCTATGTTCTTTATTTCTTACACAGTATACGATGAAGCGGCATTTATATGTTCTTCTGTAATCGGCGCAGCATGTGCATTCCTGATATTCAATATACACCCTGCGAGAATATTTATGGGTGACACAGGCTCTCTTTTTCTCGGATCTATACTAGCGGCCACGGCAATCGCCATGAAAATTCCTTTGTTAGTAATACTGATATGCGGTGTTTACGTTATTGAGGGCATCTCTGTGATAATACAGGTGACAGTCTACAAATTAACGAAAAAGAGAGTGTTCAAAATGGCGCCTCTGCACCATCATCTCGAAAAGCTGGGGTGGGGCGAAAATAAAATATGCATAAGCGCAATAATCCTTACTCTGATACTCTCACTCGTAGCATATATCATAAGCATACAATGAAACTTTTTGCGCGCATCAAGAGCTTCAAAAAAATGAAGAACGAGAAATACGACAGAATATTTCTTCTGGCCGTAATCCTGTTAGCAATATACGGTACGGTTATGGTATTCACATCGGGATACGCTTATGCCGAGTTCAGATACGGAGATGCACTGCATTTTGTTAAAAGGCAAAGCTTGTGGCTTGTAATAGGACTTGCCGTAATGTACGCATTCTCCGGAATCAGTTTGGATTTTCTAAAAAAATATACCCCTCACGCCTACATCGCGACTCTCATTTTGTTGGCTCTCACGCTGATAATAGGATTTGTTGGCAACGGCGCTCAGCGCTGGATCTCCATAGGACCACTCACCGTACAGCCGTCTGAAATTGCCAAGCTTACGATGACTATGATGCTGGCTCGTTACTTTGCCAATAACGATGCCAACGCCTGCTTATCCACCAATAAGAGGTTGATATTCTTCGCAGGTACTGTATTCCCCGCCCTGATAATGGCGATACCGATATTTTTGGTAATGCTGCAGCACCATCTTTCTTGCATTATAATACTCGGTACAATTGGACTCATCGTAATAGTGCTGGCGGGAGTTAACCTCAGGTACATTGGCGGCTTCGTAGGTGCAGGCGCTATGGGTGTCACCGCGATAGCTCTGTTTACCGATTATACGAAGGACAGACTTACCGTATGGCGAGATCCCGAGAGCTATAAGCTTACGGGCGGATGGCAAACACTGCAGGGACTTATGGCTATCGGGTCGGGCGGTCTTTTCGGAAAGGGGCTTGGCAGGGGCGAGCTGAAATACTGCTATGTATCAGAGCCTGCAAATGATATGATCTTCGCCATACTGTGTGAGGAGCTCGGCTTTTTCGGAGCTTTTGCGGCGCTATCACTCTTTGCGCTGTTGGTGGCTCGCGGTTTTAAAATAGCGTTCGGTACAGAAAATACATATGCGAGGCTTCTCACGCTTGGTATCTGTGTAAAAATAGCCGTTCAAACGCTCTTGAACGTTGCGGTTGTGACTAATACCATACCAAACACGGGCATTTCCTTGCCCTTCTTCAGCTACGGAGGATCATCTCTGATAATGATATTTGCCGAAATGGGAATAATACTTTCGGTATCGAAAAACAGTAAAATACAGAAATAGGAGCAAGGATGAGGGTTTTATTTTGCGGTGGCGGAACCGCAGGACATGTAATGCCGGCACTGGCGATAAGCAAAATTCTAAAAAAGGGGATCTCTGATGTTGAATGTGCATTTGTAGGTAGATCGGGCGGTCCGGAAAACAGAAGCATACTAAGAGAAGGAGAGCGTCTATATACTGTAGACATACACGGTTTCCGACGTTCACTTTCTCCAAAGAACCTAATCGTCTTAATTAAGTTGATAAAGTCGATGAAGGTTGCTAAAGGCATCATACGGGATTTCCGACCGGATATTATAATCGGAACGGGAGGATATGTATCCTACCCGATACTCCGTATGGGACAGAGGATGAAAATTAAAACCGTACTGCATGAATCAAACGTATACCCCGGTCTCGTTACAAGAATACTGGCACGACGATGCGAGAAGGTACTCTTGAGCAGTGCCGAAAGCATAGGTTATTTAAAGGCAGAAAGCAAGACAGAAGTGGTCGGCAATCCGGTGAGGGATGGCTTCAGATTAATATCACGTGATGAAGCGCGCCGAAAAATGGGAATCGGTAAGAAGGACTTCTTTATCGTATCCTTTGGCGGAAGCCTCGGAGCGGCAATAATAAACGACAGGATAGCCGATCTGATGAGCGCCTTTTCTCTCTATACCCTTAACGTACAGCATCTTCATTCCGTAGGTGCATCAAATTACGAAGATATGAAAAAACGATACCCACGTCTGTGCCAAAAAGCCGGAAAATGCAAGATAGTAGCGTATATAGACGATATGCCTACAGCGCTTGCTGCCGCTGATCTGGCTATAACGCGTAGCGGAGCGATGACTCTCACAGAGCTTGCCGCCGTCGGTGTTGCCTCAATACTTATCCCCTCACCTAACGTAACGGCGAATCATCAGTATATTAACGCAAAGCATCTTTCGGACGCAGGCGCTGCGATTGTGATAGAGGAAAAGGACCTGACAACAGAAAAGCTTTTGAAAACTGTAAGAGAACTACATTCAAATGCTATTATGCGTACACGTCTTGGCGAAAATATGAAAGAATCTTTTCCTCAAAATACGGACGAAAAAATCCTTGCCGCAATAAAAAATACAGTGTGACGAAAAAGGCAGAATAATGTCTACATTAATTGACATTTTCTGCCTTAAAATATTTACGCAAAATAAATATATTTTGTAAAATTTATTTTATTTTTATTTTAGACTTGAAAATATATAAAAAAGATAGTATAATAGTAGCAGTGATTAAAAACGGCGCCCGGCGCCTTATCTATAAATGACAAAACTACGGAGGTTTAAAATGTTTGACAGCAAAATGGAATTTGATTTTGAACAGGTATATGACAGTGGCGTATCTATAAAGGTAATCGGTGTAGGCGGCGGCGGAAACAACGCTGTTAACCGTATGATTTCCACCAATATTCGCGGCGTAGAGTTCGTTGCGATCAACACAGACAGCCAGGTGCTCGACAGCTCCTGCGCGGCAAAGAAGATCGTTATCGGTGATAAGATCACTCGCGGTAAGGGAGCAGGAGCTAACCCCGACGTTGGTAAGAGAAGCGCAGAGGAGTCCATTGAAGACATTCGCGGCGTTCTCGAGGGTGCACACATGGTATTCATCACCGCAGGTATGGGCGGCGGAACCGGAACCGGCGCGGCTCCCGTAGTTGCAAAGGCTGCCAAGGAGATGGGTATTCTCACCGTTGGTATCGTAACCAAGCC
>JAEIGA010015477.1_pt1 | contig 11615 bp, 10 predicted proteins | sample 9270691 | NCBI WGS metagenome assembly JAEIGA01 (sample SAMN17057246, study PRJNA624740) | gut metagenome | biome: biome; isolation source: fecal sample | host: Bos grunniens | place: China: Xizang | collected 2019
ATCACTTTTTTACTACCATCTTTAAGAGCAGGAACAAAGGAGCACTCTCCCGGATAGAAACAATCCACAACTTCAGGCCTTTCCTCTTGCAAAAGCTTAACAAACAGTCGCTTATGCAAACGTCGACGCTTCATAAATCCGCATAATTTTGCAAAGAATCCCTTACCGTTATCATCGGAATAATTAACCCCGAGATCCACCATTTTCACGCCATCAGGAAATGGATAGAACGTCGGCCGCTGCTTCTGGTCGGTAGTCACAATCACAATCTCCCAATCGGAGTGCTCTGTCAACCATGCAACCTTATTCAGGAGCACACGCTCCATTCCGCCCGGGTTATAAAGCGAATGTATGCAGTAGATTATCTTCATTCGATTTGTGGTATTGAATTTTCACTATTTTGATTCTCCTCCTCACTCAAGCAAAGGAATAGCGCGAACACAAGAAAAACATCCGTCGAAACTTTCACCCAACCGATTAAGTTTACAGAAAGGATCAATAAGAAGAGTAATCCATATCTTTTAAAACGGCGCATACAAACTTGCGTCACTTTACCAAAGAACACCAAAAAGAAAGTCAAGCCAATTAATCCGAAATAGAATATAAAGCGAAGATAACCAACATCGGTACCCATATAATATCCTCCTGTTATTGGACCGATATAATACGGATCACGGTGATGTGGATTTTCTATATACCCGTCTCCGATCAACCAAGTTTTCGTATTATCGGGAAAAACGAACATATTCATAAGCCTATCGTTAGAAGATACACTCCATTCTCCTTTTTCCCATAAAGAGAAAAATCCTTCAAAAGCAAAGCGAATATCTTCCCTGAAATTATTATTAACCTGATATAAATAACCTGATATAAAAACAGCAATACAGACAATCGATACAACCCATATCCACACCCTTTTACTCTCTTTGTCCTTATACCAAGCATACATCCAATATAACAACGACAAACCAACTCCCATAGTCGTTGTTCGAGCGATCATATTTCCGACAATTGCAATAATACAAAATGCGATCAAATATCCTACAATTTGCCGATTATCAGTCCTAATTTCCTTTTGCATACAAATGTATGCTATCATAACCAATACCGCAGAAAATCGCAAGCCTGCCACATCCAAAGATGCGCCAATGCCATACAATCGATCTCCCTCTTCCAATTGTTCAAATTGGACCCAATCGAAACCTGCCACATAAGTATTGACAAAGAGTTTAAACGCAGGGATAGCGTCAATTAATAGCGCCAAAACACATTGAGCCACACAAACTCCTATCAAATAGTGCGCAATCAGTTTTACCGACACATCATTATGCAACCACCTCATACAACATACTGTCAAATAAGCTCCACCCAGCCAAACCCACATAGATACAATGTACGTCGCATAAGTATAATCATTGGTTTCATTGTACGAAACCGCAACCAGCCCTGACAATGATACTAAACCGGCTAATATAGTTAATATCAAGAAATCCCGACCAATTGAAGCACTCTTTTTTTTTGCCAATTGTAAGCCCAATACAATCAGACTCACACCAGCCATTACCATCTTGGTATTTGCTCCAGGGAGTATCGCAAATTCAAAAGGGAAGAAATAGAAACTTGTCAGTACACCTGTAAATAATATAGCGATATATTTCAACATAACTACTTATAAATTATCCCATAGACTAATTTATACAACAAATAATAGTGCAGTTTCACCAACCAAAACTGACCTTTCCATGCAAGCCACTGCAAAATGCGACTTCGGAATGATACATTTTTATTTTGAAGAATGTAGGAATTCACCTCAGGATACCATTCTTGCCATAGTTTATATTTATTAGAATCGTCAGATATCAAGAAAGGGAACTTTGCATCTAACTTAAAAAATGCTAATTCTTGTTCTACCTTATCACCCAACGTTATCTGCATATAGTCACAAATGCACTGAATATTATGTTTCAGTTCTACTAAATGGCGATCTGAATATGTTTGGCTGAATGCTCCCGTATTTAGCTTCACATAATGATAAAAAGCCCGTGGAATATAAGCGACCTTTTGAGCGCGAGCAAATAACATCATCATAGTCATATCTTCACCCATACCATAGCCTGCGGGGAAAGATATATTGTTATCCACATAGAATGAGCGCTTTGCCAACTTATTCCATACATTATATTTCATTCCTCCGCTCAACATAGCTTTCAATGCTTCCAATGGAGTATCAAACGAAGGTTGTTTCATATATCTTTCGTTTTCGGCAAAGGTAAGGAACCAATCACACCATACAATATCTGCATCGTTTCTCTTGGCGGTATTATATAGCTCCTCCAACATTGTAGGCTCTACATAATCATCACTGTCGCAATGGAAAACATACTCACCCGTAGCCAAAGCCAAACCTGTATTGCGCGCAGCTGGAAGGCCCTGATTCTCTTCATGTGTAACAATCCTTACATTCGACTCTCGATGAGAATACTTCTTAAGTATATTATGCAAAATTTGCATACTTCCATCAGGCGATGCATCATCTACAAAGATATATTCAACCTCTTGCAATGTCTGTTCAAAAAGAGATGCTACACATCGCTCAATGAACGCCTCAACTTTATAGACGGGTATTACAACAGAGACTTTCATCGTGTTATTTCCTTCCATACACAAAATAACGCAGCAATATTTTTATTCGTTTCCACAAGGGCAATTGGTCAAGCTCATTCAATTTGCTGTTAAAGAAATCAAAATAGAACTTCTCATCATAAAATGGCGATTTTCTATAATATTCCCACCAAATATCAAAGTTGACACTATATTTCTTCCAAGGTTTATGTCCATTAAAATGCAAATTGCCATTTTGAGATGCATACGCAATCTCATCACAAGTAAACAATGATTTCAATCGATTCTTCTCATTGATTAAATAATGAAAAGAATAATCCGTCATATTATATTCTAATGATAAGTAGAGAATCTTTCCATAGCATACTATGTTCAATGTATCTTGGTCTTGATATTTTAAATTTCGTTTTACAACCTCTTTAAACGAGGCAACTAGCCCATCTTTATTTATCTCTTTATTATTTAATAGTATAAAACCAGACTGTATATAATCTCCACAATGAAGTTCTGGCATAGAATTTATATACTTTATGCCATCATCTCCCCAATTAAGACCCAAATCTCTTGTTGCAGCAATATAATTATCACCTAAATCAGTGGAATACAACTTGCTTAAATCCATCCTAAAAATAATATCCACATCAGAATATATTACTTTATCATACTCTGGGATTAGCTCAGGAATTAGCAGTCTGTAATAAGCAGGGGTTGTAATGCCTCGAATCTCAAACGATTTGTCAAATGTTCCATCTACTTGACGATATTGTATTCGGCAATTCGGAAAATATTGAGGAATTCTGTCAAGCTCGGTCGTGTTGAGATTTTCTTTCTCAGAATGAAGAATAAAAATATCACAAAAAGTATCTTCCTTTGCATTCATCATAAGCGATGAAATACAAATAGTGGCCGGCATTACCAAATTATTATCAAACGCAAATACTATAGGGATAACGTTCTGTGCCATAATTATTTAATTAGAGGGAGTTGCTTATATTTATCACTTTTAACAAAGGTCCAGCCATCAATTATAGCCGACCATTTAGTATTTAATATTGCAAACTCGAATTTAACAAGTGATATTAGAATTGTAAAACAATACATATAACACAAACATATGATATCCCACAATTTCAATATGCATGAAGCCTCCGGCTTATAAATAAATCGATGCCAAAAAACTGTCTTGAAATACAAATCGCTATATAAAACTCTACTTGCCTTTTCTTCAGAAACCCGCGATGATCCTGCATCTAAATGCACTATCCCACTATCATACGATGTTAAAACTTTCAAGCCATTCTTATACATCTTATAGTACATTATTTGATCCTCTCCTAGTGGGTATTTTTGACTATCCAACCATAACTCATCCTCAAAATGAGAATTTATAAATATCTCTTTTTTACAGAAAAAGCAAGGGCCTGCATTTGATTGAGAGAGCAAAACTCCTTGAGGATTCTTATTATACGAATATCCTGCTGTTCTTATTACTTTGTACCCCCATCTTTTATCTCTCCGACGTGCTCTCATTCGCCCAGAAATAGTCATCATCACTTCCATTTTCAATGAACGCGCAGCATTATCGAATACATCTGGAGATATTACGTCTCCATTATAATCTTTAAGTTCTCGATATAAAGTATTAACAGCATCTGGCGGTAAAAACACATCATCATCAAGGAATAGTATGTATTCTGTTTTTACCTCATCATACTGTAACGCACGCTGAGCAACCATTCCCTTCTTAACGTAGACATAACGTTCAACGCCAATAGTTTCTTTCGGAATATCATATCCTTCTGCTATGTACACAATTATCTCTCTGGGCTGAATAGTTTGCTCTTTTAGCGAGTCCAGCATTTTTTGATACTTTTCACCGGCTTTACCCAATGTACGTATTACGACTGTATATTCCATATATCCTATTTTGAACACATCCAATTTCTTAATCTGAATAATAATACACTTAAATATGGTGGTAATACATTAAAAATGTAGGATTTTTTTATCACCCTATATTTATGCGCCCAACGTAAAATTTTCTTTCGGCGTTGTGACAATTTCAACTTTTCAATTATTTTTTGACACTCATCAAAATAAGGATCTTCGGCTATAGTCACAAGAGTCCAATAATACATCATTACTGCATTTTCTCTATATACCCGTATTAACAAAGGGGAACTTGTTATGTGAGAATATTCTTCAAAGATATCTGACAAAAGAAAAGAATCATTCAAATGAGCAGTATTACTTGTATTCACGATTGAGCAAGGCCTCTTTCGATACGCATAAAAAACATCTGGAACATATACACATTTCCATTCTTTACAAAATAAACGAATATTTAATTCGACATCTTCTTGGAAACAGCGATTCTCGTCAAATCTCAAACCAGAACTAAATACATTTTTCCTAAATAAAAATAATACAGAAAAGTTCTCTCTATTAATAATCTCTTTGTAGAACACGGCAGAAGGCAACAATCGCGCCATCATTTGGCTCTTATTATGAGTATCCTTAACTAACAAATCATTCCCACTTTCATCAACTTCTTTTAGCTCTCCTCTTAAAATATCTGCGCCAAAATTTTCTGCTATTTTTATAAATTTCTCTAAGCAATCATTTTTTATCCAGTAATCATCTGAATCAATAAAAATAAGATATTCACCCTTAGCCTTTTCTATTCCATAATTACGAGCAGAACTCAAACCGCCATTCTCTTTATGAAAAACATGCACACGGCTATCCTTTGCTGCATATTCATCACAGATTGTACCACTAGAATCCCTACTTCCATCATTTATCAATAGCAATTCAAAATCAGTAAAAGATTGTATTAATATACTTTCAACACATTCTGCAAGATATTTTTCGACATTGTAAACAGGGACTATTACTGTTACTCTTGGTTTAATCATATTTTACACTTTACAAATAATTATAAATCTTTTCATAACGGACGCCCCAAGACATTCCTTAATTTTATAAATAAAAGAACTGGCAATCTGCAATTGTGGGTTATCATCCACATCATTATTTTTTGTTTCTTTGTATAAAACGGGCATGACAATATATATTTGTGTGAAACTGGATAAATACATTTAATCTCTTTGTGTTTCTCAGGGAAATACATATCAAAATGTATTGCATTCAATACTCTCCAAGACAAAACCTTCTCATAATTGGATATATCATTATTTTTCACAAATAAATCAATAGTTTCTAAATAACAACGCATGTCATCTCCTCTATAATTGTTGAGATTATGCATTATTGACGAACTATTATTCTGATTATAATAGTAAAAGGCTTCGTTAATTTTAGATATTTTATTTGAATAATAGAATAATCGTACAGATAGCCAAAAGTCTTCACAATATGAAATATGTTCTGGGGACCTTAAATTGTTATTTTCATATATCTTCCTTCTGACAATCATATTTACCAAAGAAGTCCACACGGTTGATATATAGTTTTGAAGCAAGCGAGTCTTATCTGAATCATAATTTGCTGATTGGTAGACCTCTACTTTACCATCACACACTAAATACATATCAGAATACACAATATCTGAATTCGTTTCTATAGCTCGACCATACAATCGTCGATACATATCGCAATCAACCCAGTCATCACTATCACAATGGGCTATATACTCTCCAGTTGCCACAGACAAACCCGTATTTCTTGTTTTTGTCAAGCCTTTATTCTTTTTGTGATTTATTATATGAACACTAGGTATTCTGTGAGGATATTCAAGCATTATAGCTTCCAACAATTCTATACTTTTATCTGGCGTACAGTCATTTACAAATATATATTCTATGTCATCCAATGTCTGCTCAAATAAAGAACGAGCACAACGTTCTATATATTTTTCAACCGAATAAATGGGAACTATTACTGTTACTTTAGGCATAACTTTTTATTATTTAAATCGTTTTCTTACTACACCTTTGCCAGAACGGTAATTCATAAACCTATATAAGCATATAGCTATACGTTAACTCTTCTTCTATAAAATAGAGATTTATCGCCTATAAAAAAATAACTTAATATTTCATTAACACGAATAACACACCCAAGGATTAACGAACAAATTATTACTATCATAGTTAAAGGCAAACAAATTGACAGCTCGAGCACCAAATTAGGGTAATCGATCAAATACAAGCCTATAAATGACAAATTAGGAAGGAAGAAATAATGGAGTAAATATATTTCCAATGTATGCACACCAATAAAACAAAGACTCCTACCAAAAACGTTATTTGAGATAAAATTATTTGACATGTATAAAAATCGCACCACTATCATCAACCCTGTATATCCCAACAGTGGGTCTTGTATTGCCCTATATATTTTTAGAAGAACTGATACACCCAGGTCTTCATCAGTATAAGCGCATTTTATAATTACCGCAAAAATATACAGAATTATAGAAATCATTATAGCTGATTCACTTTTAAGACATTTATGCATTATTGTTTTATTATGAGCTAATATATAGCCAACAACAAAATAATGGAAATATATAAAGAATTGATGCAAACATAAAACATCTCCGACTTTCACTAAAACCGGCACATTATTAAAAGGAATCTTTATAAGATATAACACGCAAGAAACCAAAATCAAAATCCAAACAAAACTATTTTGTTTCCGATATAATTTATTTATGAAGTATATCGCAACAAACATTTCAAATAGCGTTATCGTAAACCAATATCCATATTTATAAATATTAAAACAAAATGATAAAATATCCTTATTAAGGAGAAACGCGTGTACTAACCCTAATATAATTGCCGGAATCACCAATCTTAATCCACTTTCAACAAGATTACTAATTGTTCTTACTTTAAAGCAAAAACCGCTAATAAAAAAGAACAAAGGCAACATTATAGACTCACATACTCTTCTTAATATACTAATATGGAACACCTCACAATGAAGACTAAAGCCTTCAATATGAACTAATACAACCATAAATATTGCTAACCCTCGCAATGCGTCAATATATTTTATTCTACTCATAATAGACTAATTTATCTTTACTCCCAAAAGTATCGAAGATAAGCACTTACTCATTCGCAATAAATTACTCACTAGTAAACAAAGAGCAATAACAGCTATTGACAATGAAAAAACAACCAAAAGTTCTAATATCAAATTTGAAGGAGCGCTTATCAATACTCCAATAGATGGAATTTCTGACAAAAAAAAGTAATGCAACATATATATATCCAATGTTCTTTTTCCTATTTTTCGCAATAGTATTATAATTGATGTTTCTTCAGAAAAGACCTTTGTTTTTATAAAGAAATTAAACACAATACAAATAACAAACAAACCTATAATAATATCCTGCAAACTACGATATAAAAGCAATATTATATTGACATTATAAAAAGAATCTGGCAACGTTCTTTTATAGTAAAATGTAATAATAAATAAAACAAATATACATAATTGCATAACACGGTTATCTAAAAATCTATAAAACCGATCCTTATTATGAGAAACAAAATATCCAAAAATGAAAAATGGTAAATAAACACATACTTGATGAAAGCAAAATATATCTGAAATTTCAGCAACAAATGGATATTTATCGTATACAAATTTAAAAAGAGTTAATCCCGCTGTTATTATTGTCAAAACAACTAAAGACAATATTTTATAACGTTGTTTAAAACAAGAATATATTAAGAAATTAGTAGTATATAGAATTGTAAATATTCCGAGTAAACACAGTGTAAACCAATAACCAAATTTATGATAGCTATCTATAAAGCTACAAACATTGCCAATAGAGAATAAATATGTATAAGATAGTCCAAAAATAAGCGTCGGTATCAATTGTATTTTTATTTTCTTTATGAGGCTCTGCACATAGTATTGACCACTCCAAATTGCATATTTCTTATATGATATAAATCCACTGATAAAAAAGAACAGAGGCATTCTAAATGATATAAACAATGCACTTATCAACGTACTATTGGGTTGTATAGACAATACAAAGGTTTCAATATGCGCAAAGACTACCAATATCATCGTAAACCCTCGAAGTGCATCAATGTATTCAATTCTTTTTGTAGACATGTTTTATGTTAGTTTTACAATTAGCAATTAAATAAAAATGCAATAATAAGGAGTGAGTTTTCCATATTCTTTTTGTTAGGAATGATATTTGCTCTAGTCTATCAATATCTTTATATGTTTCCTGTTGAATTATTTTCAGTCTATTATAATTGCATTCATTCCGTTGATAAGAATTTATTATATACCCAACTAAATCCAATAAATACTTTTCTACTATCGCATCAGATATAGAAGGAACTTGCTTATATCCTTTATATAAAAGGAATCTAATTAAATAATCATCACATTTATCATATTTGCTCCAATCAGGAACAAAATAGTGATAACCTATTCGGGGTACTGATATTATGTTATTGCAATAAAACAAATACTGTATGATGAAAACTTCGTCCTCTCTAAAATTCAACCGGGTGTCAAATCTTATATAATTATCATTAATAATGCGAATACGAAATGCTTTATTATGAAGATATCCTAAAAGTTTTACTTTATATAATTCAATAACCCCATCTGAGACAACACCCTTAAAATCGAGCACATAAGAACATTTATCAGTCGTTTCACATAAAGGTTTATCTGTATCAATACCTTGACAAACAAAATCATATTGAGATTCATTTTCTATGATACTATAATTTTGAAGCCACGAAGGGTAGACATAATCATCGCTATCACAAAATGCCACCCACTCCCCTTTAGCATTATCCAAGCCTAAATTACGTGCACTAGAGACTCCTCCATTCTCCTTGTGAAAAACTCGTACGCGAGAGTCCCTCATGGCATATTCATCACAAATAACACCCGACAAATCTGTAGAACCATCATTGATAAGCAACAATTCAAAGTCAGTATATGTTTGTTCAAGAATGCTGTCTACACAACGATGGAGATATTTTTCCGTATTGTATACTGGAACTATGATCGAAATCATAATATCTAAATCATTTATATATTTTTACTTATATACCTTCACCATGATTCGTTTCAAAATAACTGACGGTAAAACATATCCGATATTAAATAATTTAGGTAAAGCTCGCAATGCTGATATAAAAGAGGTTTGACTTATTAAATCTACAGTAATACTTTGAAAAAGGTTATCAATGTATTTGATTGAAGTGTCTCGATAATAATTTTCCTGCGCTGTATCTACACAACTCTCATTCAAACGTTTTTTTAACCAAATATAAAACCTGTTCCTTGCTTCAATTTTTTTTACCAATGAGCTATAACTATTTAATGATGAACTTATATTCTGCCCTGAGTTCCGAAATGAAAACAATACCTCACTCTCAAAGCATATTCCATTCTTTCCCATCATTAATATTGTGGCATCATCACTACCCCACCCCATTGGGAAATTTACAAAACCGCCATTCTCTAACAATTTAGCTCTATTAAATACAATATGCCCGATTGAACTACCTACGTACCCCCAATAATACCAATATTCCAACCAACTCACTTTTTCTGCAATGCATCCACATATACCTTTTATATCCCCATTTTCGTCAATATATTGCACTCTTGGTCTAAACACATTAACATCCGGATACTTTTCAACCAAAGCATTCATCTTTTCAAGATACTGCGGAAAATATATATCATCATCCGACGCTAAAATCACATATTCTCCCTTAGCATACCCTAAACAATGATTCCACTGAGCTACCAAATCCTTACCACCAATATTTTGCTCATTCCTATAATAACGGATTCTTGGATCATTATAGCTATTAACTATTGATTCCAAGTCTTCTGGTGAAGCATCATTAACAATGATAAGTTCAAAGTCTGTATACGTTTGAGCTAATATGCTATCTATTGCTTCCTTAAAAAAGCGTGCTTTATAAGCTGGCAGGACAAAGGAATATTTATTCATAATTCAAATGTAGCTTATTCTTTATTATCGATACAATATAGTTTCGTTCACCATGCGTAAGTCCAAATATATAAACAAGAGGAATAAAAGTTAAAGTTGAAGTTAATGTTGTGACAATTACCCTACAAATTACATTATAAGAGAAATTATCAGCTACATAATATGATACAATAGTTGCAAGAATTATAAATACCATAGATTTAAATACGACATTCACCAAGAACATCCAAACATTAAATCCAGTATATTTATTGATTATGTATAAATCCATAAACATCGCTAATGGATATATACAAACAGTCAAAATATACGTTATTTCGGGCGATGCCCCAAGTTGAATAGCAATATAGCTAATTGGCAATATAGCCATATAAATGAAAGCAGATGTTATGTTCGGTAATTTCATTTTACCAACAGCGTGAATACCAGCGCCAATAGGAAAATCCATTGATTGAATTAAAAATTGAATCAAAGTCAACCTCGTAAAGATTACTGTGTAATCAGGAACATCTTTCAACCAAAGATCTAAAAAGAATTCCATTTCTATGAACAATGGAATTCCAATTATTCCCATTAAATAAGAAGAGAATTTCGAGGTGCGAACTATTAGATTATTCATCGCAACATAATCTCCTGCCGCACAAAATTTTGTTATTTGAGGACGCGCTGCGGTTTGAAATCCATCAACGAATCTATAGGCAATGTTTGCTACACTTCCCGCAAGCCCTCTCGCTGCATTTACAGCCGTGCCAAACGCACTCAATAAAATCGTTATACCTTGACCATTCAAAGTGAAAGCGCAAGCTCCAAGTGCATTCCACCCCGTATAGCTAAAGATATCTTTATACAATTTGAAATCTATAGTGTATCGCAATTTTTTACACTCTGTAAATCGGCTTCGGCAATAATACAAATACATCGCCTCCGATATCAAGCCTACAATAAAATAGAAAGTGGCATACAATTTCAATTTATCAACATCTACGACTAGAAGGAGGTAAAC
>JAEIGA010015478.1_pt1 | contig 11614 bp, 10 predicted proteins | sample 9270691 | NCBI WGS metagenome assembly JAEIGA01 (sample SAMN17057246, study PRJNA624740) | gut metagenome | biome: biome; isolation source: fecal sample | host: Bos grunniens | place: China: Xizang | collected 2019
CAGGAGAAATTCTCTGTATGGTATCATCGCCATCGTATGACCCCTCGCTGCTCACAGGGCGCGACAGGGGCAAGAACCACAAGGCGCTCTCGGCCGACAAGCGAAAGCCCTTGCTCAACAGAACAATAATGGGAAGCTATCCCCCGGGCTCAACCTTCAAAACAGCACAAGCCGCAATGTTCCTTGAAGAGGGCGTTGTAACACCACAAACCGCATTCCCTTGCAATATGGGGTTTATCTTCAACAACTTCAGGCTCGGATGCCACGCCCACTCATCGCCCACAGCACTCTACGATGCCATTGCAACATCGTGCAACGCCTATTTCTGCTGGGGCCTGCACCGTATGTTCGGTATGAGCAAATATGGTGGCACAAAGAATGCAATGAACAAGTGGCGCGACTATATGGTATCAATGGGATTTGGTTACAAGCTCGGCATAGACCTGCCGGGCGAAGCACGTGGAATGATTCCTAATGCCGAATACTACACACGCCACTATGGAAACTACTGGCGCGCGCTCACCGTCATAAGCATCTCAATCGGGCAGGGCGAGGTTCTGCTCACCCCGCTACAGATTGCCAACCTTGGCGCCACAATAGCCAATAGGGGAACATTCATAACCCCACACCTTGTGAAGAGTGTAGAGAACGACACAATCGACAGCAAATACCTCACGCCCAAGAGCACAATGGTGAGCCCCGGTGTGTACAAAGATATAGTAAAGGGAATGCGTCGTGCCGTTACAGGCGGAACGTGCCGTGGAGCCGACATTCCGGGCGTGGAGGTGTGCGGTAAGACCGGTACCGCCGAAAACAAAGGCAAGGACCACTCGGTGTTCCTTGGTTTTGCCCCAATGGAGAAACCAAAGATTGCAGTGTCGGTCTATGTGGAGAACGGTGGATTTGGTGCAGAATACGGTGTACCCATAGGAGCACTCATAATGGAAAAATATCTCAACGACACACTCTCTGCCGCAAGCATTGAAAAAGCCGCAACCATCAGCAACAAGAAAATCTACTATGGAAAAGAGGAACGATAACATATTCAAAAGGCTCGACTGGTGGACATTGCTACTCTATGCTTTGCTTGCCACAATGGGATGGCTTGCCATCTGTGGCGCCAGCCACAGCTACATAGAGACAAGCTTCGTGGAGTTCTTCAGCCAAAGCGAGCACAGCGGTAAACAGGCGCTGTGGGCGGGAATATCACTCATTGCAGGATTGATATTGCTGTGCATCCCCAAGCACACCTACCGCAATCTCTCTCCCATAATCTACCTATTCACCCTGCTGCTTGGATTTGTTACAATATTTATTGCAACCGACATCAAAGGCTCACGCTCCTGGATTTCAGCAGGCCCTTTCAACATACAGCCGGCCGAGTTTATGAAGTCGGCAACAGCACTTATGCTTGCCGCCTACATTGGCCGCAGAGATTTCAAAATATCAAACAAACGCGATTTTCTGTGGTGCGTGGGCATAATACTGCTACCAATGTTCATAATCATTGGCCAAAAGGAGACCGGTAGCGCGCTTGTCTATCTGGCACTCTTCCTGGTACTCTACCGCGAAGGAATGACAGGCATCTTCCTGCTCACAGGCGTCAGCGCAATAATATACTTTGTGGTGGGAATAAAGTATGGCAACGAAATGCTCGATGGCATCCCTGCAAGCATAGGGCAGTATGCCACAAGCATCATCATTCAGGCAATATCAATCGCCACTGTAAAATTCTGGTGCAAACACAATAGAACATTCCTTGTGTTGCTTACCGTAAATACCATAGGCACGCTGTGCTCTTATCTCTTTGCAATATATATCATAACATTCAATGTTATGATAATACAATATGCCCTGCTGCTGTTCAATGTCATATATCTGTTGCTGCAGATGAGACTCAAGAAAGAGAAGAAGAACCTTTGGGTGGCAATGTACATTGTTGGAGCATTGGCCTTCTGCTACTCCTGCAACTACGTGATGCAAAACGTGCTGAAACCCCACCAGAAGGTGCGAGTGGAGGTGCTGCTGGGCCTCAAAGAGGAGCTCACAGGAGCCGGCTACAATGTACACCAGTCAAAGATTGCAATAGGCTCGGGAGGCTTGTGGGGCAAAGGCTTCCTCAACGGAACACAGACAAAGCTGAAATATGTACCCGAACAACATACCGACTTCATCTTCTGCACCATTGGCGAGGAGCAAGGCTTTGCCGGCTCGGCTTTCGTGATGCTGATGTTCGTGATTTTCATATTAAGGATAATACACCTTGCCGAACGGCAGGATGACCGTTTCGGGCGTGCCTATGGATATGCCATTGCATCAATCTTCCTGCTGCACTTCACCATAAACATTGGAATGGTGCTTGGCATTGTACCCGTCATTGGTATTCCGCTACCCTTCTTCAGCTATGGTGGCTCATCATTCTTGGGATTCTCTATTCTGCTGTTCACATTTCTTAGAATAGACTCCGACCGCGAAATAAAGAAATAAGCACAAGGCTGTTTATTTTAACCTTGTGCTCAATTTTATTCCCACATCACTCACACCCCGCAAAACAACATCGGGCATAATGTGTGTAACACGCACCTCCATTGTGTCGCCCGGCGATGCATCCACCACGGCCACGTTGCTCTCATTTTGGAACAGCAACCCCGCTGTGGAACCAATATGCCGCCCGTTTTCATCATAGACCCTGCAGAACAGAGTGTCCACCGACAAAAGAGAATCCCCGGGGAGAGCATACGACTCGGCACGCACCCACAACCCTTTATACTTGAATGATGAGTTACAACGCAGCTGCACACTCAGTTGCATAGAACATAAAGAGTCCCAACGCAGAAAATCATCACCCTCATAAAGAAAGGAGAGTGTGTCCCCTGCAACCCACTTGGCACCCTCTACAGAAGCAAAGCGGTGATACACGGTGCCATCGCACCCCACAATCGCAAACAGCGACAGCAGAAGCAGCAGACAATCACTCCTTAGACGCCTCGCTCTTTCCTTTACCCTTGTTGTTAGCATTGCCCTTCTTTTGTTCAGGACGGCCACCGCCGCCACCTTTGCGACGCTTCTTGTTATTGCGCTGCACCGAATCGAAACGGTTGATATTCTCCTGCTCCAGCAAATCTACCGGGCGCTTGTTCTCCTGCATACCTTCGAGCTGCAGGCTCTCGGGCTTCTCACCGCGTTTATTCATCTCAATGATGGCAAACGCACGGCGGCCTGTAATGGTTACAAGGTTGGCCGGGATATGCTTGTCGGTTGAATAGGTTATTTCACCGCGCATTATATCACATTTGAAGAAATAGTATGTAGCGTCCTTGGTCTCAAGCGCAATATCGCGCTGTGGAAGCCTCTTTGAAGCCTCAACATAAGCATCAACCTCATAGTTGAGACAGCACTTCAGCTTTGCACACTGCCCGGCAAGTTTCTGTGGGTTGAGCGAGACATCCTGGAAACGTGCAGCCGATGTAGAGACCGACACAAAATTGGTTGTAAAAGTGGCACAGCACAACTCGCGGCCACAGGGGCCTATACCACCAATGCGACCCGCCTCCTGGCGTGCACCAATCTGCTTCATCTCAATCTTCACCTTGAACACATCGGCAAGCACCTTGATGAGCTGACGGAAATCGACACGATTGTCGGCAATGTAGTAGAAAATAGCCTTAAGACCATCGCCTTGATACTCCACATCACCAATCTTCATATCGAGATTAAGGTCCTTAGCAATCTGGCGCGAACGTATCATTGTATCGTGTTCACGAGCCTTGGCCTCCTCATACTTTTCCATATCCACAGGGCGCGCCTTGCGGTAGATGCGTTTAAACTCACTGTCGGGTGTGAGACGTGTCTTCTTCAACTGCAAGAGCACCAAACGGCCGGTCATTGTAACCTTGCCGATATCGTGCCCGGGGGTAGCCTCAACAGCCACCACATCACCCTTCTGCAAAGGAATTCTGTTGCTGTTCCTGTAATATCCCTTACGGGTATTCTTGAACTGCACCTCCACAATATCGGTATACTCCTCATTGCCAGGCACACCGGCCAGCCAATCAAAGGTGTTCAGCGGCGCTTCCATTCTGCCACAGCCACTGCAGCAGATGCCTGCACAACCATTATTCTCCTTATATTTTTTCTCCATTTATCTATTTTTTATCCAGACAATCATCCTCAACGACATATCAAAGAAGACCATCTTTGCATTAACATTCTGTTCTATGTGCCTCTGCGCCTCGGAAAGTTCCTCCATAATGCCAAATATGTTACGCTCGTTCACAAACGGCGAGAAACGCACCGAAAAGTTACGCTCGGCCTGCGACATATAAACCATCTCCTCTTCCCTAAAGTTTAGGATAAAGTTCTCTCTAATCATCCTTTGGCAGTAATCGAGCAAACGCTTCTGTCGTTCACGACCCAATGCTGCCACCTGCTCGCTCCAGGCCTTCATATCGCGTATATTTCGGGCATAGGCCACACGCATAAGTTGCATAAAGAGGTCGAGATAAAGAGCCTTTTCTTCACTAACGGAGAGCATCTCCTCGGCCTTTTCCCAGTTTCCGCCGCTCTGCTGGGCTATTGACTTGGCATCCTCGAACTGCAAGCCATATTTTGCCATAAGTGCATTCTCGATATCTTCGCGTGCAATGCGCGGCACATCAATGCGCTGCGTGCGACTGAGGATGGTGGATATTATCTTGTCGGGTTCCTCCGACACAAGCAGAAACAGAGTCTTGTGCGGCGGCTCCTCAATTATCTTCAGCAACTTGTTGGAACACACCTCCTTCATCTTTTCCGGCAGCCATATTATCACCACCTTCCAGCCACCTTCGCGCGACTGCATCGAAAGCTTATGCAAAATCTCACTGCTTTCACGCTCATATATCATAGGCTGCTGATTCTCCACATCAATCTTCGCCAGCCAATTGTCGTAGCTGAAATAGGGATTCTTCCCAAGCATCTCTCGCCACTCGGCAATGTAGTCATCACTCACTGGAGCCGTGTCGCTGTTCTTTTTCTTCTTTACAGGGAACACAAAGTGCAAGTCGCTGTGTATAAACTTGCCAAGCTTTACACAGGCAGGGCACATACCACAGGCGTCTGCCCCCTGCTTGCCACACAGCAAATAGTTTGCAAGCGCCACAGCAATTGCCAACTTACCGTTACCCTGTGGGCCGGTTATCAGCAATGCGTGAGCAAGCCGGTTCTCATCCACACAACGGCGCAACTGCTCTATAACACCCTTCTGACCTATTATATCCTTGAAAAACAGCGCCATCAATAAATTGCTTTTGCTATATCATAAACACTGTCGAAAGCGTTTATTGTATAGAAGTGAATACTTGGAACACCGTGCTGAATGAGCTCTTTGCACTGAGCAATGCTCCATTCGCGGCCCACCTGCGCCACAGCTGCATCATCCTTGCACTTAAGCACCTCGGCAACAAGTTCACCGGGAAGGTCCACGTGGAAAGTCTTTGGCAGCACATTGAGCTGTGATGCACGGTGCATCGGTTTTATACCCGGTATTATGGGAATTGTTATGCCGGCAGCCCTCGCACGTTCCACAAAGTCGAAATAACGGCGGTTATCGAAGAACATCTGTGTAACGGCATATGCAGCACCCTCGTCGGCCTTCTGCTTGAGCACTGCCAAATCGGTGTCCATATTAGGAGCCTCCTCGTGCTTTTCGGGGTAACAGGCAACGCCATAAGAGAAACTCTTGCCACACTCCTTCATACGTGAGCCATCAACGAAAAAGCCCTCGTTAAAACGGTTTACCTGCCTTTGCAGGTCAATAGCATACTTGTTGCCACATTTTGCAGGAGCTGTATTGGCATCACCTTTGCAGCCATCGCCACGCAGCACAAGAATATCTGTTATTCCGGAGAGTTGCAAATCTATGAGTGCATACTCGGTATCCTCCAGCGTATATCCATTGCAAAGGATATGCGGCACCACAGGGATATCATAGCGATGATGTATTGCTGCAGCCACAGCAACCGTTCCGGGCCTGCGGCGTATTGACCCAAGCGCAAACATACCGTTACCCATATTCCTGTATACAGGCTCGCTGTGATGCGTGGTAATGTTTATGTAGCCGGGATTAAACTCCATAAGCCTGTCAATATTGCCAAACAGCCCGTTGATGCCTGCCCCCTTCAACGGCGGCAGCACCTCAAACGAAAAAGCAGTTCTTGACAAAGAGTTTATGTAATCTATTACTTGCATAGTGGAATCATAATATCGTAAAAAGAGGCAAAAACAGAAGGATATCCCTACACTCTGCCACCCACACACCCATTTGGGTATATCAAATGAACAAAGTTAGCACAATGAGTTGAAAAAACCTACCTAACAACCAAACTTTTACAACCAAAAAGCAAAAAAAGTACAACAATAGCTGCAAAAAAAGAGTGCCACAACTGGACACTCTTTCCTATATCCACCGCCGCGCAGTGGTCCATTCAATTCATAAACAAGCCTTCGGGCGACACATTTACCGTCTTTTCAATGTTAAGATAGTATATGGTTTTTAGTAGCTGTTCACTCCAAAGGGTTTTCAATCGTCAATATCAACCAACTTGTAGTCCTTGTTGAAAGTCAGCTCGAAACGGTTGGACAATCTCACCTCAATCTCGTTGCGATGACGCTCAATGCCAATAACCTTCTCGCCTGCAAATTTCTCATCAACATACTTCTTTATAGCAGCCGGAACAACATCGGCAGGCACCTCGCCATAGCGGCAATCAACCTCTTCCCAAGAACCATTGGCAGTAAACTCCAGCTTCGCACCATTGGCTAGCATCACCTCATAAGAACGGCCAAAAACATCACGCTCCTGCTTGGCATACGTTAGTTCCACTCCCGCAAAATGAGTGTTAATAAACTGCTGCGCCTGAGCCGGCAATTGATTTTTGTTTATCACTTTGTCATTGTCGGCAACTGCCACAAAAACACCCACTGAAAAAATAGCAACCAATGTCAATAAAATCCTTTTCATAATCTTTCTTTTTTTAATATTCATAATTCAATGTTTCAACGTTTGCGAATACCACGCTGTTCAAAAGCCATCCGCACTATTTACACTGCAAAGATTATACCCAATTCTGAAATGAAATTGAAATTTCAAAAAAATCAATGAAAAAATCAATAAAAACTATTCTGAGGGGATTTACACAGGCTGATGCATTTTTGCAGAATTTAAAACAACTTTGTTGCAATATGCTGTTTTATTACTAATTTAGCCGAAAATAAACTCAAATCTTATGTCAAAGAAAGGTGGAAAAGGCAAAGGACGCCTGAACAAGAATGTTGTAGTGGAAATGCTTGTTGAGTTTTTCAATCGCAACGACAGCAAGCTCATAAGTCCAAAGGAGATTTTCAGGGAGCTTTGTCTCACAACCACATCGGCAAGAACACTGTGTGTGCAGGTTCTCGATGATATGGTTTTCGACGGCTACCTTGTTGAGCCCGAATTCAGGAGATATCGCCTGGCAAACAACGTATCGGTACTTGTGGGAACCTTCTCGCGCAACAAAGACGGTTTCAACGAATTCTACCCCGAGGACGGCAGCGACCCCATACTCATAAGCGAACGCAATTCGGCCCACGCGCTAACCGATGACATTGTGCGTGTAGCACTCTTTGCACGCAGGCGCGGACGCGGGCGCGAAGGTGAAGTGGTAGAAATAATCAAGCGCACACACAACACCTTTGTTGGCGAGCTTCACGTTGAGAAGCACTATGCCTTCCTCATCACCGAGAGCCGCATAATGCCAAACGACATTTTCATCCCCAAAGACTTGCTCAAGGGTGGAAAGAACGGCGAGAAAGCCGTTGTAAAGCTACTCGAATGGCCTATGGACAGCAAAAATCCTGTGGGCAAAGTAATTGACATCCTTGGAAAGAGCGGCGACAACAACACCGAGATGAACGCCATCCTTGCCGAGTATGGACTCCCATACAACTACCCCATTGCCGTTGAGCAGGCAGCAAGCAAATTACCATCCGACATAACAGAAGAGGAGATTGCATTGCGTCGCGATTTCCGCAACACAACTACCTTCACCATTGACCCGGCCGATGCCAAGGACTTCGATGATGCACTCTCAATATGCAGCGCAGGCGAAGGAGTGTGGGAAATTGGCGTACACATTGCCGATGTTTCGCACTACGTTACCGAAGGCAGCATTATAGACAAGGAGGCATTCAAACGAGCCACATCAATCTATCTTGTAGACCGCACAATACCAATGTTGCCCGAACACCTATGCAACTTCCTCTGTTCACTGCGCCCTAATGAAGAGAAACTGACCTACTCCGTTGTCTTCACAATGAACGAAAAGGCCGAGGTGAAGAAATTTGAGATCACCCGAGGCGTTATAAAGAGCAACCGCCGCTTCACCTATGAGGAGGCACAGGAAATAATAGAGAAGGGCGAGGGCGAATACAGCGCCGAAATAGCCACCCTCAACAAACTGGCACAGCAGATGCGCGCAAAGCGTTTCCAGGCAGGTGCCATCGACTTCCAGCAAGCACAGGTACACTTCCGCCTCGACGATAAAGGCAAACCGCTTTCGGTCTATTTCAGCGAGAGCAACGAATCACACCAGCTCATCGAGGAGTTTATGCTGCTTGCCAACCGCACGGTAGCCGAAAAGATAGGACAGAAAGCCCCCGGCAACACCCCCAAGACATTTGTCTATCGCATACACGACCAACCCAACCCCGAGAAGCTCTCAATGCTTGCCAAGTTTGTGACCAAGCTCGGCTATAAGATGAAAAGCGCTCAGGGACGCAGCACATCGGCCAATGCCCTCAACAGCCTGCTCAAGGAGGTACACGGCAGCAAAGAGCAGAATGTCATTGAACAGATATCATTAAGAACAATGCAGAAGGCCCGTTACTCCACCGGCAACATAGGGCACTATGGCCTGGCATTCCGCTACTATACCCACTTCACCTCCCCCATACGCCGCTACCCCGACCTCTTGGTACATCGTCTGCTTACACGCTATCTCACACAGGGAGCACGCACTGTGAGCCAGTCAAAATATGAGGACCTCTGCGAGCACTGCTCGGCCCAGGAACAGGTGGCTGCAAATGCAGAACGCGCCAGCATAAAGTATAAGCAGGTGGAATTTATGAGCGAACACATTGGCGAGGAGTATGACGCCGTAATCAGCGGTGTTACCGAGTGGGGTATATATGCCGAAATAAATGATAACAAGTGCGAGGGTATGATACCGATGCGCACTCTCGAGGACGACTACTATGAGTTCGACGATGCCAACTACTGCATCATCGGTCGCCGCCACAAGCGCAAGTTCACCATAGGCGACGAGGTGCGCATACGCATTGTACGCGCCAATCTCGACCGCAAGCAACTCGACTTTGAGCTTATATCAGATTAAAAGGCCCCTGTTTGAAGTTTTTTTCAACACAAACATCTCCCTTGCAACTGTAAGACAACAAAATGAAACTGCTGATAATTGAAGACGACAACTCGCTGCGCGAGATTATGCATCGCGCACTCACAAGAGAAGGCTATGTGGTGGAGGTTGCACCAACATATTTCGAAGCCTGCGACAAAATTGCAGGATACAGCTACGACTGTATTCTGCTCGACATTATGCTGCCCGACGGAGACGGCCTACGCCTGCTTGAACAGATAAAAGCACTCAACAACGACGAGAGGGTGATAATAATATCTGCACGCGATTCACTTGATGACAAGATAGAGGGCCTGGACCTTGGTGCCGACGACTACCTGCCCAAGCCCTTTTATATGGCCGAGCTATCGGCACGCATCAAAAGCGTAATGCGTCGCGGAGCGGGAGCCGTAAACAAGACAATGAGTGCAGGAAACATAACACTCGACCTTCAGAGCCGCCGCGCCACCGTTGAGGGCAACGCCATTGCACTGCTAAAGAAGGAGTTTGATATTCTCCTCTACTTTATGCAACGCCCCGGACACATCATAGACAAAGCCGTTCTTGCCGAGGCCGTGTGGGGCGACCACATTGATATGGTAGACAACTTCCAGTTTGTCTATGCACAGATAAAAAATTTGCGCAAGAAACTCGCCGACGCCGGCGCCGACACCAATATTAAGGCCGTCTATGGCTTTGGATATAAATTTACTGAACAGAAAGAACAATGAAACTAATCTACCGACTCACAAAAAGACTCGCCATCATACTCCTGCCCATAATGCTTTTGTGGGCAGGGATATTCTACTATGCAATGGTCAATGAGATAAATGATGAGACCGATGACAGCCTCGAGGACTATGCTGCACTCATTGTGCAGCGCATATTGGATGGCGATGAGCTACCCTCTCCCGGCAACGGCAGCAACAACACCTATTCTATTGAGGTAGTGCCGCAACAAGAGCACTCAAAGAGTTTCGAGGACAGAGAGGTGTACATTCCACAGAAAGGCGAGACAGAGCCTGCACGCACACTCACAATGGTCTTCAACGACAGGTTTGGCATAACCTACAGACTCACAGTCTCCACCCCCACTTTTGAGAGAAATGATGTGATAAGAGCAGTGCTGCTCTACCTCACACTACTCTACGTTTTACTTTTGGGCACAGTGCTTCTTGCAACAACACTTGTGTTCAGATACACAATGCGCCCACTCTACTCACTGCTTAAGTGGCTCGACAAATACCGCCCCGGGGACGGCGTGGATAACCTTCCCACAACAACGTCTATAATAGAATTCCAAAAACTAACACACGCCGCACGCACCACAATCCTACGCGCTGAAGAGCAGATAGGCCGGCAAAAACAGTTCATTGGCAATGCCTCGCACGAGCTGCAGACACCACTCGCCATTCTGGGCACACGCATAGAGTGGCTCATTGACAACACGCAACTCACCGAGGAACAGTTCACCGAACTCACCAAGATGCGCCAGTCGTTGCACCGTCTCTCACGCCTGAACCGCACACTGCTGTTGCTCTCAAAGATAGATAACGGACAGTTCCCCGACAGAGATGAAGTGGACATTGCAACCATCGCAAAGAACGAGCTTGAAATATACTCCGACATATTTGCCGACAAAGGAATTCACAGCAACACAGAGCTGCCCGAAAGATTTATTGTCAAAATGGATGAGTCGCTTGCCACCACCCTTGTAACCAATCTGTTGAAAAATGCCTTCCTGCACACAGAGCCGGGCGGCAAGATAGATATCGGCATAGAGAATGGGAAGCTCACTATTGGCAACAGTGGAAGCCAACCGCTTGACAGCAGCAAGATATTCGACCGCTTCTACACAAGCGGCACAAGCGGCTCCACAGGCCTGGGATTGGCATTGGTTAAGTCAATAGCCGATTTCTACAATTTCGGCATAAGCTATCGATTCAATAACGGCAAGCACCTCTTTGAGATAAAGTTCCGACAGAATTAACAACCAGGATAGTACTACAATAAATGAAGCTGACTAAAAAGGCTCTTTTGTTGTTATACTCGCAAGTCTAAAAACAGTTCTTTTTAGTCAACTTCTCACAAACGAGGGTGCCCGGGCACCCTCGTTTGCAAAAGACATATCCCTATTCGCGAAACAGAACCACACAGCCCTGTTCAAGCGATTTTCTCACATC
>JAEIGA010015479.1_pt1 | contig 11613 bp, 10 predicted proteins | sample 9270691 | NCBI WGS metagenome assembly JAEIGA01 (sample SAMN17057246, study PRJNA624740) | gut metagenome | biome: biome; isolation source: fecal sample | host: Bos grunniens | place: China: Xizang | collected 2019
GCTTCGTCGAAATCATCTCCACCTAATTTTGTGTTACCATTTGTAGATAATACTTCGAATACTCCATCACCTATATCTAAGATAGAAACGTCAAATGTTCCTCCACCTAAGTCATATATCATGATTTTTTGATCTTGATCTTCTTTATCCATACCATAAGCTAATGATGCAGCTGTTGGTTCGTTGATAATTCTTAATACTTCTAATCCAGCGATTTTACCAGCATCTTTTGTTGCTTGTCTTTGGCTGTCTGAGAAATATGCAGGAACTGTAATAACAGCTTGTGTAACTGTTGTTCCTAAATAGTTTTCAGCATCTGCTTTTAATTTTTGTAATATCATTGCTGATATTTCTTGTGGAGAGAATTCATCTCCTTCTATTCTTACTTTCTCGTTTGTTCCCATTTGTCTTTTAATAGATATAACTGTGTTGTCTGGGTTTGTTACAGCTTGACGTTTTGCAATTTGTCCAACTAATCTTTCTCCATTTTTTGAGAATGCTACAACTGATGGTGTTGTTCTGTTTCCTTCTGCGTTAGGAATTACAACTGCTTCTCCACCTTCCATAACTGAAACGCAAGAGTTTGTTGTTCCTAAGTCAATACCAATTATTTTTCCCATTTTGAATTTTCCTCCTATTTTCTTCTTATAGATTATGTGTTTTACACATTTATTTTCCTTATCGGTTTAAACAAATAAATTGTTTAATTTCTCTTTAGTTAATATTTATAAATTAAAAATTTAAAAACAATATTAGTTAGCTACAATAACCATTGAATGTCTTACAACTTTATTTCCGATTCTGTAACCTTTTCTATATTCTTGAACAATTTCTTGTTCTCCTTTTTCAGGATCTTCTATATGACTAACAGCTTCATGGAATTCTGGATCAAATCTTGTTCCAACTGCTTCGATTTCTTCTAGTCCTAATCTTTTTAATGCATCAGCAAATTGTCTAGCAACTAATTTAACTCCATCTTGGAACGCTGTATCTTCTGTTTTTGCATCAACTGCTTTTTCTAAGTTATCCATTATTGGAAGCATTGTTGCAACTACATCTCCTGTAATCATTCCATAAATGCCATCTTTTTCTTTTTGACTTCTTTTTTTATAATTTTCAAATTCAGCAAGCATTCTTTTAAATCTGTCATCTAATTCATTGTATTCTGCAAGTGAAATTGTCTCTTCTTTTACTTCTACTTCTTCATTAACTTCGTTTACTACGTTTTCTTCGTTTTCCACAATTATTCCCCACCTTCTTTAGAATTTTCCTTTTTTAAAATCATCATTGATTTTTTTGCTTATGTATTTCATAACTGAAATTACTTTAGAATAGTCCATTCTTGTTGGACCTATAATTCCGATAGTACCAATATCTTTATCTTCTAATAAGTGATTAAAAGTTACGATACTAAAGTTTTTAAGTTCTTCTTTTTCAGTTTCTTCACCAATATAAATATTAATATTATCAGCAACACCTGTATTTAATACATCTGCTACTAAATCTTTTGCATCTAGAACATTTAAAAAGTCTTTTGCTACATCAACTTTTTTAAATTCTGGCATATCTATTACTTTATTTGCTCCATCTAAATATACCGCTTGAGATTCTTTTATAATTTTATTAATCTCTTCTATAACTTTTTTAATAATATTTATTCCAGTATTCATTTCAGCCATTATAAATTCTTCTAATGGTGAATTCATTGTTTCAAGTGGTTTTCCCACTAGCTTATTACTAAATATAAATGTTAAATCATTTACTTGATCATTAGTAATATCTTCATCAAATTTTATTATTGACTCTCTTATAATTCCTGAATCAGTTAATATTACTGCCATTAAAACTCTACTACCTAGTAGTACGAATTTTATATCTATAATTGTATGATTTTGTACATCAGGTGCTATTGTTATTGTTGTATAATGAGTTATCTCTGATAATGTTGTTGTTGCAATTCTTGTTAAATCTTCTAAAGCGTTTACTTTTGTTTCTAATCTTTCTTTGATTATTTCCATTTCACGCTTACTTAATTTATCATCTCTTATTAATTCATCAACGTAATATCTATAACCTTTTTGTGAAGGAATACGTCCAGCTGAAGTATGTGGTTTCTCTAAGAAACCGATTTTTTCTAATTCAGCCATTTCGTTTCTTATTGTAGCACTACTTACCTCAAGTTCTTTAACTAAGTTTCCAGAACTTACTGGTTCAGCAGTCTCAATATATTCTTCAACAATAGCTTGCAATATTCTTTTCTTTCTTTTATCTAACTCTTCTGACATCTCATACCTCTTTTTAGCAAACTTGATGTTTGACTGCTAATATAATATAACTTTATTACCTGTTTGTCAATAGAATTTTTATTATTTTTTATCAAATTTAAAGGCGTTTATACAAACGCCTCAAACACTTGATTTGCAAGGTCTAAACCTTTTTTTGTAAGCCTTATATCATCTAGTTCTACCTCTAATAAACCTTCTTCATCTAACCTACTAATTTCAAACCTAAAATAGAAGAGTGGATGCACTCTAAATCGTCTTTCAAACTCAGAAATACTAACTCCATTTATCTTTCTTAGTCCTAAAAGCATAAACTCTTTAGCCTTAGCTTCTCTATCTTGAAGTTCATGAACTTCTACATTTTTTGTAAAATTAAATTTACTAATATTATTAATATACTCATCTAAATCATTCGTATTAGAAAATCTTTTATTTCTATAATATGAATGTGCCGCAAGTCCAAACCCTAAATATTCTCTTTGATCCCAACAATCTAAATTATGTTTTGATTCAAATCCTTTCTTTGCAAAATTAGAAATTTCATAATGATTATATCCATTTTTTTCAAGAATATTCTTTGTTTTATGATACATTTTTCTTTCTAATTCTTCATCAACTAATTTATATTTACCATCTTCAATCTCTTTTTCAAGTACAGTACCTTCTTCTAAAATCAAAGAATATAATGAAATATGATTTGGATTAAGATTAATAACTTTAAGTAAACTATCAACAAGCATCTTCTCAGTTTGTGTTGGAAGTGCAAGCATTAAATCTACATTTATATTTGTAAATCCTATTTCTCTTGCCATATTATATGTATCTAAGAATTCTTCATAAGTATGTATTCTTCCTATTAAACTTAATAGTTCATTATCTGTTGTTTGAAGCCCAATACTTAATCTATTTATACCAAGTTTTTTATATGTTTCTAATTTCTCTCTTGTAACAGTTCCTGGATTTACTTCAATTGTTATTTCAGCATTACCAGCAACCCTTATATTTTGATATATAGTCTCTATTATTTCTTCAATATATTTTGAATCAATTAATGAAGGTGTACCACCACCTATATATATAGTAGAAACTTCATGTATACTCGAAATAATATTTTTACTTGTGTTTTTAATTTCATTTATTAAAGCTTCAACATATTTTGTATATATTTCTTCATCACAAGAAAAAGAAATGAAATCACAATATTTACATTTCTTTTTACAAAATGGTATATGAACATAGATCCCTAATTTTTCCATAAAACATCCTTTATTTTCTTAATTCTTCTGCTATCTCATGTATCTTTTGAAGTCTATGATTTACTCCTGATTTTCCAAGAGGTTTTTCAAGCATTTCCCCTAAAGTCTTAAGTGATGCATCTGGATTCTCTAATCTCAAGTGTGCAACTCTTTTTAAATAATCAGGTAATTCTTCAAATTTATTCAATTTCTTTAATAATTTTATATCATTAATTTGATCAACTGCAGCATTAACTACTCTATTTAAATTTGCTGTCTCACAATTTACTAACCTATTTACATTGTTTTTAATCTCTTTTGTTATTCTAATATCTTCAAATGCAAGAACACCTTTATTTGAACCAATTAAAGCTAAGAATTTTGAAATTTCTTCCGCCTCTTTTATATATAAAACAACTCTATCTTTAGTTTCCATTATTTTTAAGAAAACTCCAAATTGTTTACAAAGATTCAAAATATATTCAGCATTATTATTTTCACCAAAAGTAATTTCCAAATGATATTGTTTATTTGGATCATTTACAGAACCTGCTCCTAAAAAAGCACCTTTTACAATTGCTCTTCTAATTTCTTCACCAGCTTCAAGTTTTAATGTAATGTATTCTTCTAAAGTTTCATTAATATTAATTGTAGCTACAAAAACTTTACCACGTGTACTTGGTTCATAATCAATTCCTAGATTAAATAATATTTTATAGAATCTCTCAATATTAAATTCATTCTCTGTAATGAATTCTATACTTTGATTATTATTTACAGTATTACCTGTTAATATATAACCTAAGAATTCTGCTTCTAACATTTTCTTATCTTTTAAATTATTTACTTTACTTAACTCTTCTTTAATTTCTGATGAGAAAGACATTTCCTTTTTCTCCTATTCTTTATTTTTGACCAACAACTACTCTATCATTTCCTGCTAAATCTGTTTTAGAATAAATATTTTTATATCCATTTTCTCTTAAAAGATTAGTTACTGATTCTTTTTGATCATATCCTATTTCTAATGCTAAGTATCCATCTTCTACAATATAATCTTTAGCATTTTTAATAATCTCTCTATAAAACACTAAACCATCTTCTCCACCATCTAAAGCAATAAATGGTTCTGATTGCACTTCTTTTGATAATCCTTTTATAACTTCAGTTTTTATATATGGTGGATTTGATACGATAATATCAAACTTAACGTTTTTTGAAATATCATTAAATAAATCTGATTTATAAAACTCAATATTTACTGAATTTTTAATTGCATTTTCTTTAGCAACATTTAATGCACCATCACTTATATCTGATGCAGATACTGAAGCATTTTCTATTAGTTTAGAAAGTGATATAGCAATTGCTCCACTTCCTGTACACATATCAAGTACTCTTAATTCGTTTGAATTATTATTTATTTTTTTAGAAATATCAACTACTTCTTCTACTAGAATTTCTGTATCTGGTTGAGGTATTAAAACATTTTCATCAACATAGAATTCAAATCCCATAAACTCTTGTTTATTTAATATATATTGAATTGGTTCTTCATCTTTTAATCTATTTAACTTAGCATAAAAGTTGTCTAAAACATCTTGTGATAACTCTTCATTATCATGTATTAAAAGATACTCTTTTTCTTTACCAAGAATATCTGATAAAAGCATTTTAACTTTCATAGATGCATCTTCAATATTTAATTTATTTATTTCTTCAATTGAACTTTTTAAAACCTCTTTTATTATCATTTTTCTAGCTCCTTATATATCTTTCTTATATCACATTTTAAGCAAATATAAAAGCTTTTAAGCGAAAAAAGAGAATAAACTCATCAAAGTTTACTCTCCTTAATTTTACTTTTAATTAATATCTATTTATCATCACGATCTCCATCATCATTTGGAGTTACCATTGCTTTAATAGAACTTTCTGGAAGACCAACTAATAAATTATCTTCATTAATTTTTCTTTCCATATCAATTTTTGGCATTTCTTTAATTACTTCTTCATATAATTTTAAATATTCTGCACATGGAATAGGTCCATCATTTAAATGTGACCAATCACCATTTGTAATTCTTTCATTTATAACTTCAGGAATCTTCATATATTTATAAGTTCCATCTGCTAAGTCTTCTGAATATTCTTCATCAAGTCTTGCTTTAACATGTTTATCAAACCAAGCTTGATTTGCTTTAATTCCATATGATTTTTCAGCCATATATGCTAATATATATAATCCTTGATTTTCAATATCAGCAATTAACGCTCTTACACCTTTACCATCATATTCTTGTCCTTCATATACAAACTTATCTTCATACATTCTTGAACAATCAATTTTTTCTCTTATAAATCTATCGAATATAAAGTCTTGTGTTAAGTGTTTTTTTACTCCGGCAAAATATCTGTAATCTAAATGTTTGTTGTGTTTTTCAAATGTTTCAATACTTGTTGTTTCTCCAAGCACACATGGTTTTACTTCACTTACTATGTGTTTAGGTAACTTTTCTACAGCTTCTTTATCTAAAGCTTTTATATCTTCTGGATACTCCATCCATGATGTATCTTTACCATCATAACTTTGCTCAAAGTGGCTATATTGTCTTGGTCCACAATATCTTCTTATCGCATCTGGTAACAATACATATTGAATTTCTTCATCCATTTCTCTTTCGTTTCCTCTTAACCCTAATAGTGTAACAAGTGTGTGTTGTAATGTAATCATTTTTACCTCCAAAAATTTAATTCTTTTTATAAGGTCCGTCTATAAAAAACAAAGACATATTTGCTGTAATACCAAATATGTCTTACTTATCATTCTATTCTATTATTTGCGACCTATTTGATATTCAAATAAGTCTCATCTTTTAAAACAAAGCCAGGTTTTTATCCGATTGTTGACTTTGTTCCATAAATCTATGGTAATTACTCCCTTACATTAATTATTATATCACTTTTATGTAGTTATGTCAACGAATTTCAGGCAATAAAAAACCCCCACGTCTAGCCGTAAGTTGTTAAAAGAATTTTTATGGACCTGTACTCACACAGGTGGGCGCTTCCTAAATATTCCTGGGCTTCTTACATAAATGCAAGCCTGCACGCCATAATTAGAGATCAGCTCCCGTATCCAAAACTTGTAGGTTCTAAAAATTCCGTCATACGCACTGCGCAGGGAAAATTAATATTTACTTTGTATATTTATTATAGCGGATTTGAGTCAATTATTCAAATTAACATTTTCCTATATTATTTGATTATATAGATATATCTACTTATTTTATAAAATATCTCTCTTTTTTCCACTTTTTTTACCCACTTTGATAACTTGAAATTTCATCAAAAATGTGGTATAATTAATTAATCTCGTGGTTTTTTCACGAGTTATTTTTTTGCCTTGTTATAATAAAAGTTTATGCATTTTCAAAGTCTGGAACATACTTAGTTTCATCGTCTTCTAAATCTTGCATAAAGCCGTCTAAATTTAAGTCAAACACATGATTTTCAAGGGTTTCATACTCTTCTTCAGTTAATTTTCTTCCTATATCTTCCATTCCAATTGCTTTATGTGTTGGAAAATATTGTGCCATAACACTAACTAATACATCTGGCATATTTTCTTTAATCCAAGATAAAACATTTTTACTATTTTCTATGTAATTTGGAAGAGCTAAATGTCTAATAATTAGACCTTTTTTTATCATTCCAGTTTCTTCATTTATTTCAAGTTTTCCACATTGTTTATACATTTCTTGAATAGCTAAAATAGCATTTTCTTTATAATTCTTAATCCCTGACAATCTTTCTGCTAATTCATTATCAAAGTATTTAAAATCAGGTAAATATACATCAATATATCCATCTAAAAGCTTTAATGCTTCTACAGATTCATATCCGCTTGAATTATAAACTACAGGTATTTTTAAACCATCTTTTTTTGCAATTTTCAAAGCTTCAATAATTTGTGGTATATACATAAATCCAGTTACTAAATTAATATTATTAGCACCCATTTCTTGAAGTTTCAAAAATTCTTTAGAAAGTTCATCTATTTCAATCTCTTTTCCTAAATATTCTTGGCTTATCTTATAATTTTGACAAAATTTACAAGATAAATTACAACCAGAAAAGAATACTGTTCCTGATCCTTTTTCACCACTTATACAAGGTTCTTCAAAAAAATGTAAATTAGCTAACGCTATTTTTACTTTAGAGCCAGCTTTACATCTTCCTAAATTACCATCTATTCTATTAACTCCACATTTATGCGGACATAAATTACATTTCTTTAAATTTTCTAAATATTCCATATTATTATCCTTATAAAAAAGCATACCTCCCAAGCGGGAGGTTTTTAGTTGGATTGTTCTTCCTCCATTATTTCTTTTCCTGACTTATAGTCATCTCTACTTGTGTCACTCAAAAAGCTTTTTCCATCAATTATGATTTTCACAGAACCAGATTCATCCGTCCTATATACTCTTATTTTATTTTCCTGTAAATACTCCATAAAAGAAGCTACCGGATGTCCATAAGAATTATGATTGCCGTTATCCGAAGATATTAATACAGCACTAGGATTGATTTTTTCTAAAAATTCTTCTGTGTTTGATGTTAAGCTACCATGATGAGCTGCTTTGTAAATATCAGCCGACAAATCAACTCCAGACTCAATTAACTGCTTTTCAGCCTCTTTTTCGATATCACCTGTAAATAAGATTTTCACATCTCCATATGTTATTTTAGCCACCAATGAATAATTATTGATATCATCATATTCATCATCAATCGGTGCTAAAAATTCTACGCTGGAGTCTGAAAATTCAAATGTCTTAAAACTACCGTCTTCATATTTTGCATATTCTAGCATCTGATTACCATCAAAGTAATTTGCTACTTTTAACATAGCATTTATTACATAATAGGTCAGATCCATCTTAAACGGATTGTGTTTTGACATGTTAGTTATATACACATGATCTACTTTGTAGTCTAGCAATACACTAAAAAGTCCTGATGCGTGATCTTGATGAAAATGTGTAAGAATCACATAATCAATCTTCTGAACTCCAAGTTCTTTTAAAGCTTTATTAGCTACATCAGGATTATACATCGTGCCAGCATCAATCAACATGACTTTGTCGTTCTGAAGCAATACAAATGAATCTCCCTGTCCTACATCAATCATATGAACTTCAAGGTTACCATTTGTAAATTGCGGATTAACATCATCATTTTTAGATACTACATAGAGCCTTAAAACAACTAGTATCACAAGCAAAGTTATAAGCACAGTAAAGCAACTGAGTGTTTTTACCAACTTCCGGAAAAACTTTTTTGCCTTGAAATTATTCATTGACAACTCACTTCCTTCCTATAGCTTTTTTCAAAATGCTCCTAAATATTATATCACAAAAACAACATCTTTTCAAACCTTTTATTTTCAAGGCTTACGCTAGATTAAACTCATTTAAATTTCACACATAAATTTTGATAATTTATCTATTGCCTTACTTTCTATTCTTGATACATATGATCTACTAATATTATACATTTCAGCTATTTCATGTTGAGTCTTACACTTTTTACCATTTAAACCAAACCTTAATTCTAAAATTTCTTTTTCTCTTTTCTTCAAAATTGTTCCCATCTTTTCGTTTAATACTTTTGTTTTCATTTTTAAATCCACTTCATCTTCAATATTCTTACTGTCATTTTCTAAAATTTCTTGAAGTGTTATTTCATTATCATCTTTATCTTTACCAATTGGTTCATTTAAGTACACATCACCAATTCTTTTCTTATTACTTCTTAAATACATTAGAATTTCATTCTCGATGCATTTAGCAGCATATGTAGCAATCTTTATACTTTTATCTGGATTAAAACTATTAATCCCTTTTATTAAACCTATACTTCCAATAGAAATCAAATCATCAATTTCTACTCCTGTTGAAGAATACTTTTTAGCTATATGTGCAACTAATCTTAAATTTCGTTCAATCAAAACTTTTCTTGCATTATCATCTCCATTCTTCATTAACTCTAAGTATTCTTTCTCTTCATTTGCATTTAATGGTTCTGGAAATAAATTACTAGTTTGTATATAACCTACGCCTATAATTAACCCACTTAAAACCATCAACAACTCTGATATAGCAGCTGTAATCATTTTCACCTCCACTACTTTAAATAACTTATATTCTAATATATGCTACTTAATTTACTACGTGCATGACCACAAAAAGAAAAAAGTGGTCAGTCATTTGACTTAACCACTTTTCTCTTTTCTTGGAATTACGGTGCGTAATCAGGATTGAAGTCCACATGGAAATCATGATTTCCAATAACGTGAATCTTAACACCGATTCTGCTCAACATTGCTTCCTCAGACATATTCTTTGGAGAATAGAAGAACAATGCACCAGTTTCCGGGAATGTTGCACGAGTTGGATCCCATCCCTTGCAGGCTGCCTCAACGGCTTCCATACATTCAGGAACGCTATTCAACATTCTCTCCGAAACACCAGAGATGTCTGCAAACTGACCAGGTTGAGTAATCAGCGCATAGATGGAACGACGATTGAAACGGGAATCATTGGAAAAATATCTGTTCAGCGCGACGGCTGCGACAGCTACTTTGCCTTCAAACGATTCACCACGAGCTTCCTTGTAAACCATTTTAGCTATATACAACTTTTCACTTTCGTTCAAGTCATAATAGTAAAGCTTACCAGGACCATATGCAGAGATTTCAGGTACGATTACGATCGGAAGCGTTTCCTCAGAAACAGGCTCCGTAACGTCTTCGGTAGTGGGTTCAGTGCTAGCACTGGAGCTCACAACGATTTTCGGGTCATCATAGCGAAGTGTCGTAATCACGACATCACCATTGTGCATATTAGTATTACTTACAGGATAATCAGGACGACTATCAACGGCATTACTTGCCATAGCGGTAATACTTGTTACAGCCAAGGCTACAACAAAAAACACGGCGATGATTCTATTCCGAAAAACGTTCTTCTTCTTTGCAATATGCTTCTCGTTTTGATTCGAACGATATCTCATCATAACGCAAGTACTGTAATTGGGGCAGTTCCGACAGTCACCACAAAAGGTGTTCTCGAAGTAAACTTCGTAAGGGCATTCACGGAACATTTGCTGCTGCTTTTTCATTTGGTCTAACCTCTTTCCTCACAAATTGTTACATTTGTACTTAATTTGATTCTTCAACTTCTTCAAAAAAGAAGCCAAGTATATTATAGCAATAATACACTTTGGCTTCAATTTTTTTTACTAATATTTAACACAAACTTAACATTTACGCAATTTCTTTAAATGAAAGATTTCTTAATTCTCTTGCATGATTAATTGATATTTCTGATACACTTCCTGTTGATATTCTTGCAATTTCTTTTAAAACTTCTTCTTCATTTAATTGTTTAACTTTTGTTTTTGTTTTATTATTTTCAATTTCTTTGCAAATAAAATAATTATAATCTCCTTTAGCTGCAATACTTGCTAAGTGAGTAACACATATTACTTGATGTGTTTTTGATATTTGTTTTATTTTTTCTCCAGTTACATTTGCAGCAACACCACTTATTCCTGTATCAATCTCATCAAATATAATTACTGGTATTTTATCAACATCAGCTAATACATTTTTTATCGCTAGCATAAATCTTGACATCTCACCACCAGATGCGATTTTTATTAATGGTTTTTCTTCTTCACCAACATTAGTTGCAATGAAAAACTCAACTTTATCTAATCCGTTTTTATTAAAATCATTATTTTCTGAAAAATCTATTCTTACATTAAATCTAGCATTTTTCATTTCTAATTCTTTTAATTCTTTATTAATTTTCTTAATAAGTTCTTTTGCATATTTATTTCTAATTTGATTCATTTTATTTGATAAATCAGCAAGCAATTCTTCTTGTTTTGAAAGTTTATTTTTTAATGATTTAATATAACCTTCTAAATTTTCTATTTCATATATTTCTTCATTTACTTTTTCTTTATATTCAAGTATTTCTGAAATATCATTTCCATACTTTCTTTTTAAAGAATTGATTAAA
>JAEIGA010015480.1_pt1 | contig 11613 bp, 13 predicted proteins | sample 9270691 | NCBI WGS metagenome assembly JAEIGA01 (sample SAMN17057246, study PRJNA624740) | gut metagenome | biome: biome; isolation source: fecal sample | host: Bos grunniens | place: China: Xizang | collected 2019
GCAATGACTTCGCCTCAGGTGCCGAGCTCGGTATCTTAGCTGAATAAGAGCTATGAGCGATGAGCTTTGAGCTCGGAAATATAAACTCCGCCTCCCACTATCGTGAGGGGCGGAGTTGCTTTATAGGTAGTGTAGACTTGCATTTTTCTCTACATTCGCTCGTTGAGATTTGGCTGTTCTGTCGATTTTCACTACCTTCGCACAAAATTTCATAAAGAGTTATGATTAATAGAGTTCTTATCAGGCTGAAGGTGATTCAGATTGTCTATGCCTACTATCAGAATGGAGGCAGAAATTTAGAGGCTGCAGAGAAGGAGTTGTTCTATAGCATGTCTAAAGCTTACGACTTGTACAAGTATCTGCTGACGTTGATGATAGAGGTTACACAATTTGCTGATCGCCGCATCGATAATCGTCGCCACAAGCTGCGTCCTACAGAGGAGGACCTCAATCCCAATACTCGCTTTATTGACAATGCCTTTATGGCACAGTTGATGCAGAATGTACAACTCGAGGAGTTTCGCGCCAACCAAAAGCGTACTTGGGACGATGAGGGCGACTTCGTGAAGCATCTCTTTGAGCGTATCGAGGCTACCAAGACCTATCAGGAGTATATGGCCAAGGAGACGCTGACCTATGAGGATGACCGCGAATTGTGGCGTAAACTCTACCGCTCAACGATTGCTCAGAACGAGGAAATCGATGAGATATTGGAGGAACAGAGCCTCTATTGGAACGATGATAAGGCTATCGTGGATACCTTCGTTCTGAAGACCATCAAACGTTTTGATCCCGAGAATGGTGCCGAACAGGAACTGATGCCAGAATATAAGGATGCTGAGGATAAAGAGTTTGCACGTAAACTTCTTCGCACGGCTATTGCCAATGCTGATGCATACCGTAAACTGATGGAGAACAATGCCAAGAACTGGGATATGGAGCGTTTTGCCTTCATGGATATTCTTATCATGCAAGTGGCATTGGCAGAGATTCTCTCATTTCCCTCAATACCCGTATCGGTGTCGCTCAACGAGTATGTGGAGATTGCTAAAATATATAGCACGCCCAAGAGCGCTAGCTTTATCAATGGTATGCTCGATGGTATAGTGAATCAACTCAGGAACGAGAACAAACTGAACAAGAAATAAGTTAAAAGGATAATTTACTAACTAATAAAAAAAAGGAATACTATGTTGTTATTGCAAGCACAAGCAGCTGGAGGTACAACCTCTTTCTTGTCATCGCCCATCATCATGTTGGTGTTGATGTTCGTTATCATGTGGTTCTTTATGATTCGTCCGCAGCGCAACCAGCAGAAGGCTATCGAGGCTTTCCGTAATAGCCTGGCTCCTGGTCAGCAGGTGGTGACAAATGGTGGTATCTATGGCACAGTGAAGGATATTATCAATGAGAACGGTCGCAGCATCGTAGTGGTAGAAATTGCTACAGGTGTGAAGATCAAGGTTGATAAGTCATCTATATATGCCGACGCATCGTTGAATGCGCCCCAGAAGTAAGAAGACGATGGCCGAGAAACAGCCACAACAAGAAGGGCAAAAGAAAAACTTCCTGAGAAACTTCCTGCGTGTCAATGACAGCGGGGAGTTTCTCGTGTTTTTATTCTTCCTGTTTGCCGCCTTCATCTTTTGGTACCTGATGACAATGAACCAGGAGTATGAGATGAAGTATAAGGTAAGACTGGAACTGAAACGTTTGCCTGAGCATCTTGTCGTCACCGAAGAACTGCCCAAAGAGATTGAGGTGGTGCTCAAGGATAGAGGTGACAAACTGGTGGAGTATAAGGCGCGCGGACTGATGAAGACCCTAGTCATTGACCATCGACACTATGCGAATGTCATGGGTCATACGGCTATCCATGGTGCCGAGTTGAACAAGCTGTTGAGCGAAGGACTGGCCTCGACAACATCTATCGTCTCTGTCTCGTTGGACACGCTACAATACTATGTCGCTGATGCGCGTGGCGTGAAACTGCCTGTGCGCTGGCAAGGGGTGATAGAGGCAAACAGTCAGTACACCATGGAGCAGGTGCGCATGGTGCCTGATAGTGTGGTGGTGTATGTCGCTCCGCAAGTTAGAGATACGATGAAGGCCGTATATGTGTCGGATATCTATCTCGTAGGGTTGACCGACTCGGTGAACTACACGATCGATCTGACGAAGGGCAAGCGTGGCGTGCGCTATGAACCCTCAGAAGTGGCGCTCAAGGCAGCGGTGAGCCCCTATGTGGTGAAGAGTGTGGTGGTGCCTGTCGAAGGATATATGTTTCCCTATGGTCAGCATCTGAAAACCTTCCCCTCGAAGGTGACTGTTAGATTCCGTGTGGGGCTGAATGACTTCCGTGAGGTGACGGAAAAGGATTTCAAAGTACGTGTTCGTCATAGCCAACTCAATGAGAATGCATCGGGTAGGGTGACCCTCTCGGTGGATGAGATGCCGGGCAATGTGACGAATGTTGTGATAGAGCCAGCAGAGGTGGACTACCTTATCGAAATGGGAACTTGGATGTAAAAGAATGGGTATGGTATCATCCGCTCCATATATAATAGGTGTCACTGGAGGTATTGGTAGTGGTAAGTCCGTGGTGTCGAGTCTGCTCAGGTTGATGGATGTGCCTGTCTACGATTGCGATAGTGAGGCCAAGAGGCTGATGCGGCAAAGTGGAGAGATTCGTGAAGCTCTCATCGAAGTTGTAGGTCCCGAGGTGTATGCCCCCGATGGGATGCTCAATAGAGCATATCTGGCAGCCTATATGTTTTGCTATGAAGGGCGAGTGAAACAGATCAATCGTATCGTGCACCCCGTGGTGCGTGCCGATTTCAGACGGTGGGCACAACAGACGGGTAGGAATGTGGTGGCGGTAGAGAGTGCCATACTCGTCGAGGCTGGGATGAAGGCCGACGTGGATGAGGTGTGGCTGGTGCATGCTCCAGAGGATATCCGCCTGAGACGTGCAATGTCGCGTGACGGGTCGGGTGAGGAGGCGGTGCGTAGCCGCATGAGGAGGCAGCAGAGCGATGCGGAGTATCTCAAACAAGCCGATAAGGTGGTGTACAACGATGGAATACATTCGCTGATACAGCAGACGCTTGGGTTGCTCAGCAGAATTTCTGACAAATAAACCTATATTGTCTTCGGTTAACCGAAAATTTACATTAATTTTGTCTTTGTAATAAAAAATAAACCTTTAAAAAGAAAACTATTATGCTTAAAACTGTTTTGTCTATAGCCGGTAAACCCGGTTTATATAAGCTTGTATCCAGTGGTCGCAATATGCTTATCGTTGAGGCTCTTGATGCTACCAAGAAGCGCATGCCTATTCATGGTATTGATAAGGTAGTGGCACTTGGCGATATCGCTATGTATACCGATGATGAGGAGGTTCCTCTGTGGCAGGTGCTTGAGAATGTGAAGGCTAAGTGCGAGGGAGCTGCCTGCGCGGTAGACCACAAGAAGGCTTCGAATGAGGAGTTGGCCGACTTCTTCGCAGAGGTGTTGCCCAACTATGATCGCGATCGTGTATATATGACTCATGTGCGCAAGCTCATCCAATGGTATAACATTCTCGTAGCTGCAGGGATTACCGATTTTGCTCCTGAGGAGGATGAAACAGAAGAATAAACAAATACGGATATGAAAAAGTTGTTCTTGACATGTGCTGTCGCTGCCATGCTTTCCTCTTGTGGTAGCGTGTTGTCATTGAATGAGGATTATGTCTCTCCAGCTGCAACAGCGCCAACGGCCTCTACGGAGGTTGCTCAGACCGGTGATACGGCAGGTGTGTTGGGGGGGCTATTGAGTTCGTTGGCAGGTAATGGCTCGGCCGTAGCGAATGAGGATGGTACTGCGCTGACTACCAATGGAGTGATATCCGGTTTGCTGGGCTCTGTGCTCGAGGCTTTTACAACTGTCGATGAGGCAACTCTTATGGGTACTTGGAATTTCAAGGGCTCAGCCTTTGTCTTTGAGAGTGAGAATGCATTGGCCTCGCTTGGTAGTGATGTCGTTGCTACGCAGTTGGAGGCTAAGGTGGACCAATATCTGGCAAAGTTCAATATACGTGAGGGCGTGTGCTCTATTACCTTCAAAGAGGATAATACCTTCATGTTTGTCATGGGTGACCGTTATGTAGAGGGTAGCTATGTGCTCAATCAGGGAACAAAGGAGTTGACAATGACCTTCGGTATGTTTAAGACCGTGGCTAACGTAGTGTATGACGCTGATATGATAAACCTGGTTTATCAGAGCGATGGTTTGCTACGCATGCTCAAAGGATTGGGTTCAAATAGCAATAGCGGTACGTTGGCACTGCTCAGTGCACTGTTTGAGAAGTACGACGGCATACGAATCGGTATGGCTTTTGCACAGTAATGAAGAATTTATAGATAAAAAGAAGAGAAGAGGACCTTGGTCTTCTTCTCTTTGTTTTTTATGCTTGTGCTATCAATCAAATAGTCCACGTATGTTTTGATATACGCTCTTTCCAAGGTGCTTGTAAGCCAACTCAGTGACCTCGCGTCCACGGGGCGTACGCTTGAGGAAACCTTCTTTGATGAGGAAGGGCTCATACACCTCTTCCAATGTGCCAGGGTCTTCACCTATGGCTGTGGCTATGGTGCCAAGACCTACAGGACCTCCGCCAAACTTGTCGATGATGGTGCAGAGGATCTTGTTGTCTATCTCGTCGAGTCCGTAACGGTCTATGTTGAGTGCTTCTAGTGCGTAGCGTGCTATCTCGAGATCGATGTCGCCCGAACCCTTCACCTGAGCAAAGTCGCGCACACGACGCAAGAGGGCGTTGGCGATACGGGGCGTTCCGCGGCTGCGACGTGCAATCTCGTTGGCAGCCTCGTAGTCGCATGGCACGCCAAGGATATCGGCCGAACGAGAGATGATGCGCGTGAGTACTTCGTTGTCGTAGTACTCGAGGTGCATGTTGATGCCGAAGCGAGCACGCAGAGGTGCTGTGAGCATACCACTGCGTGTGGTGGCACCTACGAGAGTGAAGGGGTTGAGGTCGATCTGTATGCTTCGTGCCGAAGGCCCCTTGTCGATCATGATGTCGATGCGATAGTCCTCCATGGCTGAATAGAGGTACTCCTCCACAACAGGAGACAAGCGGTGTATCTCGTCAATAAAGAGCACGTCATTGGGCTCCAATGAGGTGAGCAAGCCGGCGAGGTCGCCTGGCTTGTCAAGCACGGGACCTGAAGTGATTTTAAACCCAACACCCAACTCGTTGGCTATGATATTGCTCAGCGTTGTCTTACCTAAGCCGGGAGGACCATGCAGTAGCACGTGGTCCAAAGCCTCGGCACGTAGGCGGGCTGCCTTGACAAAGATACGCAGATTGTCTACCACCTTGTCCTGTCCCGAAAAGTCTTCGAAACGGAGAGGGCGTAGCGCATTCTCGTAATCCTTATCCTTGCCACCCATCTGCTGACGGCGTATGTCAAAGTTCTCTTCCATAATCGTTTGTTGTTATCGGAGAACAAAGGTACGAACAAACATGCAAAATGCAAAATATTTATGTAGTGCTGTTGTGCTGTGGATGTCTTTATGTTATGACGAAAGTTCTGTAAAAAAACGATTGATAGATTGTGTAATAGATGTTTTTTTATTTATTTTGCACTCACGACATGGATTTTATTGTATTACGTATGAGAAACACATTCGCTTTCGTCGTTGGTGTCGGTGATATTTGCCGTGTCGGTTCAGCTGAGTGATGTGGAGCAGATTTTTTGCAGTGCGAAACATTGTGTAAGTTGTGGTAAGGGACACCGAATGCGAGCAGCGAGAAGAGTATATATATGAAGAAGTACTTGGTGGGTTACGATATTGGGAGCTCGTCTGTAAAGGCAAGTCTTGTAGATGCGGAAAGCGGCCGATGTGTGGCCTCTGCTTTCTATCCCAAGACTGAGGCGCCCATAACAGCCTTGCAGCCAGGATGGGCAGAACAAGATCCTGATAAATGGTGGGGTTATTTGAAGGAGGCTACGGCCGATATAATGAACACTGCACATGCTCGAGGTCATGAGGTGGTGGCCATTGGCCTATCGTATCAGATGCATGGATTGGTGTGCGTCGACAAGCGGGGTCGCGCATTGCGGCCATCGATCATATGGTGTGACTCTCGCGCTGTGTCCTATGGAGAACGGGCTTTAGCAGCTATTGGTGAGAAACGCTGCTTAGAGCATCTGCTTAATTCACCAGGAAACTTTACCGCCTCAAAATTGGCATGGGTAAAGGAGAATGAGCCTGAGCTATACGCTAAAATCGATAAGGTCATGCTGCCAGGTGATTATATTGCCTTGCGACTTACGGGAGAGGCTTGCACTACCGTGTCAGGACTGTCGGAAGGTATCTTTTGGGATTTCCGCGAGAACCGCCTCTCGGCAGACGTGATGGAGCATTATGGCTTTGACTCTTCGATGATCCCGGATTTGCGGCCTACCTTTGCCATACAAGGAGAGGTAACTGATGCTGCGGCGGCTGAGTTGGGATTAGCTGCCGGTATTCCCGTAACCTATCGCGCAGGTGATCAACCTAACAATGCGCTTTCTTTGGGTGTGTTTGAACCGGGAGAGATTGCGTCTACGGCTGGAACCTCAGGGGTGGTGTATGGTGTGCTGGGTAACGTGGCATATGATCCTAAGTCGAGGGTGAATCTCTTTGCTCATGTGAATCATTCCGAAGAGCAGATTCGTCTCGGTGCGCTGCTTTGTATCAATGGCACAGGAATCTTGAACTCGTGGCTGCGGCGTAATATGTTGGCTGACAATCTTTCCTATACAGAGATGAACCGTATCGCATCCACGGCGCCTATTGGAGCTGATGGGCTGTCGATACTTCCCTTTGGTAATGGTGCTGAACGGGTATTGGAAAACCATGAACTAGGGTGTAGCCTGCACGGGCTCAACTTTAATATCCATCAACGAGCCCACGTGCTGCGTGCGGCACAAGAGGGTATAGCCTTTGCCTTTAAGTATGGCATAGAGGTGATGGAACAGATGGGTATGGAGGTGAAATGTATACATGCAGGAAATGCCAATATGTATCTAAGCCCACTTTTTCGTCAGACGTTGGCTGACGTGACGGGGGCTGTCATCAATCTGTACGACACTGACGGCTCGGTAGGTGCTGCTCGGGCTGCAGGTATCGGGGTCGGTATATATCGTGATTATCACGAAGCCTTTGCTGCTTTACAGCAATTAGAGACTATAGAACCTGAAGAAAGAGATGTGGAAGCAACGCAGGAGGCTTATGAAAACTGGAAGGAGATATTATCCCAAATGAAAAAACTATAAATATCCATAACTTATGGCAAAAGAATTTTTCCCTGGAATCGGCAAGATTCAATACGAAGGACGAGACAGTAGAAATCCTATGGCATTTCGTTATTACGATGCGGAAAAGGTGATAATGGGTAAAAAAATGAAGGATTGGCTGCGCTTCTCTATGGCGTGGTGGCATACGCTGTGTGCCGAGGGTAGCGACCAATTTGGCGGAGGCACCAAGGATTTTCCTTGGAACACCGCCACAGACCCCCTGCAGGCTGCCAAGGATAAGATGGATGCGGGCTTTGAGTTTATGCAGAAGATAGGCATCGACTACTACTGCTTCCACGACGTGGACCTCGTGAGCGAGGGCGACAGCATCGAGGAGTACGAGACAAACCTCAAGGAGATGGTGGCCTACGCCAAGCAGAAGCAGCAGGAAACGGGTATCAAACTTCTATGGGGTACGGCCAATGTGTTTGGGCACAAGCGCTACATGAACGGTGCGGCTACCAATCCCAACTTTGACGTGGTGGCCCGTGCTGCGGTACAGATTAAAAATGCCATTGATGCTACCATTGAACTGGGTGGCGAGAACTACGTCTTCTGGGGCGGTCGTGAGGGCTACATGAGTCTGCTCAACACAGATCAGAAGCGCGAGAAGGAACACCTGGCCATGATGCTCACTAAGGCACGTGACTATGCCCGCGCCAAGGGATTCACTGGCACCTTCCTCATCGAACCCAAGCCCATGGAACCCACCAAGCACCAGTACGACGTGGACACGGAGACGGTCATCGGATTCCTCAAGGCACACGGACTGGACAAGGATTTCAAAGTGAACATCGAGGTGAACCACGCCACACTCGCTGGACACACCTTCGAGCATGAGCTGGCCGTAGCTGTCGACAACGGCATGCTGGGCTCTATCGATGCCAACCGTGGCGACTATCAGAATGGATGGGACACCGACCAGTTCCCCATCGACAACTATGAACTGACGCAAGCGATGATTCACATCATCCGCAATGGCGGATTTGGTACGGGAGGAACTAATTTCGATGCTAAGACTCGACGCAACTCGACTGATCTTGAAGATATTTTTATCGCTCATATTACAGGTATGGATGCTATGGCGCGTGCGCTTGAATCCGCAGCACAAATGTTGGAGGAGTCTCCTTATCGTCAGATGCTGGCACAGCGATACGCCTCGTTTGACTCAGGGGAAGGAAAAGCCTTTGAGGAGGGAAAGCTTGGAATAGAAGAGCTGGTGGCCTATGCAAAGCAACATGGCGAGCCGCAGCAAATCAGCGGGAAACAGGAATTGTACGAGGCGATACTCAATATGTACAGTTAAGATTATTGCCTTAAGGTAAGATGGAACTTGGCCTGCAGATGATGTAGGCATGATGCCGCGTATAGGGGTGTATTGGTGTCAGGGGATGATAGCCTGAGACGATACGCCCCTCGTTGTATGTGGCGGGATGTAGTTCGGTGTGTTCCTTGTAAAATTGTTCTGCTTCCTCTCCGCTAGTGAATGACGTGATGTGGAAGGTGCCTTTTGTGTTGGGTGCAAGTAACTTGCGGTGCACCTCGTGGGCGATGATGCCCATGTTGAGGCGGAGATTGATCTCGACGCAGGGATGGAGGACAAATTCTGATTTCCGTTTTCTGATTTCTGAATCTTTAATTGTTATTTGTGAATTGTCAATTGTGAATTGTTTACCGTTCTTTACCACCATCATGTCGATGCCGAAGTAGAGCGGAAACTTCGTGGTGTCCCATTCCTTTGGAATGATGTGGTCGTGGTGGCTGATGATCCAATTGCGCACCTCGTGGAGAGTGGAGTGGGGGATGTATTGGGTAAGTTCGTTTTCGATTTCAGAGGTTGGCATGAGCTGATTGCTCTCGTACCGGCCATGGCGGTTAGTAGTGAAGAGTGAGTAACCGATAAAGTGACATTGTCTGTCGCGGATGCAGAACTCCATGGCGAAATCTTGTACCTTGTCATAATAGGGCTCAGCTGTGAGGTAACCATGACGACGGATGAGGGCATTGGCCCAGTTCTCGACTTTTTTAAACGTTGACGATGACGTCGACTTCCCATCCAAACAATGGCTTTCGTTACTGCAAGCAGTACTCCTTTGGGAAGATAAGCCTCCCGTCGTCGCAACCGACGCTCCTTTCTCGTCGGTGTTTTCGTTAACGTCGTTGTTTTCGTTGAAATTTACATGCCGCAATCCCTTGCCGCTGCTTGAGAGTGGGTCTTTGAGGATTATGTGCCCATGCCGTGCGGCGTAAATGGGAATATCGTCTATGCAGTGTGCAAGGATGCTTTCACCGGCGTAGAGACCATCGGGATGAGCGGCGTGAAAGGCGTGGAGCAAGTGATGTGCTGATTGGCGTTCCGAGTACTTGCGTAATGCTATCAGTGATGCGTCGGTGGGGAGCATCGTTTCGGTAACGCCCATTCGTAGCAACTGGACCTTTACGGCATGATCCCATCCCCATACCAATATTTCCTCATCGTCTATGACATCCATGAGTGGGGTGAGGTCGCGAGACATCTCTCGTATATTTCGAGGGGCTATGAAGTGGCGGTCCCCGTTTGCTAATGCCATATCGTGCTCGGGGTTGAAAATCGTAATTTGGTCCATACCGCGAAGATAAGTGTTTTTTTGCAGATGGTCAACAAGGGACGGGGTATCAGCTATGTGTGTGTATGGAATAGTGAGGGTGTATTGGGCTCTCTTAAAAAAATGGAATTTATAACAATATTTTGCAATCTTAACTTTGCAAAACAAGAAAAAGATTGTATCTTTGTCAGTCGGAATTAATTTTAGGAATCGAAACTATATGGAAGCATTCTACAAAACACACGAATATTTGTTGGCGCATACAGAAGCGCCAGTACGACGTGCGTTGATGGACGAGATTGATTGGAATGACCGTTTGATTGGCATCAAGGGTACGCGTGGAGTGGGAAAGACGACTTTTCTTATCCAATACGCGCAAGAGCGTTTCCGCAATGATCGTTCGTGCTTGTATGTGAATATGAATAACTTCTACTTCCAGGGAAATAGTCTAGTCTCATTTGCGGAAGAGTTTATTCGTCGTGGAGGTAAGGTGTTGCTCGTCGATCAAGTGTTTAAGATCCCTAATTGGAGTCATCAGTTGCGTGAGTGTTATGATAGATTCCCGACATTGAAAATCGTCTTTACAGGTACGTCGGTGATGCGTCTCAAGGATGAGAATCCTGAGTTGAATGGCATTGCTAAACCTTATAATCTGCGTGGCCTCTCTTTCCGTGAGTACCTGAACCTCATGACGGGTAATAATTTCCGTAGTTATACGTTGGAGGAAATTCTTGCAGATCATGAACAGATTGCTCGTACGATTCTTCCTAAGGTTAGTCCCAATGCCTTCTTCCAGAATTACTTGCATCATGGCTTTTACCCCTTCTTCCTTGAGAAACGTAACTTTGCAGAGAATTTGCTGAAGACGATGAATGCTATGATTGAGGTGGATATCCTCATTGTGCAGCAGATGGAGTTGAAGTATTTGGCTAAGATCAAGAAACTGCTCTACTTGTTGGCAGTGAATGGGCCTACAGCACCCAATGTGAGTAAGTTGGCGGCCGCTATAAATACCTCGCGTGCTACGGTGATGAACTATATTAAGTATTTGGCTGATGCGAGACTTATCAACATGGTGTATAATCCTGGCGAATCGTTCCCTAAGAAACCAGCCAAGATTATGCTCCATAATACCAATTTGATATATAGTATCTATCCTGTGAAGGTGGCAGAGCAAGATGTGCTCGAGACTTTTCTTGCTAATTCGCTGTGGAAAGATCATACGGTGAGTAAGGGCGCGAAGGGATTGTCTTTCATCGTAGATGGAAAACTGCAGTTCCGTGTATGTACCGAGGGACTTCGTAAGAAGAACAAGTCTGACATCTACTATGTTATGCAGAAACGTGAGCTAGGTCGTGGAAATGAAATTCCCTTATGGCTCTTTGGATTCTTGTACTAAAATTAATAAAGGTATAATATTGGGTAAAATAGAAATTGTTAAATAGTAAATCATAAAAGCTATGGCTAAGCAAAAGAAATTTATCACCTGTGACGGTAACCAGGCAGCTGCACATATCTCGTATATGTTCTCTGAGGTAGCAGCTATCTATCCTATCACCCCGTCATCAACAATGGCTGAGTATGTCGACGAGTGGGCAGCTCAGGGCCGTAAGAACATCTTCGGCGAGACAGTACTCGTACAGGAAATGCAGTCCGAGGGCGGTGCTGCGGGTGCCGTACAC
>JAEIGA010015481.1_pt1 | contig 11611 bp, 12 predicted proteins | sample 9270691 | NCBI WGS metagenome assembly JAEIGA01 (sample SAMN17057246, study PRJNA624740) | gut metagenome | biome: biome; isolation source: fecal sample | host: Bos grunniens | place: China: Xizang | collected 2019
GTTATGGTTTACGAGGTACAAACCATAGGTTTACGAGGCACAAACCGTAGGTTTACGAGGAAGAAACCGACGGTTTGTGAAGAAGAAACCGACGGTTTGTAAAACGCCTTTCATTGGGGCACGATTCATCAATCGAGAACACGCGATAGGCGAATCATTTTTGTGTGGCAAAAGTGTTGCAAGAGATTTGTTCTCTTGCAACCATATCTCCAATGATAATCAGATAGTTAGGTTGGCTGTGGCAAGAGTGGCATGATTTTCGGTCAATCCGTTGTATACGTATAGAGGGATAACATTTCATCATGATATACAATTATAGGACTCTTTTATAACAAGGCATATACATATCCTTTTATCGCCATAATTTCAAAAAAGATGACTTTCTAAGAAAGAAGTTCACAATTTATTCGTATATTTGCATTTTACAAAGTGAAAATTAAAACTTATTATCATGAAAAAGATTATAATGATGTTACTGGTGAGCCTGCCGCTCATCGCCATAGCTCAAGTGGATACCAAATATCTGGAAGGAGCCATCACAACCACCGACGGCCGAGTGGAATTTTCCACCGAAATGCAGGTGCCTGCCATGACCAAGGGTCAGATATACGAAACGTTGCTCAACTGGGCGGAAAACAGATTCCAACCGTCGGAAAAGTTCAATGCACGGATACTTTATAAAGATGAGGTACAAGGTAGTATGGCCATTGGGGGCGAGGAATATTTGGTGTTCAGCTCATCGGCTTTGTCACTCGACCGTACACGCATCTACTACCTGATGTCGGTAAAATGTGAAGAGGGTAAATGCAAAATTGGAATAAACCGCATCAAGTATTGGTATAACGAAATGCGCGACGGAGGTGAAAAATATAATGCCGAAGAATGGATTACCGACGACATGGCCCTGAACAAGACCAAGACCAAATTGGCTCCCATTACCGGTAAGTTCCGCCGCAAAACCATCGATCTGAAGGATGAACTGTTCGGTGAAATACGTTCTGCACTGGGCACCCAAATGATTGCATTGGGACTGAAAGCGGCTCCCGTTACACCGGAATCGCAGGTAGCCGTGGTACAACCATCGGCACCACAACCGGCCGTAGTGCAGCCTGTTGCTACCGTTCCTCAAGTACAACCGGTTCCACAACCGGCAGTTGCACCGCAAGCTACATCCGAAGAAGATGCCATGAAGCAGGCGGCACGCATCACACTGACAGCCGGTGGCGAAACATTGGAAATAGGTAAGGAATGTTGGGGCGGAAAGAACCAGCTTTTTGGCAAGGATGTAACATATTGTATTATCGATACGCAAAAGACCATGGCCAACATGCTGCTGGCACAAAGCGAGACTTACACCATATCGTTCTACTTGGCTGGTAACAATGAACCTGCTGTGGTGTTGAATTGCAAGAAGATGATGCAACAGAACGTAAAGGGTGAAGAAGCCAAGAAGATGAACCCTGCGTGTGATGCTACTAAGGCATACAATGTATATGTGGGTGAATTAGTGAAATGAAAGGAATAAAGGAACTGATCAGGGCAGACAGGACCGACGAAGCCATCGGGCTTCTGAAGGAGCATATTGCCAGCCATCCGGAATGTGGCGACGAGCCTTACTACCTGCTGGGCAATGCCTATCGCAAGCAGAGCAACTGGCAACTGGCACTGAACAACTACCTGGAAGCCATCGAAAGAAATCCCGAAAGTCCGGCAGCCGATGCCCGGAAAATGGTGATGGACATCCTGGAGTTCTATAACAAGGATATGTATAATCAATAATTAAAAATACAGATTATGGCTAAGATTAAAGGAGCTGTAGTAGTGGATACGGAACGATGCAAGGGCTGCAACCTGTGTGTGGTGGCTTGTCCGTTCAAAGTGCTTTCGCTCACAGCCAAGGAAGTGAACAAAAGAGGATATACATTTGCGCAAATGGTAGCGGAAGATGCCTGTACCGGCTGTACATCGTGTGCCACAGTGTGCCCCGATGGATGTATCTCCGTTTATAAAGTAAAAATTCAATAAGGAGAAAGATATGGCAGAAGAAATTTTATTGATGAAGGGGAACGAAGCCATAGCCCATGCAGCCATCCGATATGGAGTGGACGGTTATTTTGGCTATCCCATTACCCCACAATCGGAAGTTTTGGAAACACTTGCCGAACAGAAGCCTTGGGAAACTACCGGCATGGTAGTGGTACAGGCCGAAAGTGAAGTGGCAGCAATCAATATGGTATACGGAGGTGCAGGAACCGGCAAGATGGTCATGACTTCCTCATCGAGTCCGGGCGTGAGTCTGAAGCAGGAAGGTATCTCCTATCTGGCGGGTGCCGAACTGCCTTGCTTGATTATTAATGTAATGCGTGGAGGTCCCGGTTTGGGTACCATCCAGCCTAGTCAGGCCGACTATTTCCAGACTGTAAAGGGCGGTGGTCACGGAGACTACAAGCTGATAGCTTTGGCTCCTGCATCTGTACAGGAAATGGCCGACTTTGTAGGATTGGCATTCGAGCTTGCTTTCAAATACCGCAACCCGGCTATCATATTGGCCGACGGTGTAATTGGCCAGATGATGGAAAAGGTGGTATTGCCCGAACAGCGCAAACGGTTGACCGACGAAGAAGTGATTGCCCGTTGTCCGTGGGCGGCTCATGGCAAGCAGGCAGGCCGCAAGTGTAACGTCATCACTTCATTGGAACTGGATCCGTCCATGATGGAAAAACGAAACATCCACTTACAGGAGAAATATGCAGAAATAGAGACCAACGAAGTACGCTTCGAAGAAATAGACTGCGAAGATGCCGAATATTTGATTGTAGCATTCGGTTCCGGAGCACGTATCGCACAGAAGGCCATGGAGAATGCCCGCGCCGAAGGTATCAAGGTGGGCTTGCTCCGCCCCATCACCTTGTGGCCATTCCCATCGAAAGCCATCGCCGAACGTGCCAAGCAAGTGAAGGGTATCCTGACCGTAGAGCTGAATGCCGGACAAATGGTAGACGATGTAAAGCTGGCTGTGAACTGTAGTGTACCGGTAGAACACTTCGGACGCTTGGGCGGTATCGTACCCGACCCTGATGAAGTGGTAGCTGCCTTGAAAGAAAAACTCATTAAATAAAACGTATGAACACCCATTTGATTAGAAACATATTGAACATCGTGTTCATCGTATTGGCTGTAATTTCTGTTATCACCTATTTTATGGCAGAAGATTTCATTACATTTGTATATGTATGTTCGGCAGCCATTTTCGTCAAACTTATGGAGTTCTTTTTGCGCTTCATGTTCTAACAGGAGGAAAGACTTATGACAAAAGAAGAAATAATCAGACCCGAGAATTTGGTTTATAAGAAACCGACGTTGATGAACGACAATCCGATGCACTACTGTCCGGGATGCAGTCACGGGGTAGTACACAAGCTGATTGCCGAAGTCATCGAAGAAATGGGCATGGAAAACAAAGCCGTAGGTGTATCGCCGGTAGGTTGTGCCGTATTTGCCTATAATTATCTGGACATCGACTGGGAAGAAGCTGCACACGGACGTGCACCGGCTCTTGCCACCGCCATCAAACGCCTATGGCCAAGCCGTCTGGTTTTCACATACCAGGGCGACGGCGACTTGGCTTGTATTGGGACAGCCGAAACCATCCATGCACTGAACCGTGGAGAAAACATAACCATCATCTTCATCAACAATGCCATCTATGGTATGACCGGTGGACAGATGGCACCTACTACTTTGGTGGGCATGAAGACTGCCACTTGCCCTTACGGACGCGACGTGACCATTCACGGCTATCCACTGAAAATGACAGAAATTGCCGCTACATTGGAAGGTACAGCCTACGTTACCCGTCAGTCGGTACACAGCGTGCCTGCCATCCGCAAGGCCAAGAAAGCCATCCGCAAGGCATTCGAGAACTCCATGAACGGTAAAGGTTCCAACTTGGTGGAAATTGTATCGACTTGTAATTCAGGATGGAAGATGACTCCCGAAGCATCCAACAAGTGGATGGAAGAAAACATGTTCCCATTCTATCCGTTGGGAGATTTGAAGGACAAAGAATAACATTCTTCGTGTCATACAGAGCAACGCGAAGAATGACATGACTATATAAACATTTGAATCATGAAACAGGAAATCATTATAGCAGGATTCGGAGGACAAGGCGTACTCTCCATGGGAAAAATTCTCGCTTACTCCGGATTGATGGAAGACAAGGAAGTGACATGGATGCCGGCATACGGTCCCGAACAGCGCGGAGGTACCGCCAACGTAACGGTGATTGTGAGCGACGAACGCATCTCCTCTCCCATCTTGAGCCAATACGATACCGCCATCATATTGAACCAGCCTTCTTTGGAGAAGTTTGAAAGCAAGGTGAAGCCCGGTGGTATCTTGATTTACGACGGTTACGGAATCATCGAACCACCCACACGCAAGGACATCCATGTATACCGCATAGATGCGATGGATGAAGCAACCGAACGTGGTATGGCAAAAACATTCAACATGATTGTTTTAGGTGGTTTGCTGAAGCTACGCCCCGTAGTGGCAATCGAAAGTGTACTGAAAGCACTCCGCAAGACATTGCCGGAACGCCACCACAAGCTGATACCGATGAACGAAGAAGCGATACACATCGGTATGGAGATAATCAAAGAGGTGTAAAACATACACGTCAACCTCATGTCATTCTGAGTATAGCGAAAAATCTGATAACATCCATTTATGCATACAGATTCTTCACTACGTTCAGAATGACATTTTTTATTGTTAATTGTAAAACACAAAATGCTGTATTATGAATTGTTATTCGTATCTTTGTACTCATTATGAAAAGAAGATACGCATTAATGATTATAGCTCTGCTTTGCTGCATGTTACCGGCAGGAGCACAACAACGTATTGCCAATGGCATGGGGACTTCGGCCAGTGGAAGAAGTCTCGGTACACACGACCGCAACGGTAACCCTATAGACACTACCGCTGTAACTGATGCAAGCACTATCCCCATCGGATTGTATTCATGGAAAGTGGACCAACGCTTCGGAAATGTAACTCCCGTACCCGTAGATACCTTACAGGCAGGGTTCATGAATTCCAATGACATGGGAGGTCCTACAGGACAATATAATTATTTGGGTAACTTGGGTTCGCCACGCATGAGCCGCATCTTCTTCGACCGTAGGGAAGACAGCCAGTTTCTGTTTACCGACCCGTTCGATTACTTTGCCCTCCGTCCGCAGGATTTCATCTTTACCAACAGCCTCTCGCCGTTTACCAACCTGACGTACTACAAGAGCATCAACAGCCGTAACGGAGAAGAACGTTTCAAGTCATACTTTGTAATCAATGCCAACAAGAAATTGGGATTCGGATTTACAATCGATTATTTGTATGGACGTGGTATGTATGCCGACCAGAACACCGCATTCTTTAACGGAAACTTTTTCACTTATTATCGGGGCGACAAATACGACATGCACTTCATCTTCAGCAATGACAACATGAAGATGGCCGAAAACGGAGGTATCACGGACGACAGATACATTACCGCTCCCTTAGACATGGCCGAAGGCAAAAAGCAATATGCATCGACCGACATTCCTACCCTACTGAACAAGGTATGGAATCACAATACCAGTTATCATGTATTCTTGACGCATCGTGTTAACCTTGGATTTTATAAGGGACAAAAGGAGCAGGAAAACAAACTCCCTGCAACTGACAGCCTGACCAACGAAATGCTGAAAGACAGCCTGATGGCCAATGGAATTATCAATGACAGCATCACTGCCCCTAAGAAGCCGGCCATGGCCTTGGCAAATCCTGCCAAGTCTTCTACAACGGAAGAAAGTGATACCACCGAAGTGGCTCCGGAATTTGTACCGGTAACCAGCTTTATTCATACTTTACAGCTCGACTTGAACAAACGTAAATACATTACACAGGACAATTCGCAAGCCAAGAACCTGTATGAATACAATTTCTTCGGTACCGACTCCATCGATAACATGAAACGTACTTCCATCAAGAATACGTTCGGTATATCCTTGCGTGAAGGTTTCAACAAATGGGCCAAGGCTGGACTAACTGCTTTCATAACCCACGAATACCGCGACTTCACTTTACCCGACACCACCGATGTAACCGACTTACGCTATTTGAAGCATTACAAGGAAAATGTCATATCGGTTGGCGGTGAATTGTTGAAGGAACAAGGAAACCTGTTGCACTACCGAGTATTGGGTGAAATGGCTGTGGCCGGTAAGGATGCCGGACAGTTCCGCATTGAAGGAAAGGGTGACTTGAACTTCAGATTCCTTGGCGATACCGTACGTTTGGAAGCCAATGCCTACATCAAGAATCTGAACCCTGTATTCTTCTTCCGCCATTTCCACTCCAAGCATTATTGGTGGGACAATGACGAAATGTCCAAAATCATGCGGACACGTATAGAAGGCAAACTGCACATCGGTAAATTCGGAACTACGCTACGTGCCGGTGTAGAGAACATCAAGAACTATACTTACTTGGACAACACCAGTGTAGGAGTTACCAACAACCAAGGAGAAGTAACCTCATACAAGAATAATGCGACCGTAAAGCAATACGGTGATAATTTGCAAGTACTCACAGCCATTTGGGAACAAAAGCTGAAGGCAGGCATCTTCCATCTGGATACCGAAGTGGCTTACCAGAAATCGAGCAATGAAGATATTCTGCCGTTACCTGAAATATCGGCATACGCCAACCTATACTTGAAAACCGCTTTGGTGAAGAATGTGTTCAACGTGGAATTGGGAGCCGACGCACGTTATTTCAGCGAATATTATGCACCCGACTATTCTCCGGTCATGGGACAATTCTATTTGCAGAACCCCAACAACAAAATAAAGATTGGCGGTTATCCGATGGTAAATGTATATGCCAACCTTCAATGGAAACGTACCCGCATCTTTATCATGATGTATCATGTAAACCAAGGTTCGGGCAATTCCAACTATTTCCTGGCACCGCATTACCCCATCAACCCGAAGATGTTCAAAATTGGTCTTTCCTGGAATTTCTTTGACTGATGAAAAAATATTTCAAATATATGGTTATGGGGGTAGCAGCAACAGTCCTGTCGGTGCTGTTGTTCAAACCATCTGCATCCAAGGAGCCTACTGTCATCCGTAATTATGAAACGATTGTACAATCGGGAACACTAAAGGCGGTCACAGAATATAATTCCATCAGTTACCATGCATCCGGTGATTCGGCAAGCGGTTTCCACTACGAACTGCTACAAGCCTTTACCAAAGACAAAGGGCTGCAATTGGACATAACCCCTGAAATGAGTTTTGAAAAACGATTCAGGTATATGACCGAAGGCACATACGATATTTTGGCCAATAGCGTTGTTGTTACAACAGAACTGAAAGACAGTATGCTTTTTACCCATCCTATAGTAGAAAACAAATTGGTATTGGTACAACGCCGTCCTCAGAACAATGAAGACAGTGGTTATATACACAACCAACTGGAACTGGCAAACAAGACACTCCATGTGGTCAAAAATTCACCGGTTATACTACGCATCCGAAATCTAAGCAACGAAATTGGTGATACAATCTACATACAGGAAGTAGAAAAATATGGGCAGGAACATCTGCTCGCAATGGTGGCTCATGGAGACATAGACTATGCCGTATGCGATGAAAGCATAGCCAAAGCATCCATCGGAGAGCTCCCTCAACTGGATATACAGACAGCGATCAGTTTTACTCAATTCTATTCTTGGGGGGTAAACAAACAAAATACCGAACTATTGGATACGCTGAACCTTTGGTTGGAAACATACAAGCAAACCAAAGAATTCAAAAAATTGAAACGTAAATATTATAAGAACTAAAAAACGTAGGAGTATGATTCATTTGGAGAATGTAAGATGGGGATTCATCGGATGTGGTGAAGTGACCGAAACAAAGAGTGGACCGGCTTTCGGTATGATACCGGGATCTAAAGTCGTGGCAGTAATGAGCCGTGACAAAGAAAAAGCTGCATCGTATGCCAAGCGCCATAACATACCCCGCTGGTATGATGACCCTCAATTATTGATTGGCGACGAAGATGTAAATGCCATCTATATTGCCACCCCTCCTTCATCTCATGCAACTTATGCCATCATGGCCATGAAAGCCGGCAAACCGGTATACATAGAAAAACCGATGGCAGCCAGCTATGAAGACTGCGCCCGCATCAACCGCATATCGCAGGAAACAGGAGTGCCTTGCTTTGTAGCCTATTATCGCCGTTACCTCCCCTACTTCTTGAAGGTGAAAGAATTGGTAAACAGTGGAAGCATAGGTAAGGTCATCAACATACAAATTCGCTTTGCACAGCCTCCGCGCGATTTGGACTATAATAACAAAAATTTGCCCTGGCGTGTACAAGCAGACATTGCTGGTGGAGGTTATTTCTATGATTTGGCTCCCCATCAATTGGATTTTCTACAAGAAATGTTCGGTTGCATCCTTGAAGCCGAAGGATACAAGAACAACATTGGAAAACTGTACGATGCAGAAGATACAGTCAGTGCCTGCTTCAAATTTGAATCCGGTATTCCAGGTTCGGGTTCCTGGTGCTTTGTAGCTCATGAATCGGCTAAAGAAGACCGTATAGAAATCATTGGCGACAAAGGTATGATTTGTTTTTCAGTCTTCACCTATGACCCGATAGCCTTACACACAGAAAATGGCCGCCAAGAAATTAGGATAGAAAATCCATCTTATGTACAGTTACCTATTATTAAAGCCGTAGTAGAACATCTGCAAGGCAAAAGCATCTGTACCTGTGATGGTATCAGTGCTACCCCTACCAATTGGGCAATGGACCGTATCTTGAATAAGCTATAAGTTTATCATACAAATGCCAATCATCCGAAAGTTCTATATCTGTCTGTTTCTATTCTTTCTTGTGCAGTATGGATACGCACAAGAAGAAAAGACAGATACAACTATGCAAAAGCATATACCTATCCTATCTACCTTGACAGACGGAATAGAACATGTAGGAAAAGATGTGGCACGAACGATTCGTCATACAGGGCGCCGAATCCGTAAGGTTGTGAACAACGTGGATACGACCTATATATCACCCAACAAATACAATTTGGCATTCATGCTGGAACATAGTACCTGGTATGAACATTACCGTTTGGGAAGCCAGGAGAACGAACGTCCGCAAAGTTTGAATTTTGCTCCCAATATGGGTATGAAGTTAGGTATTTACTTCGGATGGCGATGGATATTCTTAGGTTATACATTCGACATAGAAGACCTTTTCGGTGGCAACAAGAACAAAGTGGATAAAACGGAAATGTCGCTGAACATTTATAGTTCCAAATTTGGAGTGGATTTGTATTATAGAAAGACTGGTAACGATTTCAAGCTCCGTTCATGCAGAGGATTCGACTTGGCAAGCCCCTTCAAGGAACAGGATTTCAACGGCCTTCAAAGCAAGATCAAAGGGCTGAATGCATATTGGATATTCAATCACCGGAAATTCTCTTATCCGGCAGTATACAGCCAATCCACCAACCAACGGAAAAGTGCAGGTTCGTTTATGGCAGGCTTTTCATATTCGCAACACTCCATTTACTTTGACCACACAAAACTTCCTGGAAATATAAGAAATGACCTCAACAGTAACCTCCGTTTCAATAAAGTGAAGTATTCTGATTATAGCATAGGTTTCGGATACGGATATAATTGGGTATTCAAAAAAAATTGGGTAAGCAATCTTTCCCTACTTCCCGGTATCGGTTTCAAAAAAGCAAAGATAGACGACATGCAATATGATGACAGCCATTGGATAAAGGACATCAACTTCGATCTCATTACTCGCGCCGGCATTACTTACAACAACAGCAAATGGTTTGTTGGAGCTTCATTGGTTATGCACACATACGATTATCGAAAAACCAACCTCAGTGTAACCAATTCTTTCGGCACACTCCGCATCTACGCCGGTTTCAATTTCTGGAAAAAACCGGAATATAGGAACCAATAAAAAGGGAACATCTTGCGATATTCCCTCATTATAATATTTGATTAAATCAGTTTGTGAATAACCAATCCTGAACGGAGTTTAGGTTCAAACCAAGTGGTCTTCGGAGGCATGATGTTACCACTATCGGCAATATCCATCAATTGTTTCATACTTACCGGATAAAGCGCCAAAGCAACCTTCATTTCACCACTGTCCACACGCTTCTTCAATTCGCCCAAGCCTCGGATACCTCCAACAAAATCAATACGCTTATCAGAACGCAAATCCTTAATACCCAATATTTCGTCCAAAATCAGATTAGATGAAATGGTCACATCAAGTACACCGATAGGATCATTGTCATTATAAGTACCTTCCTTAGCTGTCAAACTATACCATTTTCCTTCCAAATACAAGGAGAAGTTATGTAAGGCTTGTGGCTTATAGATTTCGGTTCCCTTTTCCTCAACAACAAAATTCCTGCTGACAGCCGATAAGAATTCGTCCGCACTTAAACCGTTCAAATCCTTCACTACACGATTATAGTCTATGATGGTCAACTGATTGGCTGGGAAACATACTGCCATAAAGTAATTATACTCCTCATCACCAGTGTGGTTAGGATTCTGTTTTGCTTTTTCAGCTCCTACCAATGCTGCAGCAGCCGATCGATGGTGGCCATCGGCAATATACAAGGCAGGCATCGCTGCAAATGCTTCAGTTATCGCTTCGATATCTTCTTCTTGATCTATAATCCAGAATGTATGACCAAAACCGTCGCCGGGAGCAATAAAATCGTATTCCGGTTGTTTTGCTGTATATTTGGCAACAATAGCATCCAATTCAGCATTATCCGGATAAGCAAAGAATACAGGTTCTATATTCGCATTGTTTACACGAACATGCTTCATACGGTCTTCCTCCTTATCACGGCGAGTCAATTCATGCTTTTTGATGACACCATTCATATAATCGGGAACATAAGCACCTACCACCAGACCATATTGAGTCTTACCATTCATCGTCTGTGCATATACATAGTAATTTTCCTTTTCATCCTGCACCAACCATCCATTATCCTGGAACAATTGGAAATGCTCTGCTGCACTATCGTATACACAAGGATCATGTTCATCCGTTCCTACCGGAAAATTGATTTCCGGCTTGATAATATGATAAAGTGACTTTTCATTGTCACCTGCTTCTTCACGAGCTTCAGCCGAGTTCAACACATCGTAAGGACGGGAAGCAACTTGCTCTACCAACGCTTTCGGCGGACGTATTCCTTTAAAAGGCTTGATTACTGCCATAGATTTCTATTTATTAATTTTAGAAAAATTCCTGACTATCGATTGCATTTTATCCTCAATCGAAAATCAGGAATCATGAATTTATTACTTGTTCACACGGAATCTTTCGCAACCGTCTTTCAGGAAGCCCACAATCTGCTGTGCTGCAGCAATACCGGCATTGATGTTTGCTTCAGCGGTCTGTGCACCCATCTTTTTAGGAGTAGAGAAATAACGTCCGGCAAACTTTTCTGCAAATTCCGCATGAGCAGCAGGCATTA
>JAEIGA010015482.1_pt1 | contig 11611 bp, 15 predicted proteins | sample 9270691 | NCBI WGS metagenome assembly JAEIGA01 (sample SAMN17057246, study PRJNA624740) | gut metagenome | biome: biome; isolation source: fecal sample | host: Bos grunniens | place: China: Xizang | collected 2019
CCTGTGCAAATAAAGATTTCATGGAATGATACATCTGATTTTCCTGTAGAGGAACTTCTCATACAATTGGCCGCAATTAATTTTTATTACAAACATCAAGTCGTGTTGCTTTCATATTCGCGAAACACAATTGCTTTTGCTATTGATAAAAATAAGATGGTTTCCGTCTGTGAGATTATAAACAATGCAACTTGTACGATTGCTGAAGAAAAGAAGAAAACACCAATTAATGTTGCAGTATCCAAGTTGATTCAGTAAAATAGAACGCTGCCTTCGTCTTGTTTGTTATTCTGCCGCAGGCAGAAATTCCCTGCTAGATTGTTATTAGTATATTCATACTATAACATTTATTTTTGCTTTTTGTTTCTTGCGATGATGTTCTTGCAGAGATGTACTGTCGCAAGAAATAGAAAAAGGGCTAAAAAGCCCTTAAATCCAATGTTTTTCCAACTGAAAAAGTTCATACATAACTACTATTCTTACCCCTAAAACTACCCTTATAAAGCGTGTAGACGATAGAGGATATCGTGCGTGTCGCAAGAACATCGCGCAACCTATCATACTATTCCACTGTTTAAACCTGTATATCCATTAATCATATCTTTACAGCACCAAGAATAATCTCCTTTCAAATAATTCGGCTGGTACGTGTTCAAATGCTCCTTTGTACAACGCTTGATAATCTGATTCTCCGTTACCTATATATATACATACATTTCTATGATAATCTATAACGCTCTAAATATGCCTTCCTGCTTCCCACATCAAAACAATCCATGAATTCTGCTGCCGTCATATATCTAATATCAAAATCAACGCCACAATCCGCTTTAAATCTCTCGACAACACCGCTGCTTATCATAATTTGTCTAAATGTTTCAAAATCTTCATGTTCCATTTCGCAAACTTTCTCGTATGCTATTTGTAAATCATCAGAAAGAATTTCTTTCCCTGGTTCAAAAACGACATTTACCAATGTGATTTTCTTACATGTTGGGAGCATTTTGATTCCCGTTTCACTCTTCGTGCATAATCTACTCATTTCATCCTTTGTAATTGACGATGTCATATTGTAGATACCTAGCGTATGCTTAAACATTTGCCATGCATCGTATCTAAAGAAATTATCTGCTCCTGTACGAACCAACATGGCTCCCTTCAACATATAGATAGCCTTTTGGAATGCTTTCACCGTTTTTTCTCCGCAAACGCAATTAGCATAATATAATTCAGGATTCTCATATGCTTCTTTCAAATTTCCCGGTTCATTAAAAATCCACTCCATCATTTTCATTTCACAGAAGATGACCTCTCCTTTATCTTCATTGTAAAGGTACGCATCCAAGTTGGCCGGCTGTAAATTTCTTTTGATTGTATAAAGTTGTTTCTCATATTCTACTGAATATGTACCTTCCGAAAAATAATTGCGCCCAGAAATTAAATCAATTTGCTTATTTCCTAACAAATTGTAAGTCATCGCAGATGAAGAACGTATACTCTTCATCTTTGCCGGTGTCACATTATCCTTGCTATCCTCCAGTTCTCTTCCGCTTCCTCTCCCATATTCTTCGAAGTGAGGATATGTAACTGACGGATCCCCTTGTGGAATTCCAGCCCAAAGATTTTGACCAACTTCCGCATAATATTGTTCTGCATACTTCCCACCATAGTTAGCATTTTTCAAGCTGCGCCCTAAATTTTCTAGGCACAGTCTCTCTTGTTCTAAAACTTCCTTTCCGATTGCTTTAAGATTCTTTTTCATTGCTTTTAAATCGTCTTTTCTCATATTGTTTTGCTCCATTCTGTAAAACTTTTTGCCAAAACTGCCCTGTCATCAATGTAATAGTCACAACTTATTTTTCTACTATTCACGCCATACTTCTGAATGACTTCCGGCAAATTATCATTTACTGCATCAAAATCCAATCCATTATCTATACAGAAATCAATCGCACGTTGTAGATCATCTCCTTCTCTACATGTCCATAGTATTAATTTGTCTCCTATCCTTTTTCTATGTCGCAAAAATTCTACTAATTCCACATTTGCCGGACCCACGTTAGGCCACTCCCCATAACTGAGAGTGCCATCAAAATCAACCGCAAATACTGTTGAATCATTTACCATATTTATCTGCCATCCTTCCGACTGCATCTTTTATCTTTTGTCTCAAGTGAACTGGTTCAACTATTTCCGCACAATCCCCATACTGCAAAGCCCAATAAAACATTGACTGCTCGTTAACCTTAACACGAATAGAAATCTCTTCTTCTATATGGTCTAATATGCAAAAATCTTTTCCGAACCAATCTACAAGCTCGTCCATCAAGTTCTCATGACATTTGATAACAGCCCATACACTATTGCCGCCATACATATAGACATGTTGCGCCATATGCTTTGGCAAATCTAATCCATATTCCAATTCGGGTATCAATTTTTTCTCTTTTGCTTTCTCGTCCAAAATTTTAACATCGGTCATTTTATCTATCCGTAAATGTGCAACTTCTGAATATTTATCGAAATTACAAATCAAATAATAATGTCCATTATGGGCTATCATTTGATATGGATTTACAATGTATGTATAATCGCTCCTTTTAGGAACCAACTGAAATTTTGTATCGTACCTATTGTAGATAAAACTAATTTTTTTCTCAAAACTTATAGCATCGTTTATCACATCCAAATTATAAAGCACCTGCTGTTTTCTATCAGCGTATTGTAAATCCGGCAAGTTGCACACGTGACTGACCTTTGCACTAAAATATTTATTGGACAAACCTTTTAGCTTCCCAATCAAATCTTTTGCTTGTTTTTGAGAAATGTTTTTTGAAAAAAGAACACTATCTATTAACATCCTCAATTCGGAATCTGTAAAATCACGGCCTAAAATGCAATAACCTTTATCAGTCGAAATTTCCACATTTGTATCAAAGAACAAATCCTTTAATGCATCTACATTGTTTTTCACGGTTCTTCGATCAATTTCCAAGCCATACTCCGTTTTTACCAACTGTACAATTTCTTGTTGTTGTAGCCTATGAGTTTCGTCCGTGTGTTCCCACAATATCATTAAAATAATTAAGTTTAAATTTTTCTTATCATATAAACCGTACATATTATCATCTCCCAGACTAATTCTATAAATTCAGTATACCAAATGTGCATTTTATTGTACATTACGACTTTATTGCATCGCCATTTTTTACAAATTGCTTTTTCTCATTCATTTTCCCCTTCCTCATCCTTCTTATTTGCTTTTTTCTCCTTAATATCAAGTGGAATTAAATTCTGAATACGATAATACTTATTCACATAATCTGCAATATGATAGCCCTGAAGAATATTGACAGCTTCCAATTGTGTAACTCCGTACTCTCTCATGAGTTCCAACATAAGTTCTCGCGTTTCCCCTTTTATTTCATTCGTTGGCATTTTTAATGCACACGCTCTCCTATGATACATCTCTGCCACCTCCCACGTCAGCCACTTTTCTTTATGAAGCCTATGTTGTTCTTGCACTAAATCAATAGCATCCTGTTTTGTCTTTATTCTTTTTTTTCTCATTTGATTGCACCTCCTGTCCATATGCTATCAAAAGCCATGTACAAAAGAATGTGCATAAAAGCATGCAGCTGACATCTTTGCAGAATAATTTACATAAAAGTTCCAAAAAATCTCTGTCTACCATTGATATTTGTTTTGACATATCAAACATGCATTTTATTGTACATTACGATTTTATTGCATCTGTTGTCAAAGTTTTTAAACACCAACGGAGTATCTGCAAACACCTCTCCGTTTTCTTTTAGGGTAATAATCACGCCAACTATATGATTGCCTTCTTTATCTTCCAGCAAATGAACCGCGCCGTTTCTGTATTCCCCATGAAAATTTACTACTTGAAATTCTTCGAGATATTCAACAAAACTGATAATTACATTATAATCTTCTGAAAATCCCCTATCTTTTGTTCCCATTTTTAACACTCCACTATCTAATTGTTCAAATGCCCTCGTTTCCTTAGAGTGTTCGATAACTTCTACCACATTTTGGTCTTCTACCATCTCTTCCTTAAAAAGTTCTGGAAGAACGACACACAATACTAAACGCCCATCCATCATCCACATCTCCGCTTCGAACGGAACACCATCCGAAAGCACACCCTTAGTCCACCCTAAATTTTCACTTCCAATACACTCACTATGATTTAACTCTGCCATTGGATATATGCTTTCATAATAGTTTTTTTCTTCAAAACTCATAGCACAACTCCTTTCTCCTTTTTACATTTACATTATAAACAATGTGATGTTCATTTTTTTGTACATGGAGAGACAAAAAATGTGTATATACTATTTCTAGCATATACACAAACTTTTCATCTATTTCATATTCCGCAAATATGTATGAATATCAAATTCTTCCATACGACACTTTCTGTTTAGATACAGCGGGTGATGCGGATGCCCTTCTTTAGTTTTTGCTCCAATAGTATACCATTTGCATTCATATGTATCTGCTATAGAAGCTATACTTTGTAGGCACTCCTTTAGATATTTTCTAGTCTTAATCAAATTCCCCCAAGCTGCCCAAATATCGCAATTTCCTGCCGCCAAAACTTTTTCTATATATTTGAGATTTTCTCGAACAATATTCTCATCCTTCTCCTTGTGCATGTCACTTGGATTTGTAGCGCGCATTGGATATAAGTTTATCATAACAGAACTATCATACCCATGTGCCTCGGCAAATGCTTCGACATTTTTCATTGTGGGATCTAAATTTTCCGGAGAGGCAAAACTTGGATTCACCCCACAGCACAGCAAGGTTTTATTCCCTCTTTTTCCTAAAAGAAATCGATTATTTCGGTCTTGAGATTGTTCATAAATCCAAATTGCCTCGTCATACGGCTTTTCTTTGACTTTTGCAATTAAACTGTCCGCAACATTTTCTATAACTCCTAACTTCACAAGCTTGTCTACCCTTTCATATTCTTTATATCTATCTTCATGTTGTACAACATATTCTGTTTCTGCAACATCTTCCCATGCACATTCAATACCATGTCCCTGCTCCCATCCTTTAAAACATGGACATCCTATACAGTCTTCTTTTAGTGGTTCTTTGATCTGGTGTAATTTTCTGCAATATATTTCTCTATCAAACACATCATCTGCATAATATTCCAAAGATTCATTGATTTCGTGTCCTATCATATTGTGATGATAAACCAATTTTTTCTGCATTCCTAGACCCTCTCATCCCTTTTTTTATTTTCTCTATTATAAAACCTACGATAAATCCTTTGCAACTACTACATAGACTAATTCCGGTTCAATCACTTCAAGAGCTTTTGAATATTTTTCAGGATATTCCTTTTTTATAAATGCCAAAAGCGAATCCCCTGCCATCGTGACATCTCTATTGCAATAATAGTCTTTCTCCACACACATACAGCCCGCTATCCCTTCATCCGCTAATTTAGAAAATCGGATTACAGATTCCATTCCCATTCCTAAGCAAAAAATACATTTCTCATTGTATTTCACATAAACACAACATTCCACATATACATCTTCCATTTCTTTGTTCCTCCCTTTCTTTACAATGTAATTATATATGAAGTTATGTACATTTTTTTGTGCATAGAAAAACCTGCAAAACACATTTATAAAGTGCATTCTACAGGCTCTCTTTCCCTGATTATTGCGTGAAAAAGAGCCTAAGCCATGTGACTTAGACTCCTTATTGTCAATATTGTAAAGATGTTAACTGTGTTGATGAAATACAATCTTGCATAATTACTTATGTAGTAATATTCCAATATGCTTTAGATAAATCCATACATACGTCCGCTCCTGCCAGAATCATAACGAGAAAAGCCATGACGAACAGTAACACAATTGCTGCTTTATCGTATACAATCTTGCTTTTAAAAAGATTCGATAAAAGAAGTTCGACACCCATTCCTATGAGGATAATCGGCCAAAGCCCCAGAACCTGTTCATAAGTCATAATATCAAGGATATTATGTAATAGTAGCAAAATTCCGAAACCAATCATACAAAAACCAGATGTGAAAGCACCTACACGGTGTGTTCTAACTGTATTATTCTTCTCCATGTAACTCCTCCTTCTTTCCTGCAATCAACTTACATCCCACAATAATGATAACAAGTGCCACTGCAATGTCCGGAATATCATCCACGAACATAGATGCTTCTTCCCAAAGTCTGTCAGGAATCAGGTAGTAGAACCAATTGGAAATGCTATACCATAATTGTGTAACTCCGTATACAATCAGCGCTACGGCTCCCCATTTACGAACAGCCGGATGGGTGAACTTAAGACCAGTCCCTGTTATAAATGCAGTCCACACATAGTCGTCCTGAAGGTTTTTAAATATTTCTTCATCACATGACGCCAAATTTCTTGCGTGAAAAAAACTATAGAACCATACAAGCACTGCAAATAAAATAAACACATCACTTACACGTAATACGGATGGGATGACAAAGCAAAGAATGAAGATTGCCATTAAGCTAATTCCCTGCTTCATAAATCCCATATACATTTCTGCTGCTCCCGGTATAAAGGAACAGATAAAAGTTGTAAATTTCCCTTTTTTTCTTCTCATATTAAACTTCCTCCTTATTCTCTGAAAAGATTATACTTGTCTTTGTCTGAAAAAATATTTACATTGCCCAACATGTTCTCGAGCATGCCGCTATCATTTAAAGCTTCTTCTTTTGTTTTATAGCGACCTTTCTTAAAAAATTCCTGCTTTACACTCGGTTTTTCAGGCATGGTGTTCTGTTGCAGGCTTTCTACTCTCGGTAGTACAAAAACTGCCACGACTGCTGCCGCTACAGTTGCTAATACACGGAACCGATACCGTTTAAATTCTCTGATCTTGTCAGCATTACTTCGTTCTTTTGTGAGATGTGATGTTTCATCCAAAGCACTTAATACCTGTTCTTGTATACCTGGCGGAGCAAACACCAAGTCCTTGCTCTCAATCTCGCACATCAAATACTCTAACTCTTCATCTGATAAATAGCTCCTATGATTTGTCATTCCTGCAACAACTCCTTTCTGTATGATTTTTTCAACATCTCCCTCGCCCTATAAATTTGGGACTTTATCGTATGGATGCTCGCTTGTGTTTCCTCTGCAATCTCTCTTGCTGTTTTCCCCTCTAAGAAATGTGCAATGGCAATTTCTCTATAAGGAGGCGACAGATTTCTGCAACAAGCACGAAGTTCTTCCATAAGCTCACTGTTTAAGGTCTGCCGCAAAGGTTCTGTATCCATCGGCATGGCAATATTATGTAGTTCTTCCTCAGTAACAGGTTCTACCTTCCGTTCCACTTTTCTTACGTAATCAATACTTTTATTACTTGCAATTCTACACAACCATGCTTTTTCTTCCCCTGGTCGCGTTTTGTCAAGATGGGGGTAGGCAGATATAAATGTTTCCTGCGTTAAGTCTTCAGCAATAAAGTAATCGCCTGTCAGTTTCAGACAAATGGAGAAAATGAGGTTCTGATACTGATTCATAAGTCTTATTATTCTTTCCTTGGAATCGATTTTCCCCACCTCCTATCTGCTTACATCTAATATAACGTATCAAGGAATGAAAAAGATGCAAGTTTATATTATTTTTTTATTATTTTTATTATCGCATATACTCTTCCAAACATATTTGTTGCTGATAGATTTCTTGCGCCGCTTTTACGCCGACATAACGATAATGCCACGGCTCATAGCTTGTCCCTGTAATACTCTGCTTACCCAAAGGGTATCTCAGAATAAAACCGTATTGATGTGCATGTTCTGAAAGCCATCTGTATACCTCTTCATTACTGCACCTGGATTTATCTGCATTAATATCCACTGCAATCCCCAATTGATGCTCGCTTGTTCCCGGCAAAGCAACCCACTCCTCTGCCGTTTTTACTGCTCTCGCCCTGGAATAGCCTTCGTTGATGTATGCCTGTATTTTTTCGTCCATTTCTTTTTGTTGTTCTTCCATGCTTCGATATCCATCACGGACAATCGGATACACTTTTTCTGCCCTTGCAGCATCAAACATTTCTTGCAATGCCGGATATATTCGACTGTCCACCTTCTCTCCATTGGATAACTCCGTTAATTCTATCCGATAATCTTCCGGAAGTTTATTCCAGCGATTCACAACAATTAATTTCCAGTCTTCTGAAACCCGTACTTTATGCGATAGACCTAATCCCGAACAAAAATCAAGTGCCAAATAACTTATCGTTAATAACAGGCAGGTTGCAACCGTTAATTTTAACAATTTTTTTGTCCGATTTTTCTTTTTCTTCCTTGACATATAATTCTCCTTTTTTTCTAATCCTCATGAATGAAATGAGAAGATTTCCTGCTGCATTTTCATCTACTTTCATCTGATATAACGTATCAGGTCGTAAAAAGGATGCAATTATAGCCATTTATTTTTTCTACAAAAAAGGAATACCTTTTCAAGTATTCCATTCTTCACAACAAATTTATCCCGCATTAGCACATTGTCAGTTCTTTTCATTTTCTTGTGGACCTATTCCTCAGCTTTTCCGTGGATTTCATTCATATAACCGGCAGTAATAACACCCGCTGGTAATGCAATAATAGCAATGCCGAAGACCGATGATATCATGGTTATAATTCTTCCAAGCGTTGAGACTGGATAGATATCACCATAGCCCACAGTTGTTAAAGACACCGTAGCCCAATAAACAGCATCAAAAAATGTATCAAAAGTATCCGGTTCAACATTAAAAATAATCAAAGCAGATACGATAATATAGCCCACGGCCAAGATGCATACGGCAATCAATGAATCCTTTGAACGCGATATGACACGACTTATAATTTGGATGCTTTTTGAGTAACGCATGCTTTTGAAAATGCGAAACACTTTCATTGCACGAATCATTCTAAAAATTCTCAAAACCTTTACCCCGTTATTTAAGACGGTGATAGATGGAAGTATGGATATCAAATCGATGATAGCCATAATGGAGATTGGGTATCTTAAAAAGGTGGCAAAGTTTCTTTTCTTAAATAAATAGTCAGCAGTAATCCATCTTAAAATATAGTCAATGATAAAAATACCCATTGCGACCTTATCTATGATATTAAAAAGTAGATTCTCCTGCTTAAACAAAAGCGGCACAAGACTTATGACTATCGTCACAATCATACCGATGTCGTATACTTTACCGAGTTTATTATCTTCTTTTGCTGGTTCTATGATTTCAAAAATTTGTTTTCTCATAAACACTATTTCTCCTAGTATTTCCAATTTCTAATTCCGAATTATCTCTTTTAGACAGTAAATGATTATAATTCTAAAATGAATGATTGTATGGCACTGATTGTTGCTTTTGCATTAAGCAGTATATTTAGACCTGTTCGAAACTGCTGGATTATTTAAAAGTGCGTAAGGTAAGTGTTTGGTTTGAATCATCATGTTCAAAAATGACCTGTATACCTGTAACATCTGGCGAATATTCCTTATAAAGTGCGAGTTGTGCATAAAAGAATTCTGTATGATCATCAAGATGTTTTTCGAATTTTGCTTTTGCACTAGACACGTCCGCAAAGTCATATCGGATTCGATATGTATATATCATAACCTTATCTATATTGCCGCCTATCTCTAATATATAGTCACCATTAAATTGGTCGCTAAAATCACTCGCCATTCCATCCATTCCGGAAGTCAGGATAATAAACGAAAGTGGTCTGTACAAGTCTCTGCAGGTTTTCAGGCCTTCTGTTGCGTCAAAAAAGATTGGCAATGTAATGTCCGCAGTTTGAACGCCACTAATTTCATTTTGTGGTATCTGATTTGTCGGCTTTTGTTCCTGTGGTTTAGATATAGTGGTTTCGTTATCTTGCTCACTCTCGTTTTCTGGTATTGCAGTTGCCGTATTGTTGTTAGATTTATTATCAGAGGTTTCTGTTGGGGATTCTGTAATTTCGTTCTCCGAATTATCTGATGTGGAATTACTTTGTGAAAACCTATCACTGTCTTTTGAATCAGTCGCTATAAGATTTTGATTAACATCAGACGATGAAGGTTGTTTTTTCCCCTCTTGTCGTTCTTTTTCAGTGAATCTAAAAACTATTCCAACACTAACAGTTATTAGAACACACATGGCCAACATGATTACACCTTTTTTTAGAAAAGATAACGGTGTCCGTGTACCACAAAAAGGACAACGTGACAACTCCGTACTGTATTCCTCATCACAATTTTTGCAATTTATCAATTTTCTCATTTTATTCATCCTTTGTTGTCATATATTAGGTGTTTTATGCGCTTCATTAAATCACTTCCTCTTTGCCTGATTGAAACACTAAGTATCTAAGCAATCCTGAAACGAAGATTTTACTGAACACTAACACTAGTATATTATAACACGAATGAAGTAATGTGCACAACAATCTCCTCTTTATTCACTCTTCTTCACTCTTCACCATGACTTCTTATTTCCCAAAATTCTGTTGACACTTATTATTACATGATGTTCTCTTGACTCAAGAAAATGATGAGGTTGCAAAGATTATTCGTTAATCATCGAAGATGAATATATTGACAAAACAGTGCTAGAGAAATAATATCATAGTAGATAGAAAAACTGATTACTAAAACACAAAGGAGCGTTCTTATTATGTTTGATGCAGTGAAGAAATTACTCTCCAGGAATTATGGAGTGGACCCTGAAAAAATCACTCTTGATACTCATTTATGCAATGAGCTTGGACTTTCTGGCGAAAGCATGGAGGACTTCATTATGGATGTCGAAGATTATTTTGAGATTGAAGTTGACGAGGACGATTTGAGTAAGCTTGAGACCATTTCAGATCTTGTTGATTATATTGAAGAATATTAATAACTATTCAAATATAGCGTATTAGGACAATCTTCTAAAAACACGTCTAATATTTAAAGAGAAAATATACCTCTTCTATTTTAATAAATGTATCTGACTACCGTAATCCGTGCATATGGACTACGGTAGTTCTTTTTCTATGCAGCTAAATACACCGTTGACAGCATGCCTTTTCCCTGACATCATGATTGTGCTACTTGACAATTGACTTTGCTATCTAATCGGTGTACGATGATATAAATTGTATTTATAAATATTGTTGGAAAGTAGGATAAATTGATGAATATTATTGTTTGTGTAGATAAAAGCAATGGTACGATGTTTAATAACCGCAGACAAAGTCAGGATAGAGAGTTAATTGCAAAGATAATGGAAATAACTTCTGATGCCCGACTTTTTATGAATGAATATTCACTTCCAATGTTTTCTGAACAGGAAAATATAACAGCATGTAAGGATTTTCTCTCACAAGCACAAACTGGAGATTTCTGTTTTATCGAGAATGCTGATATCCCTTCAGACAACATCGAAGACATTTATATGTTTAATTGGAATCGTGATTACCCGGCAGATACATACTTTACTTTTGATTTGAAGTTAAATGGATTCAAAAGAATCAAGAAGGAAGACTTTGTCGGATATTCACACAAGAAAATAACATTAGAGGTTTATAGGAGAACAAAA
>JAEIGA010015483.1_pt1 | contig 11610 bp, 9 predicted proteins | sample 9270691 | NCBI WGS metagenome assembly JAEIGA01 (sample SAMN17057246, study PRJNA624740) | gut metagenome | biome: biome; isolation source: fecal sample | host: Bos grunniens | place: China: Xizang | collected 2019
AAAGGCAGAACCTCTGCCGACGTGGAGCAGGAACTGACCCGTTTAATTCTCAAAGCCCAAAACGCCCATGAAGAAATTATCCTTGAAGTCAATGACTTTCGCCCTGGCACTGAGTATGGTTACAATACTCCTTGCCCTTCGTCAGAATGTGCTCGCGAGAAAGAAATCCGCTCCGCGAATTTTGCTCGCCGCCATTCTTATCTTGCCTGATGCTCGAACGATTGTTTCTTCCTCTATCCTCGAGCCCACGAGGCTCTCGGATGGTTGCTAAGGATAATATTTTTGATTAATAAATATCCAATAATTCAAAATTCCTATGAAAAATCCACAACAAATCCCACAACTTATTCGTTGGTTATTGCAGTTGCTAATTGCTATCCTCACCCACCTGAGACAAGCAGGTGAGAACAAGAGAGCATCTCAAGAGTAACACGCGCCCACACGTAGTGTGGCAGGATTGTACCACACTACAGAGCCTAAATACATGAAAAACGAGCCCAAAAGTAAACTTTTGCTCGTTTTTCTTGCATTTATGCGTATTTTTCTGTACCTTTGCAGCAAATTCGGCAAATATGCGAAAAGAAATGAAAATAGTGATACTGGCTGTGCTGTGCTGCTTGCTCAGTGCTTGTCAATTGTTTGAAGAGAAGCGTAAGATGGGTACCGTTGCAGAATACAACGGCAAGACCATCACCGTGGAGCAAATAGAGATGCTGACTGCGGGACTCGCACCAGAAGATAGCAGTCGCATTGCCCAACACTATATCCGCCAATGGGCTATTGACCTCATCGAATATGACAAAGCCAAGGATCAGACCAACAAAACCATTGAGCAGTTGGTCGAAGACTATCGCCGATCGCTCTATCTGCATGAATATGAACAAAAACTGATAGCGCAGCGCATGTCGCGCTCGGTGGAAGATACACTCATACAGTCCTTCTATAACCTGCATAGCGACCACCTGATATTGTCCGAAACTATCCTCAGGGGACTATTATTGGTGGTGCCTAACGAAGCACCTAACCTCAACGATTTGCGCAAAAAGATTCAGCAACCCGAAACAGAAGAAAACATAGAGTGGATCGAGAAGTTTGCATATCAATATGCAGTGGGCTATGAACTGTTTTTGGAGGAGTGGCGAACGATGAGCGAGATCATCGTCTTGATGCCTTTTGAGAAAGATAACCTCGATACAGAACTCAAGAAGAAGCGTCAGATAGAAGTACAAGATACCGTCAACACCTATCTGCTGCAAGTGACCGAACTCTCTATGAAAGGTGATTTGAAACCTTTGACCTATGCCCGCAAAGAGATAGAGGATATACTCTTGCGCCAGCGACAGGTGGAGTTCTTGCAGAACGAACGCAATGCACTATACGAGAACGCAATTGAATTAGGAAAATTAAAACTATATGAAAAAGAATAAATTGGTTATGAAACAAATAGCTAATCAGTCGAGAAAATTATTACTGATAGCTGGTTTTGGACTATTGGCAACCAGTAGCATGGCTCAGGATAATATCATTGATGAAGTGATATGGGTCGTGGGCGAAGAGGCTATCTTGCGCAGCGAGGTAGAGGATGAGCGATTGCGCGCGCAGTACGAAGGACAACCTATTGCAGGTGATCCATATTGCGTGATACCTGAGCAGTTAGCCATTCAGAAATTATATTTGCACCAAGCGGAATTGGACTCCATTGAGGCCAACGAGTCGTCGGTAAGCAGTCAAGTGGATATGCGTATGAACTACTATATCTCGCAAATAGGTAGCAAGGAGAAATTAGAAGAGTACTTCCGCAAACCCAGTAGCGAGATCCGCGAAGAGATGATGGAGTCGGTGCGCAATCAGATGATCATCCAACAGATGCAGAGCAAACTGACCGAAAATATCCAACCAACTCCTGCTGAGGTGCGTCGCTATTTCAACACTCTGACGGGTGATTCGCTGCCTATGGTGCCAGCCCAAGTAGAGGTGCAAGTATTGAGCTTTGAACCACCTGTGCCTGTGGAGGAGACTGAGCGCATCAAGAACCAGTTGCGTGAGTTCACGGAGCGCGTGATGAGTGGTAGTGCCGACTTCAGTATGTTGGCGCGCTTGTACTCCGAAGACACCGAGTCTGCCAAACGCGGTGGAGAGTTGGGCTTTGTGGGCAAAGGTCAGTTGGTGAGTGCTTTTGCCGATGTGGCATTTAACTTGACCGACCCTAATCGTGTATCACGCGTGGTAGAAACAGAGTATGGATACCATATCATTCAACTTATTGAGCGCAAGGGTGACCGTATCAATTGTCGCCATATATTGCTGAAACCACGTGTATCGTATCAGGATAAGCAGAATGCTATTACTCGTTTGGATTCTATTCGCGACTTGATCATGACAGACACATTGTCCTTTGAGCATGCAGTAGCGCGCTTTTCAGAGGATAAGACTACCGTCATGAGTGGTGGATTGATGACCAATCCTAATAACGGAACAAGCAAGTTTGAGTACCAAGAACTGCCACCCGAGTTGGCTCGACAAATATACAGCATGAAGGAAGGCGATATCAGTACACCTTTCACTATGATGGATCGCGCTAAGAACAAAGAGGTATGCGTCATCGTGCGATTGAAAACCAAACGCGATGCACACAAGGCGAATCTCACCGATGACTTCCAGACGATTCGCAATATGCTGATAACGAAACAAAAAACCGAAACTCTCGACCAGTGGATTCGCGAGAAACAAAAGGATATCTATGTGCATATCGATCCCGCTTGGCGTGGATGCGACTTCCAGTATCCTAATTGGGTGAAGTAGAGTGTAAGGTGTAGAGTGTAGAGTGTAAGGTGTAGAATGTAGAGTGTAGAGGCACGGATTTGTTTAAAAGGAAGAGTATTATATTGGTGATTGGCTATTGGCTATTGGCGATGGGCAATGGACAATGGGCGATGGAGTGTATGGCGCAAGATACAGTCAAGGTGTCATTGGTCTTTTTGGAACATAGTGAGACCTTGAGCTTTGACGAGAAGCGTTTGCCCGATGCACAGATATTGCGTGGCGATGTATGCTTCCGTCACGACTCTGTACTCATGTATTGCGACTCGGCATATTTCTTCGAGAAGGAAAACTCCCTCCATGCTTTTGGCCACGTACATATTGTGCAAGGCGACACACTGGAGGGATATGGCGATATACTCTACTACAACGGCAATACTAAGTTGGCTCGCTTGCGTCGCCATGTGCGTCTCATTCATCAGCAGACCACCCTCACCACCGATAGTCTGAACTATGACCGAATGCGCAATATAGCCTACTACTTCTCGGGCGGACAAATAGTGGATAGTCTCAATACCCTCACCTCATCGTGGGGACAATATACCCCCGATGACCATCAGGCTATCTTCCGTGGCGATGTGAAACTGGTCAACCCTAAGTTTGTACTCACCGCCGACACATTGGGTTATAACACCGAGAGTTATCGCTCGGACTTGGTCGGTCCCACCCAAATCCTCTATGAGGAGGAGACCACCATTCTCTCCACCAAAGGTTGGTACAACACCAAGACCGAACGATCGCAACTGCTCGACCGTTCGCAGATTATTCATACCGATGGTATCACCCTGACAGGCGACACCATCTATTATGACAAAGCCAATGGTTATGGTCGTTGCTTGGGCAATATCGTATCTACAGACTCTGCCAATCATGCTACCCTGTATGGACAGATGAGCGAGGTCTGGGAAGACGGTGGTAGAGCTTATGTGACGGACAGTGCCATGCTATTGGATTGGTCGGACTCGACCGCCTTCACCTATATGCACGCCGATACGCTTTGGACCGAGGAGATAAGCTATCCTGTCTATACGCTTTTTCCACTTGATAGCGTGATGGTGGATTCGGTGATGGTGGCGCAAGCCCCTGATACCATATGGCGAGACACCTCATACAACCAACTGCGTGCCTTCTGGAATGTCCGTATCTTCCGCGAGGATATTCAGGCGGTCTGCGACTCGGCACGCTACCATGGCAAAGACTCGCTACTAACCCTATTCGGTTTGCCTATCTGCTGGAACGAGGACAACCAGATGTCCGCAGACCAGATGAATATTTATATCAAGAACGGCACAGTGGATTATATGCACGGGGTAGGCAATGGCTTGATGGTGAAGCGCGAGGGTATGTCCGAGTATAATCAGATGGGTGGCAAAGAGATTATGGCGTATGTGCGCGATGGCGATGTCTATCTGGTGGATGTGCAAGGCAATGCCGAAACCGTCTTCTACCCACGCGAAGATGATGGAGAGTATATGGGAGTCAATCGCACACAGAGCAGTTTTGTCAAAGTCTATCTACATGAGCGTCAGGTGGAGCGTGTGCTCTTTACCACCTCTACCACAGGCGTATTGATACCGCTGGATCAAGCAGAACCCGAGGAAACGAAACTCAATGGATTCTTCTGGGCAGATGCAGAACGACCACGCCAACCTCAGGATATCTTCCTACACCCCGTTCGCACCAAACGACCCGAGGCAATCGCCATCTCCGCTTCTGCCGAAGAGGAGGAAGAAGAAGAGGATATGGAACCAAAGGGCAAAATGAAAACCAAACAACGAAATATGAATAATGCACGACAAAATAGATAAACAATGAAAAAAATACTTCTTAGCATCTTGCTGCTGGGCAGCACTATCGCTTTCGCACACGCCGAAAGCAAACAATATCTGGGTCTTCAACTTGGTTTCACACAACCCGTCACACGACTCAATGTACCTGCTATCGATCACGAGAAAGAACTCACTCCTACCATCTACAACGGATTTAAGGTAGGACTCGTCTATGACGCCACTATCGTTGCTGGCTTTGGCTATACCATGGGCTTGAATTATACCTTTGGTGCTACGAAAGGCGAATGGAAATCAACTGGCGCATTGGATTACCCTCGCGAACAGAAACAAGAGATGTATCATCAGTTGGAGATACCCGTAGATTGGCAATACAAGTTTGAGATTGCCAACAATACCTATCTCATTCTCTATACAGGTCCTACATTGCAAATGGGTCTGGCCTTCAAACAAAACACCTACAAACAGGATAAGCCCAATGGCGATAAAACGATGCAGGAGGTGAATCGCTACACGATGGATAATATGTTTGCTCTCAAACGCCTCAATGTCACTTGGGGCTTGGGTGCGGGTCTCCAATATGACCGCTACTTTATCCGCGGTGGATACGACTTTGGTATAATCAACCCATACAAAGCCCACGTGTTTGAGGTGAACGATGATTATCGTCCTTATACCCGTGGTCGATTCGACCAATGGCAAATCAAGTTGGGTGTTTACTTCTGGCAAAAATAAAAATACGATTCTTTAACCTCTAACCTTTCAACTATAAACTAACTATGATTCCACGCGAAACCATTGATAGAATATTCTCCGCTGCGCGCATCGAAGATGTGGTGGGCGACTATGTGTCGCTCAAGAAACGCGGTGCGAACCTCATAGGTCTCTGCCCTTTTCACGATGAGAAGACGGGTTCCTTCACCGTCTCACCCAGCAAGGGTATCTTCAAATGCTTTGGTTGTGGCAAGGCAGGCCATTCTGTGGGCTTCATCATGGAGATTGAGCAATGCTCCTACGTAGAAGCCATTCGCCAACTGGCCAAGAAATACCATATTGAGATAGAAGAGCGCGAACTCACTGCTGAGGAGAAACAGAAGCAGGACGACCGCGAGTCGATGTTCATTGTCAATGAGTTTGCCAACAAGTGGTTCAAAGAGCAACTCTGGGATACGCCCGAAGGTACGGCTGTAGCCATGAGTTACCTGCGCCAACGTGGCTTGCGCGAAGATATTATTCGTAAATTTCAAATAGGCTACTCACCCGAAAAAGCCACCCTATGGTCGGTGGCTCAACGCAAAGGTTTTCAGGAGAAATACCTGCTCAATGATGCACAAAATCCACCATACATAGGTACAGGTGTCTGTGGCAAAAGCGAGAATGGCAAACTCTACGACCGCTTCCGTGGGCGCGTGATGTTCCCATTCCTATCCGTCAGTGGTAAGGTAGTGGGATTCTCTGGACGCTTGCTCGTGAAGAATGACAAAGTAGGTAAATATGTCAATTCGCCTACTTCACTCATCTACGAGAAGCACAACGAACTCTTTGGCCTATACCAAGCCAAGCAGGCCATATCCAAACAAAACAGTTGTTACCTCGTAGAAGGTCAGATGGATGTCATTCAACTCGTACAGTCGGGCATCGAGAATGTGGTTGCATCGGGTGGTACTGCATTGACGATCAACCAAATACGCTTGCTGCATCGTTTCACGGAGAATATCACATTGCTATACGATGGCGACAAGGCGGGTATCAAAGCTGCTCTGCGCGGTATAGACATGATGCTGGAGGAGGGATTGAATGTGCGTATCATACTTCTGCCCGAAGGCGAAGACCCCGATAGTTTCGCTAAGAGTCATAACGCCTCCGACTTGCAAGCATTTTTGGATAATAACCACCACGATTTTATTCGCTTCAAAACGCAACTCTTGAGCGAAGAGGCACAAAACGACCCAACGAAACGCTCGGATATGATTCTGCAAATCGTACGCTCGATAGCTATGATTCCGGATATTATCAAACGACAAGTATATATCAAGGACACTGCCTCTCTGCTTGCCATACCCGAAGATGTGCTCACCCGAAAGGTGATTGAGATACGCAAAAAAGAAGCCGAGGAACGCAAAAAACGCAAAGATACTGAGCAACGCCAAGCCTCGTCTCCATCTGCTGAACAAACGCCAGATACAGCTGCTGAACTAACACCGACGGCTGTGCCTACTGACCCCACCGAACTGCAACCTACCAACCACAAAGAACTGAATATATTGAATCTGATTCAGGTCTTGATACGTTATGGCGAGCGGATCATATATCAAATGGATGACCAACTGATAACAGTGGGTGAGTATATCATTACCGAAATCAAAAACGATAGTATTGATATTTCGAATCCATTGTATCAACAGGTGATTGATGAGTATTGTGCTAACTACCAGTCGCCTAATTTTGTGGCTTCCACCTTTTTTCAGCACCATCCTAATGCGGCTATCAGTCAGTTGGCAGTAGATATGATTGCAGATAAATATCAGGTCAGTCGTATGTACAGCAAGCGCAGCATCTCCGAGAATGTGGTGCAAGAGGTACAGCAAGACGAAGTATCCGTCTTGCCCGAACTGGTGCAACGCCTCCTGTTAGAACTCAAATATACCGTGGTGGATGAGCGTATTGACAGTATGCAGCGCATGCTCAAAGAGGCACAAGAGCGCAACGACTGGCAACTGGTGATGGTTATACTGGAGCAACAACCACAACTCATGGAGATTCGCAAACAACTCTGTCGTGCACTCGGCAACCGCGTTATCGTTCGTTAATCCTATAATTCATGCCTTTACACTCTACACTAAAATGCTCTTCGACTCTATCGTATATGGCCCAATCCGTTCGCGCCGTTTAGGCGTTTCGTTAGGTGTCAACCTTATGTCCACCAACGCCAAACTCTGTACATTCGACTGTGTGTACTGCGAATGTGGATGGAATCAGCCCGTCTCACACCCTGTTCTTCCCACTCGCGAGCAAGTACGCCAAGCCCTTGCCGAGAAACTGGTGTCTATAGCCAATACGCTCGACGTCATCACCTTCAGTGGCAATGGCGAACCTACCTTGCATCCCGATTTCTTGGGTATTATCCAGGACACTTGCGCCCTGCGTGATCGGTATTGCCCTCAAGCCAAAATATCCGTACTCAGCAATAGCACCCAACTGGCTCGTCCCGATGTGGTAGAGGCATTGCGCCTGTGCGACAACCGCATACTCAAACTGGATTCGGCTATTGATGCTACTATGCAACTCATTGACAAACCTGTCAATCCCCGTCTTACTGTAGAGCAGATAGCTGAATGGCTTTCGGTTTTCAATGGCGATTTTACATTGCAAACATGCTTCTTGCGAGGCGAATACCACGGGCAGATCATCGACAATACTACCCCAAAAGAACTATCAGCGTGGTACGCAATGATCGAGCGCCTACAACCCAAGCAGGTCATGATCTACGTCATAGACCGTGCTACTCCCCTCCAAACATTGTCCAAGGTGCCTGCTCACGAGATGCAAGCCATTGCAGCACCCCTCAGAGAGCAGGGTATAGATGTCATCGTATCAGCATGAAAATACTGATTGCACCGCTCAATTGGGGGCTTGGTCACGCTACCCGTTCTATCCCACTTATTCGCCACTATTTGGCTGCGGGCGATGAGGTAGTATTGGGGGGTGATGGCGATAGTATCATGCTTCTCCGACGGACTTTCCCGCATTTGCGCGTAGTGGATTTACCCTCTTTGGAACTGCGATATACCCACAACTCCGTGCAGCGCGGATTCTACTTGCGTGCTATACCAGCCCTCATTCGTTTCACGATAGCCGACCACTATTACCTGCGTCAGTTGCTCGCAATGGAGCATTTTGACCTCATTATTTCGGATAACCGTTTTGGCCTTTTTGCGCGTGATACGCGCTCTGTATATATCACGCACCAGTTGTATGTACAACTCCCCCGTCGCCTTCGGATATTCGAGCCCCTCGCGCGCGCGCTACAGGCGGGTATATATAAGAGGTATCACGAGGTATGGGTACCCGACTTTGCCGACCCTGTCCATAATCTGGCAGGTGCCTTGGCTCACGGCCGACGCTTTGACCGCCACGCTAAGTATATAGGTCCGCTATCGCGGTTCAGTAGTATGGATACTGGAGACCGGTCTTCAGAAAAATCGACTGGTGTCCAGATTCCAGATACTGGATACCCTATCCTGGCTATCCTATCGGGCTTGGAACCACAGCGCAGCCTGTTTGAGCAGTCGCTCATTGAGCGTTTTCGCCATAGCGAGCAAGCCATTCTGATTGTTCGCGGTAAGATGGACGGACCCACTACCACCACCCATATAGGTCCTATCACCTTGGTGCCATATATGAGCGACGAGCAACTGTTGCCACTCCTCCAACATGCACAAAAAATTATCGTGCGTAGTGGCTACAGCACGATAATGGATCTATCTGTATTAGGTCTCTTGGATAAGGCGGAGTTTCATCCCACTCCTGGACAAAGCGAACAGGAGTATCTGGCGACTAAGTTCTCCTAATCAAACACTTCGATAAGCACATCCAGCGATTTGGGTGCGCGAAAATCCTCTATATGTTCTTCGTAATAGTTTGTCAGTTCGCGTAGGCGTTGCTGACGCTCGTTGCGGTTATGAGGGGCTATAAACCATTCGGGGTGCTCCGTATCATCAATACCAATACCCAAATGCATAGCATATTCCATCATAAATTGCAGATGCAGGTTGCTTATCGCAGTGTCCTGATCCAGATGCTGAATCACTTGTAACAACCATTCGTATAGTGGCTCATCGCTCATCGGATGGCGCAGGGTGCTACTCAAGACCTCTGCAATGAACATCGCCACGCACTGGCGTTGCACCTCCATATGCAGGCTTTGGGGCGAGTAGAGTAGGGATACGCTGGATAGTGTGCCCATTTGCGTAGGGGCATTATTGCGACGAGTCGCTGTAAACTCTATGATAGACAGGGGACGAAGAAGACCTTTGTACTTATTGCCATACACCATATACTGCGTCCGTCCTTGTTCGGCGGTATATAGATGCACTATACTACCCGAGTCGGAATAGCGTGTCAGATGTAGTACGATGGCCGATGGCATATACCTTGCCTTTACGCGTTATACGTTACACTCATCAGTTTCTCGTGCATGGCTTTGGCTGCTTTTCTGCCATCAGACATGGCCAATATCACGGTGGCACCGCCTCGAACTATATCGCCGCCCGCATACAACACTGGCAATGAGGATTGCATCTGCTCGTTCACAACGATAGTACCTTTCTTACTTATCTCCAGCCCTTCCACGGTGGACGGAATGAGTGGATTAGGACTCACACCCACACTCACGATCACAGCATCCACAGCCAGCGTAACAGTCTCACCTTCGACTGCCACTGGGCTACGGCGACCCGACTCATCTGCTTCGCCCAAGGTCATCACTTGCAGCACAGCTTCGCATACGCGTCCGTTCTCATCGGCGTGGTATTCTATAGGATTGTGTAGGGTCATAAATTCTACTCCCTCTTCCTTGGCGTGGCGCACTTCCTCCACACGCGCAGGCATCTCCTCTTCGCTGCGGCGATATACGATGATGGCACGCTCTGCACCCAGTCGTTTGGCGGTACGCACGGCGTCCATAGCGGTGTTGCCACCACCTACCACCATCACGTTCCTTGCTTTCAGTATAGGGGTATCATTGATGGGCAATGATGCACCCATCAGGTTGACACGAGTCAGATATTCGTTGCACGATAATACACCGTTCAGGTTTTCACCAGGGATACCCATAAAGCGTGGCAAACCAGCACCACTGCCCACAAATATACCCTTGTAACCTTGTTCCAATAGTTCATTGACCGTCAGTGTTTTGCCGATGATGGTATCGCACCTGAAGTCTACACCCAGACGCTTCAGTCCTTCTATCTCACGATCTACCACTGCATTGGGCAAGCGGAACTCCGGAATACCATATTTCAATACGCCGCCTATCTCGTGCAATGCTTCATAGACGGTCACCTGATAGCCATATTTGGCCATATCGCCTGCAAAAGCCAATCCAGCTGGACCACTGCCCACCACTGCTATTTTGCTCGCTTCGCTCAGGTTGTTTGCTTCGCGTTGTTTGCTCGCTTCGCTCGCGTTGTTTACTGAAGCGTTATCAGCAGTGTAGTCCGCCACGAAACGCTCCAGATAGCCGATAGCCACGGGCTCGTGACCCATCTTCAGATGGATACATTGGGCCTCGCATTGTTTCTCTTGGGGACACACACGACCGCATACCGCGGGCAAGGTGCTACTTGCTTGTATCACCTCGGCTGCACCCAAGATATTGCCCACTTCTACCTGTTTGATGAAACCTGGTATATTGATATTCACAGGGCAACCTTGTACGCAAGTTGGGTTTTTGCAATCCAAACAGCGTTGTGCCTCCGTCACGGCTTGTTCATACGTCAGTCCCGTGTTTACTTCTTTGTAGAGGGATTGTATTCGCTCCTCGGGACTCAACTCGGGCATCTTCACACGCGGGATAGCCACTCTGTCTTTGGCTTTGAGTTTGGCTTCGTTTGGTTGGTTGGCTCTGCTCAGGTTGTTTGCTTCGCGTTGTTTGCTCGCTTCGCTCGCGTTGTTTGCTGAAGCGTTGATTGCAGAAGCATTGTTTATTGAGTCATGGTGCTGATAGCTTTCGTAGTCGTTTTTCTCTTCCGTCGTATATTGGCGCAAACGCGACAACATCTCATCAAAATCCACGGCATGGGCATCAAACTCAGGACCGTCCACACATACGAACTTGGTCTTTCCCCCCACCGTTACGCGGCAGGCACCGCACATACCCGTACCGTCCACCATGATGGTGTTCAGACTGGCTTCAGTAGGGATATTATACTTCTTGGTGGTCAGTGCCACAAACTTCATCATGATAGCAGGACCGATGGTGATGCACTTGTCCACCTGTTCG
>JAEIGA010015484.1_pt1 | contig 11610 bp, 14 predicted proteins | sample 9270691 | NCBI WGS metagenome assembly JAEIGA01 (sample SAMN17057246, study PRJNA624740) | gut metagenome | biome: biome; isolation source: fecal sample | host: Bos grunniens | place: China: Xizang | collected 2019
AGAGCACCGCTGATCTGTCCGTCAGCATCTCCGCTCTTGATGATGAGACATCCGAAGTAAAGCGGATCAAGTACCTGCTGAGCTGCCTTCTCAGGAGTCATGCCCTTGTTCTTACGGAGTTCGTAAAGAAGGTTTGCATACTCTGCTGTCTTCTCGCTTGTTGCAGGATCTATGATGATGGCCTTGTCGATGTTCTTGAGACCGAGTTTCTCAGCAAGTGCGAAGATCTCCTCGCGGTTACCGATCAGGATGATCTCTGCAATCTCGTCAGCGAGAGCCTTATCAGCTGCTGTGAGTGTACGCTCCTCGAGTGATTCAGGAAGAACGATGCGCTGCTTGTTTGACTTAGCGCGTGCAATGATGCTTTCAATAAGTGTCATGATATTGTATGTATTATGTTTGTTTCTGTTTATTGCGCATTGGGCGATTCAGCACACCGTATACGCAAATCATGCAAATGTAACAAATTTCTTTAAAATCTGCCACAAGGGCATTATCCTATGATGAGCTTGCCGAGTTTAGGGATTTTGCGGATGATGACTGATCCGATTGCCACCAGAACAAATGCTGAAATTGCTGAAATGAGGATTTCTACTGGGGTGGTCATCATACCGAGCTGTCCATCCAGGCCTGAGCCGAGCCATTCTCTGACAGCACCAGACACCGGCACTAAGACAAGAAGATGACATAGATACATGCCGTAGCTTGCCTGAGAAACAGGAAGCAGAACTTTCTTATAAAAGCCCCCTTCGCATGTTATCTTCCTGAACATCAATATTGTACCTATGGTCATCAGGGCAACGCCGATAGTATCGTTGCACCATGTAGTCTCCCAGAATACCGCTACATCGACCAGGCCACCTGTCGGGAATATACCTGCACTTGTTTCATAAACTCTTCGGAGAAAACCTCCGAACACGATTGCGAAACCGCCAAGCCAGCATGGGAGGGCGACAGCAATCGTCTTCTTCCATGAAAGCTCTCCGACGAAGCGTCGGAAATATAGTCCGAGAAACAGATAGCCTATGAATCCGCTGACGTAATAGAAGAGACCGTAGCCATTCCAGCTTGCTTCGCCCCAAAGAGGATAAAGTGCCTGGCGTGGAATTCCGGTAGGACCGTAAGTTATAGAAAGCGGTTCGACACTGACCCAGTCTCTGATTAATGGTATCAGTGTGGTGAACAACCAGATAGCAAGATATACTTGAAGTTCCTTCTTGCGGACTTTCTCAGCCCAAGGTGAAAGAAGCGGCATCAGTATATATATTCCTATGAGCATATATACAAACCAAAGATGACCGGCCGAATAGTTGAAGTTGAACATCAGGTCTTTCAGATTTGACACAGGCTCACCCCAGACAAATGCATATACCAATGTCCAGAGTACAAAAGGGATGAGAATCCTGACCGCCCTGCGACGTAGGAATTCGCCAGAAGAATAATGAAGTGGGAACTGAAGGTAACTTGATGCCACAATAAAAAGCGGTACACACGCTCTTACTAACGAATCAAAGAATGAAGCCCAGAAGGCATCGGTCGAAGTAAGGATAAGCGAGCCTTCACCACCAAGATAAAATGGCTCTGTCGCATGGACAACGATTACCATGAAACATGCAGCGACACGCATCCAGTCTATCCAGACTTCTCTGCCGTCAGTACTTTTCAATAAGTTGGTATTCATAGTTTCAGATTTATCGGGCAAAGATAACAATATTTCCGAACTCTTATCTATGGCGCGAGGGTTGCATTGAGTTTGATGGAATTTTAAAAACAACAGATATGAAGCGATTGATTATAGTAATGACTGTGGCTATCCTGGGTGGATTGTCAGCAGTAGATTCAAATGCCTGCACAGGCATTTCTTTGACAGCACAAGACGGCAGTCATGTGGTGGCAAGAACTGTAGAATGGGCAGCAACACCGATGCAATGCGGATATGTAGTGGCACCACGAGGTCACATGCATCAATCATACACACCAACAGGTGAAAATGGTCTGAAATACTCTGGAATATATGGATATGTCGGTATCTATACCGAATACGAACCATTCGTTGTAGAAGGAGTCAATGAGACGGGACTCTCGGCAGGACTGTTCTTCTTTCCAAACTATGGAGACTACGCTCCATATAATGCAAAAATGAACGCCAACACACTCTGCGACATGCAGTTTGTTTCGTGGGTTCTTTCGCAGTTCTCTTCAATTGACCAGGTCAAGGACGCAATCAAGAAGATCAATCTTGTGACTCTCAACAGCAAGATAGGCGCAGTTCATTGGAGAATAGCAGAACCTAACGGACGAATGGTAGTACTTGAAATTGTGGGCGGTGTGCCGAATTTCTATGAGAACACACTGGGCGTGCTTACAAATGCGCCGGGATTCAGATGGCATATGACCAATCTCAACAACTATATCAACATTGAGCCTGGCACAGCACCTGACAAGACCATCAAGTCAGGCATTACCCTCAAATCACTCGGACATGGCAGCGATAATCTCGGACTTCCGGGCGACTTCACTTCCCCTTCAAGATTTGTGAGAGCGGCATTCTTTCAGACAACATCACCAATTTGGTCAAACGGTTTTGAAACAGTGACTCAGGCATTTCACATCTTGAATAACTTTGATATACCTGTAGGCAGTCAGCATGCTTTCAATGAGATTCCTAAAGGACTTCCAAGCGCGACACAGTTCACAGCTGCGACTGATCAGAAGGCAATGAGATTCTATTATCGTACAGCGTGGAACAGCAATATCAGATGCATCGACCTGATGAACATTGATTTCCATAAGGTAAAATTCCAGTCTCATCCACTTGACAAAGTTCAGGAACAACCTGTTGAAATGGTGAAGGTACACTGAGATTAATTTGTTTTTACTATGTATAGCTCCCTGCCGGATGTTTACGGCAGGGAGTTTCCGTCTATGCAAAAATATGCGTATCTTAGCGGTCCAAATTCAGACGCAGCATGGACCTTAATGGAAAAAAGATAATTCTTGGCAGCAATTCCCCACGCAGAAAGGAACTTCTTGCCGGCCTCGACGTGACATTTGAAGTGGACACTAACAATCTTTTTGAAGAAGTTTATGATCCTGAAACACCAATCGAAAAGATTCCTGAGGTGCTATCAGAAGGAAAATCATACGGATTTCATCGTGAACTTTCACAGGACGAGATTCTCATCACGTCCGACACACTGGTCATGTGCAACGAGCGCGTAATGGGCAAGCCTCACTCACGTGACGAGGCTATAGATATGCTGAGATGCCTGTCGGGACGGGAACACAAGGTAATCACTGCAATTACTCTGAGAGAACACAATCGTTGCAACACATTGAGTGACACCGCAATAGTTCATTTCAAAGAATTGACTGACGCTGAGATTGAATACTATGTAGATACATATGAACCGTTTGACAAGGCAGGAGCCTACGGAATCCAGGAATGGATAGGATATGCAGGTATCAGTAAAATTGAAGGTTCGTATTTCACAATCATGGGTCTACCCGTTCATCTGGTATATCAGGAACTGATAAAATTCATCGGATAATGAAACTGGATTTTCATAGTCATATTCTTCCAGGCATTGACGACGGAGCTACTGACCTTGCAAATGCAGTGGAACTCACCAAGGCAATGTCAGAGTGGGGATTTGAGAGAATCACCTGCACGCCACATATCAATGCCCTATACCGCAACACTCCTGAAATCATAAAAGCGGCCTTTGAGAAACTTCAGGAAGCTCTTTACCTGAAGAACGTCAATGTTGATCTGAAAATGTCTGCAGAATACAGGCTGGTTCCGGAGACTTGGCCGGAAGTCCTTGACCGCAACTGGATCATGCCAATTGAAGACAGATACATACTCACCGAACTTCCTATCTCAAAGCCTGAGGAAATGGGAGACATAAAGCCATACGAAGAATTCAGGAAACTGATCGCGATGGGACTCACCCCTATCCTTCCCCATCCTGAACGCTACTTCTACCTGTCTCATGACGAGTTGATGAGATATGTTGATGCGGGAGTGCTGATCCAATGTAACTATGGTTCTCTTGCCGGGCTGTATGGCGAAAAGGCACAACATAATGCCGAGTCTCTTGTTCAGGAAGGTATTGTCACCTTCTATGGAACAGACATGCATAATCTCCACTATGTCCAGGTCCTTTCCGACTGGTTCGCATCTGGTAATAAGATAGCAGAAATATAGCTGATTGTCCGGAGCAGCAAGATTCTTCTATACCGTAATTTTGGCAAAGTGTGAAATTATCATGATCTGATTGCCTGCTCTTTTTTATACCATGTCATGAACCAGATCAATGCGATCAAAGTACATACACCACCGATGGCATATGACACACCTTGAGAAAGCGACAGGCCTTCAGGTGCAATGCAGATATATGAAGAGCATACAAGGGTCATCATCAACGCCGGAAGCAATGCTATATAGAAATTTTTTCTGTTACGTACCAGATAAACAGTTATCGCCCAAAGTGTGAATACCGAAAGCGTCTGGTTACACCATGCAAAGTATCTCCATATGATCTTGAATCCATCAGCATCACTCAAACTATAGACGAGTACGCCCATCGTGATAAGGAATAACGGGATACATATCAGAAGTCGCTTTCTTATAGGCTTCTGGTCAATCTTGAGAAAATCGGCAGCAATCAGACGCGCTGAACGAAGAGCTGTATCTCCACTTGTGATAGGTGCTGCAACAATACCGAGAATAGCGAGAACTCCTCCAACTGCGCCAAGCCATTCGTTGGAAATACGAGTCGCTACTGCTGCGCCAGAAAATGCTCTGCCTGTAGCCTGGTCGATAATTCCGTTTTCCTGGAAAAAATATGTAGCTGCAGCAGCCCAGATAAGTGCGACAACACCTTCAGCAACCATGGCGCCATAGAAGATAGGTCTGCAATGTCTTTCTGTAGTCATGCATCGCGCCATCAACGGTGACTGAGTCGCATGAAATCCACTGATCGCTCCGCAAGCTATTGAAATGAACATCATCGGGAATATAGGATTCTTTTCATACTTTGTTCCGAATCCGTTCCACATTTCAGGAAGATCAGGGCTCTTGACATAAAGCATGACAAGGATACCGCCTGCCATAAAAAGCAAAGCAAAGGCAAACAAAGGATAAACCTTTCCGATGATCTTGTCTACCGGTAGTATGGTGGCAAGGATGTAATATAGGAAAATGATTGCAATCCAGAAGATCGAATTCATCCATTCAGGAGTCATGCCTGCAATAAGCTCAGCTGGTCCGCTCACAAAGACAGCCGCAACCAGAACCATCAGAATCAAGGTGAATACTCCCATTACCTTCTTTGTCTTTGAACCGAGGTAACGTCCGATTATTTCCGGCAGACTCTCTCCCCCGTTGCGTAAAGACAAAGCACCGGAAAAGAAATCATGGACAGCACCGGCGAAAATAGTTCCAAAGACAATCCATAAATATGATGCTGTTCCGAACTGGGCTCCCATTATCGCACCGAATATAGGACCAAGACCTGCAATATTCAGAAACTGGATCATGAAAATTTTCCATGTCGGCAGAGGTATGAAATCCACACCATCAGTCTTGGTCAATGCCGGTGTCTTTCGGTCATCAGGACCAAAAATCTTGTTCACAAAAGATCCGTAGATAAAATATCCTGCTATGAGAACAATGAGCGCTAAAGTGAAAGTTACCATAAATATAAAGTATATATATCTTCCTGAACAGGTCGGTAAACCGATCTCTATTTTAAAATATCAGCCAAAGATACGATATTTTTTCTATCTTTGGTGTGCATCTGTCAAATCGTATTTACAATGATGAAATTTACTAAAATATCAATCGTGCTCGTTACGATGTTCATTGCTTCAATGACCAACTGTCATGCACAGGTTTCAGCAAAAGTAGAACAGACCGTCAAAGAGATTGTGAAGAAATATGACGGAACCAAAGGAATCAGCTGTATGTCAGTTGCAAAAGGTAGCGGGTTGGAACTGGTAAAATTGATGTTCAACAATGAATTCGGCAAATCATTCATGAAAGGAGTTACCAGCATCACTGTCATAGATTACAGTGATGCTTCAGAAATGACATGCAAGACGCTGCATGAAGATCTTGATGTATTCCTTTCACTGCTGGAAGAATTCGACATCAGTAAAGAGGAACAGTTTGCCGGCAAGATCAGAATGTAGCGCTTTTACTCAGCAGGAGTCCATTTACACCTTACCGGTGAAACGATGGCTCCTTCTTTTTTAAGTTCTGCAAATACTTTGTCAACCACCTTTCTGTCAAGTCCTGAAAGTGTTGCAACTTCACCAGCAGCGATTGGCTTTCCAGCCTCTCTCATTGTCTTAAGTACGAGTTCCTTTTCCATATTTCTATTATTTAGCTAATTTTGAATAATTCTAATTTAATGCAAAGATAAAGATATTTATCAAACTAAAAAATATTTTTTCCTTCAGGTTAGAATTTTTCAATTGAATGGTGTAGCTTGGTTCTTTAAATTGAAATATAAGCCCAAATTTAACGATTTTCTCTATATTCGCATTGATGTTCACAATGTAACTGACATTATTTATGTTGATAACGCTTTGCATAATAGCAGGTCTTGTTCTTGCACTCATACCTACAACACTCTGGTTTCTCGGTTGGTCATGCTGTAAGATTGCCGGATACAGCCTGCCATACAGCTATTTCGGCATAGCAGCTCTTGTTCTGGTCATATTGTTCTGGAGCACGCTGGCATACGGATATTATATCGGCAGATGGAAGGTAGAGTCTGTATCACTCGAGTATTCACACAAGGAAATTCCGAAGTGTTTCGACGGATTCAAGATCGTACATATCTCTGACATGCATCTGTCGACATTCGACGATTCACATGAGCGCTTTGAGACTTTCATTGACGAGATTAACAGACACAATCCCGATATAGTATGCTTTACAGGAGATCTGGTCACCATCGGCAGAAGAGAAGCTGAGCCATATACAGAAATTCTCAAGAAGATCAAATCCAGATATGGTGTTCTTTCAGTGCTCGGCAACCACGATTTCATGATCTATGGATTACGGTCAGACGAAGACAGGGACAAAGCTGTAGAAGACCTTGCAGATTATCAAAAAGAAGTTCTGGGATGGAATCTACTTAGAAACGAGCATGTCGTCATAGAGTCAGAAGACGGATCAAAGCTAACTTTCATCGGCGTGGACAATGCAAATTTCAGCAATCAGGGCTTCAGAACCATCCATAGAGGAGACTTAAAGAAAGCCATGGAAGGCACAGATGGATTCAAGATACTGCTCTCTCACGATCCAAGCCATTGGAGCGGAGAAATCATTCCAGACACTGACATCCCGTTGACCTTGTCCGGTCATACCCACAGCGCTCAGATCCGCATCTTTGGATGGACACCGGCCACAATGTCATTCAAGGAAATTGCCGGCAGATACGACAAAGACGGTCAGACTCTTTACATCAATGTCGGTCTTGGATGCACTGCACCATTCAGACTTGGAGTAAATCCGGAAGTCACAGCCATCACACTGAAATCAGGAGCAGATGATCTTGTATGTGCGTCTGAACTTTTTACTATCTTTGCTCCTGAAAATAACAACCGTATCTGACAATGCAGGAAAGCAGCAATCATTCAGACGGTAACGGACAGCATTTATATGAAAGTATTGATCACAGGAACATCGCAAGGCATAGGAAAAGCGATTGCAGAGAAATTCTTGTCTTATGGACATCATGTCGTCGGTATCGACAGGCTTGAACAGTCCATATCAAACGATCATTATGTTCATTTCCTATGCGATGTCCGAAATTTCGACAGTCTCCCTGAGATTCAGAATGTTGACATTCTCATCAATAATGCAGGCACGCAGAATGAAGGTGATATCGACACCAATCTCAAGGCACTCATCAAGGTGACAGAAAAATATGGCATCAACAACGGCATACGGTCAATCCTTAACATAGGTTCAGCCAGTGGTCATACAGGTTCAGAGTTCCCTGAATACTGTGCAAGCAAAGGAGGAGTCATAGCATATACAAAGAATGTTGCCCTGCGTGTCGCACAATTCGGCGCCACCTGCAACAGCCTTGATCCCGGCGGTGTACTCACTCCATTGAATGATTGCGTGGTCAATGACCCAGGGCTCTGGAGTGAAATCATGGAACAGACACCTCTGAAGCGTTGGGCAACCACAGAAGAGATTGCTCAATGGGCATACTTCCTGACAATTGATAATAAATTCTGTACCGGCCAAAGCATCATAGTAGATGGAGGAGAATCAATCAACTCACACTTCGTTTGGCCGTCTGATGTATAACTAAATATAATTCAACATGAACAAGGTATCGGAAAACCCTTTCAAAAACCGGACAGAGCAAATGTCACCATACATAATAGTATCGGTACTCTTCATTCTCTGTTACGTTGTATCTAACCTTATGGCTGTAAAAGTCGTAGGATTCTTTGGACTCTTCTACTTCGACGCGGGTACTATCACTTTCCCGCTCGCCTACATGCTCGGTGATGTCCTGACAGAAATATGGGGATATAAAACTGCCAGGAAGACTATCATTCTTGCATTCTTGTGCAACATATTCGTGGTAGCATTTACTCAAATCGGAGTATGGCTCCCTTCCCCGGACTATCTTGACCCTATAGCTTCGGCATATGATACCGTCTATAGCTATGTTCCTCGAATCGTAATCGCATCTTTGACAGGATTCCTGCTGGGAGAACTTTCAAATGCCTGGATTATGGAAAAGATCAAGAAGAAGATGAATGGCAGGCACCTTTGGGTGAGAACCATAGGCAGTTCTCTCGTCGGTTATATATTTGACACTGTTCCGTTTGTATTGATAGCCTTCCTCGGAGTACTCAGCACCCGGGACATGCTTCTGATGATTGCATCGCAATATATCATGAAGATAGCCATTGAATCCATCTTTGGAACGCCTATGGCATACGCTGCAGTCAGATACTTGAGAAAATTTCATGAGTAATCCCACTGACATGCCAGCAGTTGTTGAAAGAACCTGCTGTAGTATTCAATCCACCATTGTACTCAAGATGAATTGACAGCCAGTTGACCTTGCTGACACACTTATGTGGAACGACCAAAATATAAGAATGATAATTTTTCCCAACCTTTTGAGTCATCCTTCCGTCTAATGTATGAAAACGCTCAGGAGAGCGATGGAAAATAAAATTACTTAAATTATTATGGACAAGATTTTAGTACCTATCGGCATCTGCGTTGTGCTGCCGGTCATGATTGTATGGCTGATCAATCGTACGCGTCAGAACGAAACAAATCGCAGGACAGAGATAATGCTCAAAGCAATCGAAACTGGAGCAACCATCAACTCTGATTTCTTCAAAACCATGCAGGTCCAGAAAGGGCCAATGACAATAAAGGAAAGGCTTCTCAAACGTCTTAGCGGCGGATGCATATGCACCCTTACCGGATTAGCTTTGGAAGTAATCGGCATTGTCAATTATATCAAGTGGGATGGAACATCATCAAATGACTCAGCTGTCATGCCTATGATTTTTGGAAGCATACTTCTTGGAATCGGCATATCACTTGTTGTCGTTTTCTTTGTTGGCAAGAAGATGCTCGCAAAGGAGATGGAGGCTGAAGCCAATGCGCTTGAAGAGAAATAGTCAAAGATGTCTCCGGAGCGCTTTATAGATTTAGTCAGGGCAGAGCAGGAATCTTTACGAAGGTTTCTGCTTGCACTGTGTAGCGGCGACTCTCAGGAGGCAGACGATATTGCACAGGATGCATTGGTGCGTGCCTATGTGGCATCAGGATCATTCCTTGGACTCTCTAAATTCAGTACATGGCTATTCAGAATTGCTTACAACTGTTATGTTGACCGTTGCAGAAAGGTAAGGCCAGAGACAATCCGGTCTGACTCTCCACAAGCTCTTAATGTCCCGGCTGCAGATGAAACGGATGCAGTCTTCAGGTATCAGCAGCTATACCAAGCCCTGGAAAAGCTACCTGAAAAAGAAAAAGCAGCAATCATCCTTCATTATTTTGAAGACAGAAGCATAAAAGAAATCGCATCCATTCTTCAGATACCAATCGGTACTGTGAAATATAATTTATCAATCGGACGAAACCATCTTAAATCGTTACTGCAATGAAGAAGATAGACATTGACTCATTCCTTAGAGAAAACAAGCCTCAGGTAAAGGATAGTCCTACGTTTATGCTTGAGGTTCAGCAGAAGATACGTGCCGTTGATGGTATCAAATCAGAAGTCGACCGTCAGAGACGATATGGTCGTCAAGTTCTTGTCCTTTCACTCTTTGCAGGATTTGTTCTTGGTGGCATTGTTGCAGCGCTGGCATATCTATATCCGATCGATCTTGACTCAATAGGAGATAACCTCTTTGTCCATATCATGAGTATGATCGAACCGTGGAAACATTATATTCTATTGTTCGTAGCTGGCTGTGCGATATCATTAGGCGTCATTTACAGTACAAGGGACGAAGTACTTTGATATCTGATATTGAAAAGGTGCAGATGATCAAATTGTTTAAAGCATAGGAACTTCTTTCAGATATATGATCACCATAGGTAACAGAACAGCATAAAACAATATTGAACACTTCAGTAAAATAAGGCATCTAAGTCGTATCATTACAAAATACGGTTTTGGCTTATTTTCCAGTTCATTAACGACTGAGATATAGACCATGAGAGTCTTTATCTGAATCGAGAGCACCGGTAATTAATATCGCCAGAACAACCGCAATGTAAAAAGTCACAAAACGATAATGTTTGCTCTTAGGTAGTCTTTTATAGGGTTCATACCTCTTAAGTCTGTACCATAGAACGAATTCGACAAGATAATGTAAGGTAAATAAACCTTGGAGAATGTAGAAGAATACGGTATTCATAAATCTATAACTTTAGTAATGCAAAGAAAAAGCATGCCCCTGCCAAAAGATAGCGGAGTCATGCTTATTTCATACTTTGATTGTAAGAACACTATTGCATTTCGGACAAACGGGCTTTTTCGGGTTATGAATACTCTATCTCTATTGCGACAATTAAGACCATCTTACTGTCAGGCTGTGATATGAAAGCAGATTAGAACTTGAAGATAAAATCATCGTCATAAAGAAATTTTAGTAATTTTGCCGAAATGAAGTTGATTTTTGCCTGAACATAAAACAAATGAAACGCTTCGCACGGTTTCTTATAAAATATAGGTATCTCCTGCTTATCTTGATGATTGCATTAGGAGCAGCAGGAGTATGCATGCTTCCTGGAGTCAAGATAGTCTCAGATATGACCACTTATCTCCCTGACGATTCCAGGATGAAACATGGGCTGGACAGCCTGAAGTCTTCATTCAGCGGTATCGACATAAACGGAGCAGGAGTAAGTGCCATGTTCACAAATGAGGTCGTACACGATTCTCTTGCGACGGAGCTGACGGAATTTGACGGAATTGCTGCAATAATTGGCAACCGCTCCAACGATCGATATACTCTTTACCAATTTGTCTTGGACCCAAGCGCATCGCCGAATGAAGTGGCAAAGTCCATAAATAGCAGATTTGGCGACAG
>JAEIGA010015485.1_pt1 | contig 11609 bp, 8 predicted proteins | sample 9270691 | NCBI WGS metagenome assembly JAEIGA01 (sample SAMN17057246, study PRJNA624740) | gut metagenome | biome: biome; isolation source: fecal sample | host: Bos grunniens | place: China: Xizang | collected 2019
ATTTCCTCTAACGCTGTCTGCGGAATTGTGGATGCGGGTGTGTACGAAGAACAGCCCACCAACGTAGCGGAGTAACAGCACAGTGACAGAGAGATATGGAAGCCCTTAAATACGGCACGGAAGATTTAATCAGAATCAGCGAGATGTTCGTTTCGCTGACTGACAACTACAACAACTGTAATTCGGAGGGCTTGTCCGAAAACTTGCAGGAACTCCTTAATTCAGAATACCCGATAGAGGTGTTGGAACAATATGTGTTGTCCATCAATTCGTTATCAAGTAACAGACAAATAACGGAAGACGACATTATGGGGGCTGCTTGCTATATCCTTATGCGAATGAATTTTTGTTCATAACAGAACATTCAAATAAATTTAAGATTAAGACTATGAAAATTTTAGTAGTGATTGACACCCAACAAGACTTTATGACGGGTGTGTTGGGCAACGAACAGACCAAAGCTGTCATTCCCCACATCGTTGAGAAAATCAACAACACCGATGCAGACCTCATTATCTGCACCCGTGACACGCACGGTTCAGACTATATGGGTACAAGGGAAGGTAAGCGTCTGCCCATTCTCCACTGTCAGAAAGGCACTGCGGGATGGCAGTTCGTTCCCGAAATCCAAGAAGCCCTTGACAACTCGCCCAAGAATGTGAAATACATTGACAAGCCCGTGTTCGGTTCGCCCTATTTGGCTACCACCATCCACCATCTGACGATTAACACCGAATCAACCGTTGAGATTATCGGTGTTGACACCGACATCTGCGTAATCAGCAACGCAATGATTATCAAGGCTGAATGCTACGATACCTGCGATGTTGTCGTTGACTCGTCCTGCTGTGCGGGTGTTACCCCCGAACTCCACGAAGCTGCGTTGGCGGTGATGAAATCCGCACACATTGACGTTATCTGAAATCCAAAAAACGAAAAAGCGATGATTACAATTAACAGAACACAACTTGATAAGTATCATTTTCCCGATGGCACACAGCGTCTGACGGACATTCCGTTCAGTGAGTGTCTTGAAGATAATGGCTACATTGACGACCTTGATGTGTATGAATTTGACACTGATTGCGACAATACTGATTACGACCGTATGCTTATCACTTGGAAATACGAAAGTGACGAGGAACTATTCACTCTCTACTGTATTGTCCGACACATCAAGGAAAATTTCAAGGGGCATTTCAGCAGACTTGACCTGCACCTTGATTACATTCCAAATGCCCGAATGGATAGGGTTAAGGAAACTGACGAGGTGTTCACATTGAAATATTTCTGCGAAATCATCAACCTTATGGGGTTTGACAACGTGTACGTCCTTGACCCGCACTCTGACGTGAGCGTTGCTTTGATTAACAATGTCCGCATTTTGCCGTTCACCAAGATTTTTGACAACTTTATCATTGACGTTTTTTCACAAAAGGAAAAAGATAAATCTTTCAAAGACAATGTGGTGTTCTATGCTCCCGATGCGGGTGCTTGCAAGCGTTATTCTTCGTTACTTTGTGAATACAATATTCCTTTTGTTCACGGGGAAAAGAAACGTGATTGGAACAGCGGAAAGATTGAAGGTCTTGACATTGTTACTAACGGTGTTGACATCAATGGTAAAATTGCCGTTATGCTTGATGACATCATTTCATATGGCGGCACATTATACTACTCCGCAAAGGAACTCAAGAAGGCGGGTGTCAGCAAGATTTATGCGTTTGTGACGCATTCGGAGAACTCGGTATTCTCCAAGAACGGTACGTTCAAGAAATGCTTGGATGACGGAACTGTGGAGTGTCTATGCACCACAGACTCGCTCATTGACGTTGACGCAATTCCCGACAAATACAAAGACAAGATAATCATTATTTAACAACACAAACTTCATTTAATACAATGGAAAAAGTGAAGAAATTTTTCAATGATTTAGGTAAGGAAATCCGATACCTTTTCACCCGCAACAGCATCGGCATCTCACCTATGCTTATGATGGACTTTTACAAGTCCGTCCACAGCGAGATGCTGCCCGACAATATGCAAATGTCGGTGTCGTACTACACTCCCCGCAGGTCAAGGGTAAAGCGTTGGGACAAGGTGGTCAATTTCGGTCTGCAAGCGTTCTGCAAGCAGTGGCTGATTGAGTATTTCAACCGTTACTTCTTCGCCCTGCCCGAAAGGGTTGTTGTTGAGGAGTACAAGCGTGTGCTTGACAACACTATGGGCAAGGACATCTACAACCTTGACCTTATCGTCAACCTGCACCGCCTCGGCTACCTGCCCATTGAGATTATCGCCCTGCCCGAAGGTGCGGAAGTTCCTATGGGTTGCCCGATTTTCGGTGTGGCGAACACCGTTGACGGCTTCGCTTGGTTGCCACAAAAGTTGGAGAGCCTTATTTCCGCAGAGGTGTGGTATCCTATGGTCTGCGCCACGGTCGCTCACACCTACCGTGAAATCGTTGACAATTACTACAACCTCACTTGTGATGACGAACTTGCTCATCGCAGGGCATTGGGTAACTTTGATTTCCGTGGTGATGCGGGTGTTGAGCCTGCGCTAAAAGCAGCTTCTGCTTGGCTGACATCATTCGTGAATACCGCCACCGTACCCGTCATCCCCTTCGTTGAGAAAATCTACAACTGCGACTGTGAGGTTGACGAGGTGGGCTACGGTGCAGTCAGCACGGAACATTTCGTTATGTGTTCCAACTCTGCCGTTGACATTGACAAGTACCCCGACAGCGAGTATGAGTACAAGGACATTGACCCGCACCGTGAGCGTGTGTTCATCAAGCGTCTGCTGACCGAACTTTTCCCGAATACCGCCTGCTCCTGCGTGATGGACTCCTACGACTATTGGAATGTCGTTGAGAACATCCTGCCCACCCTCAAGGAGGAAATCCTTAACCACAACGGACCCTTATTGGTTCGTGGTGATAGCGGGGAAGACCCCGTTGAGGTTGTTACGCAGACCGTGTTCAAGCTGTGGGACATCTTCGGTGGAACGGTCAACAAGAAGGGCTACAAGGTGCTGAACGAACACATCAAGGCTCTTTACGGTGACAGCATCACCATTGAACGTGCAGAGCGTATCTACCAAATCCTTATGGAAAACGGCTTTGCCGCAAACAACGTTGCTTTGGGAGTCGGCTCGTTCTCTTTCCACTGCATTGAGGAGGAGGGTATGCTCAAGCCGTTCACCCGTGACACGTTCTGTTCAGCTATCAAGGCTTGTGACGCAATCGTTGACGACAAGGAATATGCCATCTACAAAGACCCCAAGACCGACAGCGAGTCGTCTATGGCTTTCAAGAAATCCCATCGTGGTGCTTGCAGGGTTACCTACGACAGCAACGGCAACTACGTCTGTGAGGACGGTCTGACTTATGCAGAGTCGTTGAAGGGCAACCTTATGACCCCGCTGTTCCGTGACGGTAAGCTGCTCCGTGACGAAACGCTGAATGATATTCGTCAGAGGTTGAACCACAACAAATTCTGACGGTATGGATGAGTTCAAGTTCACCCGTAAAGGTCTGTTCGGGTTCATCGTTTGCGTGTTCTTTACCGCACTTATCGTAATTTTCTACAACTACATTCTGTACGATTACGACTACCTTGAGGTTCGTGTCATACCGACCGTCAAATACGGATTTGACAAGCCCGTGGTAACGGTCACACGGCTCACGGAATATGAAAACATTTACCGTGGGTTTAGGGAACGAGACCCGATTAACAAGCAGCGTATGGACAGCATTAAAGAAGCCGTCAACAAACGCATCGCCTCATACGGGAAAGTTCCGAGTGACAAAGAGCAGATTCAGATTGCGAAAGACAAATGTCTGCTGCGTCAGAAAGCATACCTGCTCCGCATAGGACACACAAATTCTGTCAAGTTGGACAGTATCATCAACAAAATCAAGGTTTTTGGTTTACACTCAAAAGAGTTTGAGGATTACTGTGACAGCAAACAGATACGGGAATTGGAACTTGTACTCTAAATTTCCTGCGCATTAGGATTATTTAACATTAATATGTTGAAAAGACTTAACGGGTTTTACTACACATAAATTGCGGGTATTACCCGTTAAGTTCTTTAATTTACTAACCACTAATGCGTACAGATATGAGCAAGACAACAAAGGTAGTAAACACCCTCATTGGTGTAGCAGTTATTGCGATTGCGTGTGTGTTGGCTTATGAATGCCTCATCCCCGTCACGTCATACATCGGTGTGGTGACAACGGCAGACGGTGATGTCACAACAGTCATCACGGACGTTGCGGAGGAGACACCGTACTACGATTTCAAGCGTGAGGTTCACAAGGCAATGGAAAGTCCGACCACACACTTTGTGATTTTCAAGATGGTTCACAAACGCTACCACAGCGTTGAGAAGGCGGCAGAAGTCATTTCTATCCTCGGTACAGACCCAACGGGTCTTGCGGTTCTCCACGACTACGCTCGTATCCACGGCTTTACAATCAAAGAACACATTGACGTTAATAAGAGATACACAAACTATTATAACGAACTGTAATGGAAATCAAATTCATTGACGGTGACTTGATGACATCCTGCGACAATGTCATTGCACACCAAACGAACTGCCACGGCATTATGGGGTCGGGTGTCGCCAAGCAAATCAAGGAAACATTCCCTGCCGTTTTTGACGAGTACCGAATTAGGTGTTACTCGCAGAGAACAATTGGCAATGCGTTGGGCGAATGTCAGTTGGTTGAAACAGCCAACGGAATGTATGTCGCCAACATCTTCGGTCAGTGCGATTACGGCAATGACGGAAAACGCTACACCGATTATGCTGCGCTGAAAAGTGCGTTTATCAGCCTGCGCAAGCAGATGTGTGAACTCAACCTCCACACACTCTCACTGCCCTATCTTATGGGTTGCGGTCTCGGTGGCGGCAATTGGGATTCTGTCCTGCACATCATCAATGACGTGTTCAAGGACACGGACGTTGTAATAACAATTTACAAATTCAAAAAACCGTAAAACGAAAAATGAAAGAGAAATCAATCTATGTATTTGATGCGAAGAAAGCCACTGACGGCTGCATCCAATGGATTAAGGAGTGGTTTGAGAAGAACTGCCCCGACCACAAGGCTATCCTCGGATTGAGTGGCGGCAAGGACAGCACCATCGTTGCTGCGCTGCTTGCCCGTGCAATCGGTGCGGAGAACGTAATCGGTGTCGCTATGCCCACCCACGGGCAGGGAGATAACGAGGCAAAGGAGATTGCCGAATACCTCGGCATCAACTATATGTACGTTCCCATCGGTCATTGCCTTGATGTGTTTGAGTCTATGGAGGTTGACATCGTTGAGAACACCGTGGGTGTTGACGTTGACAACGACTTTGAGTGGAGTGAGCGCAGTATGCAGAACATCCCGCCCCGCATCCGTATGACGCTGCTCTATGCCATTTCGCAGTCATTCAACGGTGTTCCTATCTGCACCTGCAACCTTTCGGAGAACTTCATCGGCTACTGCACCATTTTCGGTGACGACTGCGGTGCTATTGCGCCCCTCGCCAACTTTACCGTTGCCGAGGTGCTGCAAATCGGTGACGAACTCGGTCTGCCCCACGATTGGGTGTACAAGACCCCCGATGACGGTCTGCCCTTCTCCTCGCCCGATGAGGTAAAGTTCGGGTTCACCTACCACGAACTTGACGAGTATCTCCGTGGCAACGAAATTCCCTCTGACGAGGTGTTGGAGAAAATCAACAAGATGCACAACTCATCAATGTTCAAGCGTGACCTGCTGAACATCCCGTCCTACAAGGACTATACCTATTTCTCCCGCAAGGTCATCAAGGTTGAGGACTGACGTGTCGGTTCGGGCATTTTGAAAAACAACGGCTGATTCTGAAATCAGCCGTTGTTTTTGTAAGTGTGTTATGTGGTTTGTTATGAACGGAACGCTTGAACTGTTGGTCGTAACCAAAATACAGACTCTCCGTAAGTGTCGCTAAATCTGCTTGCCGTCAGATTGTTTGTTTGGATGCTATATCCACTACCATTGGTGTTCCTTCTCGTTGCTATAATTATGGTATCATCTATATCACCTCTTGTCGGAAGGGTTGGTAAAGTTTCAAGTTCTTCTACGGTGCAATAATCGTAACCTGCCGTAACGTGTATTCCGTCAAATAGATTCCAAACGAAATTGAAAGGTATTTTGTAATCGCCATTTACTGCTTGTGCAGTTGATGAATACGTTGGGGTGATACCTTCTTTTGTTAATTGAGACAGATACTGTTCTTCTTCAGTTGCTGTTCTAAATTTAACATCCGTACCGCTATCATATAAATCAAGAGTAACCCTAAACGAAGAATAATAATACTGACCGTTCTGATATATGGCATCACCGTCAATTAGTATGTAACCGCTAATTTTTGTTTGAACATAACCACTTGTATTGACGGTTGTGTTTGTTACAGATTCAACAACCAATTCCATACCGTTTCTGTTTACCATAATACTTGAAGGTGCTGTGTTTTGTTGAACAACACTGAACATACCCGTTTTTGTTACCAACCAAAATGTTTTTTCAACAGTATCAACAGTTTCGCTGCCCGATATTACCATATACATACACTTCGTATCAAGAGTAACAGAATCTCCTGCATCCATTTTGTGTAATGTTTGCACTGTTGAACCCGTTGTTATCATAGTCAAGTATAAGCAATCGTCTTGATATGGTATCAATGTTGTCGCTGTGTCTGAAAAATTGACAACATAAACAATTCTGTGTTGACCAACGGTTATCTTGGGAAGATTCGTTACTTCTTCATTGTAATAGAACGAAGCATCACCAAGTGCAAGAGTGTTTACCGTAAGGTCACCCGCAATATTAGCGTCCATTGCAGTCAGCTTACCGTTGGCACGGACATTAAATGGAGCGTTAGCGAGTTCGTATTTACCCTCTGCATTCTTGCTCTTTCCTGCCCAAATACGCACAGAGTTTGTACCCGTTTCGTTGACGGTGTTATCGGTTGTCATTTCGTGGCTTTCGCTGTCGTCAGTCAATGACCTACCTAACATACCACCGACAATCTCGTTGTTATCGTCAAACACAACAAGGTCATTGGTTGACAACGTCTTGATAAGACCGCTGTCGGCATACAACGTGTATGTGGCAACGAAATCGTATTTTGACGCTTTCTTCCAATACTCTGACCCTTCATACGGATTCCATCGTGTATTGACGCTTGCTCTTTGGAACGGTTTTATACACTGCCAAAGCGTGTCGCTGTATGTCGTAAGGTCGGTATAAAGCAACCCGTCATTTGAGTCTTTGTCAATGGAGTTGTAACAATACCATTCATTAGGATGCTCACTATAAGTACCCCAATTACCACGATGACGGAGAATAGCACCCTGCAATCCCTGCTCACCACGTTCCCGTGTTGTCCAAATGGTCGGGTCGGAATAAACTGTCCAACCGAAATCTATTTTCTTTTTAGTAATTGGCAAACAATCGGGGCTACCGTTTTTGGTATTACCATATGTGGAATTATTGTTTCCTGCATAGACTATAATAGAAGCGAATGGATTAGTGCTTGTGCTTATTGCATCATACTCAATGTATTTTCCAATAAGAGTTTTTGCTTTCGCTATGTCATCACTTGTAACTGTTACACTACTACTTGGTTTAAGTATATCAGTTCCCGAATGTGTGCTATCATAGTTATCCGCAAGAAGGAAAAACCTCCAATCAATAGTGTTTTTCAACACATTCTTCATAAAGTCGTTATTGTAACCATTCCACCCCGATATTTGAGTGTGAATTTTTCGGCAGTTGTCAGCACCCAAGCATTTCACTACGATTGCATTGAGAATGTCGTCAATGTCTTCATCGGACAGTTCACGTTTCTTTCTCGTTGAAACATATTGATACTGATTTTCGGCATTCAGAATGTGTGGGTCGTCAGACCACCAACGTTCCGTGCTGCTTGTCATTGTCAGATTTCCACCGCTACTACCATAGTCGGTAAAATTCTCATCGGGTACACCAAAATCAACAAATGTATTACCGTCAAATATGTACAAGTGACCCGTTTCTTCAACGTAGGCTGCACTTCCTTCCACAAGTGTTTCATTGGGAGAAAACTCTCCATCACCTATAACATCTCCTAACAAATCTTCTGTTGTAAGAATGTGAACATTTACCGAAGCTGCACTTAATCCTCCTGCGTCATATGCCGTGGGAATATACTCGTTGTTCTGATAGTCATATTCTGAACTTGACCCTATACCTACCCAATATTTGGGGTTGCAGGAAACGGCAAAGTTTGCCGTAACGTCATTGTACGTTGTCATTGCCGTGTCATAGTCCATAACGTAAGAGTTGGGATATCCACGGAAATATATGTATTCTATACCGTCACCATCCTTACCGTCAACACCATAATGTGACCAAATCTTGGGTAAAGAGTATTTACCCCAACCCGTGCGCTGACCGTCAGCACCTACGGGGTTTGTACGTCTTGCCGCCCACTCATAGGGGTATTCTTCGGTAACACCCTGCGGGTGGTCATACCACACGTTTGTAAAGTTTTCTCCAATAAACCCCGCACTTTGAGTAGTATCCCATTTTTGTGGGTTTACAGACAATGTAGAAACACCGTAATTAGAATAGTAAAGCCCCGTAAGCGGATTGTTGGTCGGATACAAGTCCTCGCCATAGAACACGTCTGAAGCGATGTTTTCTTGGACTTCCCATTTATCTGTTATGTCAATCTTGGTACGGCAATAGATAAACTCCTCGCCTTCCGAGTCTTCACCCTCTGTGGGGAAATGTGACCAAATTTGCGGCTCTGAATACGGCAACCAAGCACTGTCGTTGTTAAAGTGTGACGTGTAGTAGCTTTGAATGGTGCTGTCAGAAATAATCGTTCCAATCGTGGTGCTGTCAATGTACTTGTACTTACGGATACTGCAATATGTGTAATCACCCTCTACAACAGCAGGGGGATTGTCTGACCACACAGACTGTGCGCCTTCGGGAATGAATTCGGGCTTTTGATAGTCACCGTTAGTGTACCAATTCTGCGGCTGCATATCAGTATCTGTGCTTGTGAAATTCTTCGCAAAGATGTATTCAACACCGTCACCGTCTGTACCGTCAGAACCCCAACGTGACCAAATCTTCGGCTTTACATATTTTTCCCAACCCGTGCGCTGACCGTCAGTACCAACGGGGTTGGTACGCATAGCCATCCATTCGTAGGGGTATTCCTTTGTAATGCCCTGCGGACTGTCGTACCAAATCTTGTTCTTGTGGTTTGCGTATATGTATTTATTTGCAGAATTTTTGTTCCAACTTGCGGGATTGACTGCATTGGTAGATGATGAGTATTTATAATTTGTAAGCGGATTAGCACTTCCATATAAGTTCTCACCATAGAATATACCCGCAGCAACGTTTTCGGTTGAGTCCCATTTGTTGGTTATGTCAATTTTTGTACGGCAATAAATGTATTCCGCTCCCTCTGTATCTTCACCGTCAGTGGGGTAGTGATTCCACACAACGGGTGCTGAATAAGGCAACCAAGCCTTCACATTTGCAAAGTTCTCCAAATAATAGTCACTTTCATCTCCTTCAGCAAGCAGGGTAGTTACAGTTGACGCTGTGATAAGTTTGTATCTGCGCATACTGTAATACACCGTTTCGCCCTGCGTTATCGTAGGAGGCTCGTCAAACCAAACAGAAGCAGACCCTTCGGGAATGTATTCGGGTGACTGATAATTTTCGTGGTTATACCAATTATGCGGATTGGTGGTATTTGACTTGGAGAAGATGTATTCTACACCGTCACCGTCAAAACCATCAGAACCGAAAGTTCCCCACGCAAAAGGTGTTTGGAATTCACCCCACACACCGTCCTCTTTCAGACGCATAGCTGCGTACTCAAAACGTGCGTCTTGGGTTACACCGAGAGGATTGTCAGTCCATCCGTTGTAAGATAAAACATCGTCATCACTTGTTACAAAACCATCGGGGTGTGCCGTTTGGAAGGTTTCGTTAAACGGGAAATCACCCTCCTGCGCACCCGTGACGGAGTTACCCCACGTTGCGGGGTTTGTACCATTGTTCACACTGCTCCAATCTATCGGGGTTGTCTTTGACGCTTCGGTTGTTGTTGCGGGTCTGTAATAGATAAATTCAACAGATGTTCCGTCCGCACCCTTTGCTCCGTCAGAAACCAAAGAGATTGTTTCGTTGTCGTAAAGGTTTCCGTTGTATGTGAGAACAAACGTCATCTGCGTTGTCGCATCCTCACCGACAGCAACGTTCTGCGCACCCGTGGTTACATTATGTGAGTTCGTGTCAACACCGTTGTAATAGTATGACAGACCCCATTTATTGTTACCGCTGATAAACGAGTGGCTGTACGCATAGGTTGTTACGGTAGAGCCATCTGTGATTTTAATGTACGGTACGATAACGTTGGGAACGTACATATCACTTACATCGGCTGCATCGGGATTGTACTTGATTGATGTCGCTGACGTAACCAAGTCAACAGACGTTGCGTTGATACCGTCTTTCGCATAGTGGACACCCGTCACGTTGATTGTGATTGTGCGTGACACCGTACCCGATGTGAGAGTGACACGGACATAAGCACCTTCAGTGATTACTGTTGAGGTTGTTGGAGTGATTGTCAGTGTTGCGGATGTCGTGCCTCTTGTAAGAGTAACAACACTTGTTGGAGTGATACCGCTTTGTGTTTTAGTTGCATTTGTAAGCGTCATAGCAGTACCGTTACCATACAGAGTAATGGTTGCACTTTTCTGTGTCGTGGAAGTACACTTACCGTCTTGGTCAACGCTTAATGCTATGTTGTCGTTGTTCGTGTCAATGTTGTAGTAGATTGCATTGACACCGTTCTTGGGCTTATACGACCATACGGAGGGGGCTGAATATTTAGTCCACTCTTTTGCAGTTCCTGCACTGTTCAACTTGTACTGACGTGTGGAAACGTATTGCACGTTACCCTCGCCCATACTGCTGTAAACAGTAGGATTTCTTGTCCACACCTGCTCACCACTTGTAGGTCCCGTGTAGGTCTCCGAAGTGTTAGCTGCCCAACTGTTGGGGTTGTTACTGATTTCAACGTCAGTGCTTTCAAGGGTAAGATAGATGTATTGAACACCGTCACCCGTAAGACCCTGCACACCGAATGATGAGAACGTCACGGGCTTTGAGAATTCGTGCCAATGCTTTTCGTTGTTAGCGTCTATGTACGACTCACGGACAGCGTAGAATTCATACTTTGCGTTGTTGCGGACACCACGGGGCGAATCAGTCCAACCGTTGTATGCATCAACATCGTCCACCGTTGTCCATCCTGCTGTTGCTGTTTCCGTATGGAACGTGTCGTTGAACGGGAAATCGGTGGTATCATAATTCGGCAGGTTAATCCAATTTCGGGGGTCTGCATTATCGGTAAATGATGGCGATGCGCTGTTTGTGAGGTAATATACAAATTCAATGTTCGTTCCGTCAACACCGTTAGTTCCGTTGATACCGTTCTTTTCAAGGAACAGCGTCTTGGTGTCAATGGTACTGAACGTGCTGC
>JAEIGA010015486.1_pt1 | contig 11609 bp, 6 predicted proteins | sample 9270691 | NCBI WGS metagenome assembly JAEIGA01 (sample SAMN17057246, study PRJNA624740) | gut metagenome | biome: biome; isolation source: fecal sample | host: Bos grunniens | place: China: Xizang | collected 2019
AAGTTTCCTCTCATATTCTTTGAGTTATTCACCGAAACAGCTTCTTCTAAGTAAACACCCTCTTGATTAACTCCACCCCAAGCGAATTTTTCTGTGAAAAGTTTATAGGATTTCTCTGTATTAAAGCCTCCTCCTGTTGGATATGGCATAATTCTAAATACTATTCCTTCTTGTTTGATGTATTGTTGAATGTTAGGGAAAACCTTTGCCAAATAACGTGGGTTCATAACATAGATTGGACGTTCAAAATGATTTGTTCCCAAAATATCAAGAAGCATTAATTCGTTTCTAATCAATTGTTCATAACGATATTCTTGTGGAATATTAATAGAAAACTCAACTCTTCCCTCTTCTTCATCAACCAATTCTTTTGGATAAATACCATTTGCAGCAGCTTTTGCTTTATTGAAAGAAATATAGAAGTTATTTGTTGGAATAACCTTTATAGAATCTCCCTTAGGATCAAAAGTTGTTGTGTTAGGATCGGTTTTCAAATCATTTAAAACACTTGTTATTTCTCTATAAGGCTCATTGCTTGGAGTAACTAATGATACATCTAAATCCAATCCGTAATATTTCTTATCTAATGTGAAAGGTAATTTGTCTGATTCATAAACCTTGTTGTAAAGTTGTTCAACATACCAATGCATTCCTGATAAAGTGTAATTCAATACTCTTACGTCAGTGCGTATTCCTTCAACTTCTTGTGCATACCAAAGAGGGAAGGTGTCGTTATCACCAAATGTTATAAGAATTGCATTCTTTTCACAACTTTCAAGGTAGTTTCTTGCAAATTCTCTTGCCATATATCTACCACTTCTATCGTGATCGTCCCATTCTTCTGATGCCATAAGCACAGGTACTGCAAACAAGCAAACAGCTCCAATGATTCCTGCACGAGCAACATCAGGAATTTGTTTAATCTTTTTAGTCCATTCATAAAGAGCATAAACTCCAAGACCAATCCAAATAGTAAAGGCATAGAATGAGCCTGCATAAGCGTAATCTCTTTCTCTTGGTTGAGCAGGAGGTTGATTAAGATAAAGAACTATTGCTAAACCAGTCATAAAGAATAACAAAAAGACTACAAAAGAATCTTTTGGAGATTTCTTTATGTGGAAAATAAGACCTGCTAAACCTAATAATAAAGGTAAACAGAATAGTTTGTTCTTTCCTGCATTATTTGCTAAATCAACAGGAAGATTATCTTGTGGTCCAAGACGCAATTCATCTATGAAATCAATACCTGTAATCCAGTTTCCATGCAATAAATCCTTAGTTCCATTGCTTACATTTGTAGGTTCATTGCCAGAAAGATTCAAACCATGAGATTGAATATCGTTTTGTCTTCCTGCGAAGTTCCACATAAAGTAACGCCAATACATGTGATTGACTTGATAACGGAAGAAATAGGTTAAGTTTTCGGCAAAGGTTGGTTTTCTGTCAGAATTTTCATCTATACCCGCCCACATCTTATAATATGTAGGGTGATTACGACTTTCGTCATTCGACCACATACGAGGGAAAATAGTTGTCTTATCTGACTCATAAACTATCTTACCACCTTGTTTTACTTCTATATATTTTCCGTTTTCTTTGTCTTTTATGTATTTTGAAGTGCCCTCTTCTTGATCAACAACCATAGCATTGTAATATTGACCATGGAAAAGAGGAGTATAACCATATTGTTCACGGTTAAGATATGTAAGAAGGGCAGTAGCGTCCTTAGGAGCGTTTTCGTTAATAGGTGTATTTGCATTAGAACGTATTACTAAAACAAAGAAAGTAGTATAACCTATCAAAATAAACAAAACAGAAAGTAAAGCAGTGTTAAGAATTACTTTTTGTTTCTTAATAGAATACCACACACCAGCAATAAGAAGTCCAATCAAAAGCACAAAATAGATAATAGTTCCTGTGTTGAAAGGAAGACCTATTGAGTTTGTGAAGAAGATTTCAAACTTACCTGCAAAAATAACAATGTAAGGAACTATAAAATAAAGAATAACAGCAACAAGTAGCATAGAAATTACGCCAACTAAAATGAAATTGCGTTTTTTATTCTTTTCTACATTAGGATATTTCTTGAAATAGAAAACATACGTAATAGCAGGGATTGCCAAAAGGTTAAGAAGGTGAACTCCAATAGAGATTCCAACCAAGAAAGCAATCAAAATCAACCAACGGAGATTGTGAGAGTCATCTGCCTCAGCCTCCCATTTCAAAATTGCCCAGAAAGAAATTGCAGTAAAGCAACTACTCATTGCGTAAACCTCACTTTCCACTGCCGAATACCAGAAAGTATCAGAGAAAGTATAAGCTAAACTTCCAATAACAGCACTTGCAAAGATTGCAATCATTTGTCCTAATGTCATTTCCTCTTTATTCTTTACCAACTTCTTAGCAAGCATAGTGATTGTCCAGAAAAGGAAAAGAATAGTAAAGCCACTACAAATTGCACTCATAGCATTCATAGTATAAGCCACTAAACTTGTGTCGGAGCCTGCAAGATTAGAAAATAAAGAGCCGATTAATTGAAAAGTAGGTGCTCCAGGAGGGTGTCCTACTTGAAGTTTATCTGCTGTTGCGGTGTATTCTCCACAATCCCACCAAGGAACAGTAGGCTCTGCTGTGATAAGGTAAACGGTTGTAGCGATTAAGAAAATAACCCAACCTAATACATTATTGATTAATGTGTATTTCTTCATGTTTTTTATTATAAAATATAAAAATTACCAATTTACTTTTTTACGTTTTATAGGCATTGTCATACATCTTGCGCCACCACCTCCACGAGGAAGCTCCGCAGCATCAAATGTAACAACAAATCTTTCGTAATCTCTCATATTTACTTTGTCCCCACACACATCTTCTGCTCTCAATACCTCAAAACCAGCATTATTCAAAGCATCTATTGTGTGAGTGTTGCGAGCATAACCTAAAATCTTGCCTTCACCCAAAGCAAAGAAGTTTGCACCAGAGTGCCATTGCTCTCTGTCTTGATATAAGTAATCATCTCCACCACATAAAACAGGTTCAAAATCAAAACCTAATTTCTTTGTTGCTTCCAACATATTATTTCTTTGGTGATAATAGATTTGACCATTGTCAATTTCAATGTGAGTTACAGCAAACTTACCTAAACTATTTTTTATTATAGGTTCATAAATCATACATCTATCCTTAGCAAGCATAGTAAATACCATATCAAGGTGAATGAATGATTCTGGTTTTTCAGGCAATTGTTGTACAATAATATGTTGTCTTTCTTTTCTTGCAGCGTAATACTTTGTTAGAAAATCAATACCAGCCTTATTTGTACGACAACCATTACCAATAAATAAAACATCTTCTCTTGCTATCAATACATCACCACCTTCTGTATGTGCACCTTCGCAAACTCTTGGATTAATAGTTTCTGTTGAGAAACGATTTTTAAAGATAGCTTCCATAACAAAACTTTCTCTATCTCTAACATCTGTACTCATAGAGTGAATCAATACCTTGTCGTAAACGCTTGAAGAAGCATCGCGAGTAAAGAAAAGGTTATACAAAGGATTAAGAGCAAAGCCATTTCCTTTTTTATAACCCTCAATAAGAATGGTTGCAAGTTCTGTATTGTCTTTTTCAATCAATTCAGCAAATAATTCTTCTTTTTTTTCTGCTGCAAGAATCTTGCTAACAAGTGAAGATTTTACTTCTTTATTCAATAATATTTCAGCAAGTAATTCTTTTACTTGATAAGTCTTTGTCCATTTGTTTAATACTCCTGAGAAATTAGAGTATTCCTTTGATGCTATTTTTAAGTTAAGTAAATCACTATATAAAGCTTCTTGTATGCTATTTGGCGTCATCATTTCAATTTCTACGCCCGGTGTATGGAGTATAACACCTTCTAATTCTCCTATTTCAGAATTAATTTCAATAAAACTCATAAATTTATATTTTTTATCAATTTGCAAATATAAGGCTTTTTTTTGATTAAAGCGTTATTTAGGAATAGAACTTATTAATCTTTGCGTGTATTCCGACTGAGGATTTTCATAAATCTTGTCAGCTTCCGATAATTCTTCTATTTTACCTCTACGCATTACCATCATTCTATCGGCCATATATTTTACAACTGCTAAATCGTGAGAAATAAAGATATAAGTCAAAGAAAACTCTTTTTTCAAATCGTTTAAAAGGTTCAAAACCTGAGCTTGCACACTTACATCTAACGCACTAACGCTTTCATCGCAAATAATTAACTTAGGTTTTAAAACCAAGGCTCTTGCAATGCCAATTCTTTGTCTTTGACCACCCGAAAACTCATGAGGATAACGATTGAAATGCTCTCTTTCTAAGCCGACTTTCTCCAAGATTTGTAAAACCATTTCTTTGCGTTTTGTTTTATCTTTCTCAATTTTATGAACAATCAACGGCTCTTCAATTGCTTTGCCTATCGTTAGACGAGGATTTAAAGAAGAGTAGGGGTCTTGAAAAATGATTTGAATATCCTTTCTTAGGAGTTTTAATTCCCTTTTCTTTAAATTGGAAATCAACCTATCTTCAAAATAAATCTCTCCCTTTGCATTTTCAATCAAATTCATCAAAGAATATCCCAAAGTACTCTTTCCACAACCACTTTCTCCAACAAGTCCAAGAGTTTCTCCTTTATATAAATCAAAACTAAGGCTTTCTATTGCAGTGAATTTACCATATTTAATGTGAATATTCTTTGCTTGTAAGATAGGAGGGTGAGAATAAATCTCTTTGTGTTTGTTTTCTCTCTCACTTTGCGTTTCTACATCTTGTTGCAAATTGTTTTCTGAAAGGAAATCACTCACCGTTAGAAGTTTTTTAGGACGATAATCCATAGGAGGACGTGAAGCAATAAGCCCTTTCGTGTAAGGGTGTTTCGGATTAGAGAAAAGCTCTTCCTTATTTGCCATTTCCACAATCTCTCCCTTGTAAATCACAGCAACTTTGTCGGCAATTTGACTTACAACACCAAGATCATGCGTAATGAAAATAACGCCTATGTTATATTTTTTTTGGAGTTGCTTAATTAAATCCAAGACAGTCTTTTGCACAGTTACATCAAGAGCAGTTGTAGGTTCATCACAAATGAGAATATCAGGCTGACAACTAAGAGCCATTGCAATCATCACTCTTTGTCTTTGCCCACCTGAGAGTTGATGAGGATAAGAAGAAAAAATCTTTTCAGGATTTGGCAAACTCACCTCTTGAAATAAAGATAAGCATTTCTCTTTACTAACACCCATTTCCATAACCTGCTTTCCACACTTCATAACAGGATTTAAAGCAGTCATAGGTTCTTGAAAAATCATTGATATTTTCTTGCCTTCAAAGAGGATATTACCTTCAATTTTTGATTTTTTTCTATCTAAAAGTCCCATAATAGCCAAAGAAGTAACGCTTTTTCCGCTACCACTTTCGCCAACCAAACCCAAGGTTTCACCTTTTTTTAAAGCAAAATTAATTCCTTTAACAACCTCGTGCCAAGATTTATTGCGTTGAAAACTTATGTGTAAATCCTCAATTTGAAGAATGTTTTTATCAGTGTTTTCCATAGTTTTTTTCTTCTAAGAAATGCTTCTGCAAAAGTAAAGAAAAAAAATATTTTTTCTTTGAAAAAATTTAAAAAAACAAAGAAAAAAAATAAAAAAACAAAGACTTTTTTTTCTGATATTATGAAATGAATTATTTGTTATTTTTTTTAGCTGTATATCAGTAAGTAAGAAAAAAAATAAGTAAAAAATGTAAGAAAAATTTTGTGGGAATAAAAAAAGTATCTATCTTTGCAAACGCAAATGAGGGGGTAACCCTTTAAGAAATGCAGATTGTCCCGTGGTGTAATGGTAACACAACTGATTTTGGTTCAGTCATTCAAAGTTCGAATCTTTGCGGGATAACAAAAAGGAAAGCACTTAAAAATGCTTTCCTTTTTTGTTTTATTGCTTTTCTTAATCTAAGGCTTCTATTATCTTACTTACAAGTCTATGACGCACAATATCACAGGCTTGAAGCTCAATGATAGCTATTCCTTTTATGTTTCTTAGTCTCTCAATAGCAGGAAGTAGTCCTGAGGTTTGATTTTTAGGAAGGTCAATCTGCGTTATATCTCCTGTAATTATGAATTTAGAGTTTCTTCCCATACGAGTAAGAAACATTTTCAATTGTTCCATAGAAGTGTTTTGTGCCTCATCAAGTATAACAAAAGCATTATCAAGAGTTCTTCCACGCATAAAGGCCAAAGGTGCTATTTCAATTACGCCTTGTTGTATAAGCGATTCTAATTTCTGTTGAGAAAGCATATCTCTTAAAGCATCGTAAAGAGGTTGTAAATAAGGATCGAGTTTTTCCTTTAAATCACCAGGAAGAAAACCGAGATTTTCACCGGCTTCCACAGCAGGACGAGTAAGAATGATGCGTTTTACTATTTTTGCCTTTAAAGCTCTAACAGCAAGCGCAACTGCTGTGTAGGTTTTTCCACTTCCAGCAGGTCCAATAGCGAAAATCATATCATTTTCTTCACTTTCTTTAACCATTTTTGCTTGATTTTCGCTTCTTGCCTTTACTCTTAGTCCGTTATCTCCATAAACAAGTATTTGTTCTTCTTTTTGTTTGAAATATTCGTTTTGTTGTAAGACAGACATTATTATCTTTTCATCAATATAGCCCTGATTTTCGTATGCAACTACAAGGTTATTGAAAAATTTTTCAAAATCATTAATTTCTTTTTCTTCTCCACTTATCACTAATTTGCTACTTCGTTCCAAAAGATTAAGAGAAGAAAAAATGTTTTCTAAGAAACGGAAATTCTTATTGTTAATTCCCCAAAATTCTCTAAGGTCTATGTTGTCTAAATTAAAAGTTTTCTCCATTTATTCAATGATTTTTATTTCAGTTCTACGATTCATCGCTCTTCCTTCTTCGGTATTGTTGTCTGCTATCGGTTTAGAAAATCCATATCCCTTAGCTTTTAGACGTGAAGGGTCTATTCCTTTTTCAGTTAAGTAAGAAACAATAGCCTCAGCTCTTTGTTGAGAGAGTTTTATGTTGAGTTCTTCTTTACCAATATTATCGGTGTGTCCTTCAACCATTAATTTCAAAGAAGGATTCTTTTGCATTAATTCTATAAGAGTGTTCAATTCAGCAAAAGATGTAGGAAGTAGAGAGTGAGAATTTGTCTCAAAGAAGATGTTTTTCAAAACAATGCTTTCGCCCGCTTTGATAGGAGTTAAGAAAATCTGTCTTTCTTGCTTGTCTTCAAAGGTTGAGAAGTTTTCCGAATAGAAAAGATAGCCCTCACACGCAATTGAAAAAGCATATTCTTCTCCTTGTGCAAGACAAATTAGAAATTCTCCTGTCTTTTCATCAGAAAAACTTTCGTGAGCAACCCTTCCTGTTGAAAGATTTTTTATTTGCAAACGTGCATTCAAAGGCATTTGAGTTTCTTTGTCAAGAATATTTCCCTTTATGTAAGAAGCAGCTACCGGTCTTATTTCTTCTGGCATTGTAAAGTAATAAAGATCTAAGTCAGAAGAATAAATTGCATAATCACCTCTTGCAGATAGAGTGAGAGAATTTTCGTCTTTTGAAGTGTTTAGAGGATAACCAAGGTTTATTGCTTGTTGAAATTTTCCGTTTTCTATTTTTGAATAAAACAAATCAAAACCTCCCATGCCAATGAGTTCATCACTTGCAAAATAAAGCACAGAATTTGACTGATGAACAAAAGGCGACATTTCATTTCCTATTGTATTTATGTTTGTTCCACAGTTTTTAGCTTTTGTCCACTCACCATTGTCTTTTAAGTAAGAGAAATAAATATCAGCTTTACCAATTCCACCTGCTCTATTAGAGGTAAAAAAAAGTGTTCTGCCATCTGAGGCAATGCAGGGTTGAGAATCCCAAGCGTTTGAATTGACATTTGCTCCTAAGTTTTTAGGTTCTTGCCATTGACCGCCTATTTTTTCGCTTACATATATATCGCAACTTCCTAAACCATCATCTGCTCCACAGCGTGTAAAGAAAATAAATCGTCCATCGGGAGAAAGACTTCCTGCTCCTTCATTAAAATCGGAGTTTAATAAACTTGGTAGTTTTTCTGCCATAGTCCATTCTCCATTTTTATTTTCTGAAATAAAAAAATCTTCTCCTTTATTTCTTCTTGTAAAGAGTAGTTGTGAAATATCGGCTGTTAAACAAGGCAAATACTCATCATATTGTGTATTTATAGCATTTCCCATATTCTTTGGAGAGAAATCAACAGGATTTTTCTTTTGAAGAGTGCGAAAATCTGCTAATTCTTTTAGCTTTTTAGTCTCTTCTTGATAACGCTTGCAAGGAATAGTGTTTGCAAACAATGTAACACTATCGTATTTTTCTTCTAATAAATAAATGCTTGCAAGATCAAGATAGAGTTTACAATCAAAGGTTTTGTCCTTTTGCCAAACTATTAATAATTCTTCTTTTGCTTGCTCAATATTGTTTTGAGCTATGTAGATTTCCGAAAGAGCTAAGTAAGTAGAAAGAAAATCGGGATATTTTTCTCTTATTGATAATAATTCCTTTTGTGCATTTTCTACTTCATTAATACGCAATAGTTGCACAGCTTTCTCAAAACGTTTTTCTGCTTTGCTTTGTGCATGAGACAAACTCACGCAAAAAGACATAACCAATAGGATAAGAATTGTTTTTTTCATTGATTTACGATAAATATTTTTGCAAATATAAATAAAAAATAAAGAAAAACGCTCGCAAGTCTTAGAAGTTTAACTTACGAGCGTTGTTTTTATGTAAAGTGTTTGTATTATTTAACTACAATCTTTGTTGTGCTTACAGAGTTTCCATCTTTTACCTTCACAACGTATGCACCTGCATCAACCTTGTTAAGCATAAAGTTTCTATCTGCTGTTTCATACACTTTTTGTCCTAACATATTGAAGATTTCTGTATATATGTTCTTTCCACCTTCAATGATTATGTTGCGATTGTATTGTCTTAAAGAAATATTGCTTAATGATTCAACATCAGATATTGAAACTCCATTCTTCTTGTTTATGATTAGTTGGAAACGGTCTGAGTTTTCTCCGTTTGAAACAATGGTTTCGTAAATGCTACCTTGTTCTAAAAGGATTTCTTCTTCGCCATCTTTAAGGATTACTTCGTATTGTTCTGGAATATCAGAAGCAACAATTTTTATATCACGTGCTTCGCCAGAACGAATGTTCATAGGAGCAACGTAAGGCAAAGTGTTTACAACTTGATGACAAAGTGTTTTTTCTCCAAGTGTGAAATACGGTTCTGCTACTGCACCTGTTCCAAACATTTTGTCTGCATCAAAAATGTCGTATTCTGTTAAAGCTGCTTCGTTTTCTGCAAATGATAAAGCCACAGCATGTTCTTCTGTAACAACATCAAGAACTATTTCGTTGTTAGTTGTAGTTTCTGATTTGGCTTGCGAAGCATAGAATATTTCGTCTAACTTAAAGTTGATTGATGTGTGAGAAGGGTGTATGTTTACGATGAAACCTTGTAATGGTTCTATTACTCCTGCTGTTTTTTCACTATAAGAATCTCCGTTATCAACGTAAACGCGTGTGCCTTGCACGGTATCTTTTGACAAAAACTTTTCAATAGATATTCTTTGTGTGAAAGGATTTGCTAATGCAAACCATCTTGTGCCGTTACTTCCTGCTGTACCGCTGTAAGTGAAAGAAAGGTCTTTGTTTTCTGATGATATGTTAAGGTCAATGTTGTGTGTTGTGTTTTCATTAACGTCAGGGAAAGCAAGAAAGCCTTTTCCTCGTTTTGTTTCTATTACATTGCTTGTAAGATATGTGTTACTCCAATTATTATTGCTATAATCGAATGCAAGAGCCCATATATCTGGTATAGGAGTTCCGTCAGCATCTGTTTCTGCTGCAAGGGTTGTTATTCCATTATCGTTAGGGAAACCTATCAAGTTCCAAAATCCTCCTGTTAAGGCTAAGTCTAAATCAAAATTACGGCTTATACCAATAATAATTGAGTTGGTTGAGAAATTTTTTGTTCCGGTAATTGTAGCATTTCCACTAACTTTTAACACATTGCCATTGCCTACTGTTACATTATTTGAAATATTAAGGGTACCTATGTAAACTTTTCCATGAACAGTTAAGTTTACAAAGTCTCCTGTTGTTGCTTCTAATTTTCCATTTACAACAGCAGAATGACAATCTAATTCTTTAATACTAAGTGTACCGCTGTTTATATTAACAGCGTTTGTTACATTAGCTTTTAGATTGTTTAAAGTTATGTTTGAACTACTTTCTAATGTCAAAGACTTACAGTTAAGAGTGTTTACACTACTATAAGTTATTGTTCCTGAAACTCCGTTAAATACTACTTCAGCACCATTTGCGTTTGTTTTAACAAAATTAAACGCATTTGTAAGAGTTGAAAAAAAAGTAGTAGATACAGTACCATTACCTTCATCGTCTGTTATTTCTTTTTTTACTTTATAAGGTTCGTTGCTACTTGGGTGTAAGGTTGTACCTGGATTATTTTGTATTGTATATGTTGTCGTTGTTTGTGCTATTGTTTGAACAGAGAATAACACAAATAATAAAACTATTATGCTTTTTATTATTTTCATAATATTAATCGTTATTTTGTTTTGTGTTTCTATAAATTCTATATCCTGTAACAGATGCTCCTAAACCTAATAACAATAAAGTAGCAGGTGCAAGAGGTGGATTATATTGTCTATTTATTCCTCTTACGGTATCTCCACTTGGATTTTCGGTAGGTTTTGGAGGCCTTTGTGCTGATAACACTGTGCAAAAACCAAGGCAAATCATAATTGCTAAAATTTTTCTTTTCATATTTGTATTAATCTTTTGTTGTTCTTAAATAATTTTACTTTTTATAAGTGATAAATCACTACAATTCAATTTGCAAAGGTAGATATAATTTTGCAATTACGGAATTTTTTCAAAGAAAAAAAGAAAAAAAGCAAAGAAAAAAAATAAAAAATCAAAGAAAAAAAATAAAAAAGTAAAGAAAAAAAACTCGTAAGTCTTAGAAGTAATTTGACTTACGAGTTTTTCTGTTTTTAATATTGTAGTGTTATTTCACTATTACTTTTGATGAATAGGTTGAATCGTTATTTGATGCCTTTACAACATAGCAACCTTTTTGTAAAGAAGAAAGATCTATTAGAGAATTGTTTGTAATATTGTCTGTAATCATTACACGGCCAGACATATCCATAACCTCCATATTGTAAACACCTTCTTTCAATCCCGAAAGAATTATTACATCTTTTGTTGGATTAGGAAAGATATTTAAAGGCAATTCCTTTACATCGGCAAGACCAACTGCGTCAATATCCACATAATTGTATTCATAATCACATACATATTGTAAAGTGAAGTTTGCATCTAATGCCCAATATTCTTCAAGTCTGTATGTGTTTTTATTTGTGTAGGTTTCAGGACGAGTCATTTCTGGAGTCCAAGGCATAAGTGTTTCTTCTAAAAGGCGATTATCAAAAGTGAAAATAGAACGTTCAGTTTCGTTTTCATTAGCATCGTATGCGTGTATTTCGGTGCAAT
>JAEIGA010015487.1_pt1 | contig 11608 bp, 11 predicted proteins | sample 9270691 | NCBI WGS metagenome assembly JAEIGA01 (sample SAMN17057246, study PRJNA624740) | gut metagenome | biome: biome; isolation source: fecal sample | host: Bos grunniens | place: China: Xizang | collected 2019
GGACTCGAACCCGCGACCCCCGGCGTGACAGGCCGGTATTCTAACCAGCTGAACTACCGCACCAATTGTTCAGTCTTATGCGTTTTTCTCTAACGCGGATGCAAAGGTACGCAAAAAATCGGAATCTCCAAATTTTTTGCGCACTTTTTTGCGTTTTTCAGTGATTTTTTATCATTTCACCTCAATAATCCTGTTTTCGTCTTCAGGCTTAGGTTTCTCAATTTTAGGTATCCTAACCTTGAGAATTCCATTAACGACCTGGGCGTCAATGTTTTCTCTGTCGGCGTTGTCAGGAAGGAGGAGAGTCTGGGTAAATTTAGAGTACGAAAACTCTTTTCTAAGATACTTGCACTCTTTTTTCTCCTTTTCCTTGTCCTTGCATCCGCACTCCTTCTTTTCCATTTCGATCACGAGGTTTCCATCTCTGTTGAGGTGTACTTTGAAGTCGTCCTTGCATGCTCCTGGAGCAGCGACTTCCAGATGATATTCTGTCTCGTTCTCTGCGACGTTTACAGCGGGTGTTGTGAATTCCGCTCTCTCCAATGTCCTGTTCTCAAAGAAGTCATTGAAGAAGTCTGTCAGGCCATATTGGCCGTTATATCTTCTTGATGGTAGCATAACTATGTCTCCTATTCTTTAAAATGTTTTATATCCGCCTGTTGTCAGGCTCTGCTGAAAATATCAATATCCAGACCACAATCGATGCATATGCGCGTATCTTGTGAGATAAATTGATTATATTTGTAAGCTTGCCTCAATGGCATGCAGCCATGATATGAAGGAAAAGGAGAATATAGTAGTAAGAAGAGCAAAGGTCAACAATCTGAAGGATGTCACAGTGGAGATTCCGCGTGGCAAATTCATAGTCATTACGGGTATATCCGGTTCGGGTAAGTCTTCGCTTGCCTTTGACACTCTTTTTGCCGAGGGCCAGAGGCGTTTTGCCGAGAGCCTTTCGTCGTATGCGCGCCAGTTCCTTGGAAGAATGTCCAAGCCCGATGTTGAGCTTATCGAGGGAATCCCGCCCGCAATTGCGATAGAGCAGAAGGTTAACACGAGGAATCCCCGCTCTACGATTGCTACAAGCACTGAGATCTATGACTATCTTCGTATCATATATGCTCGCATAGGTCGCACATATTCTCCGGTCACAGGACTTGAAGTCAAGTGCAGCAATGCATCTGATGTCCTTGAATATATCTACGAGGAGGGGGCTTCGGCGGCCTATATCCTTGCGGATCTCGGTTGGAAGGACAGATCGGACAAGGTCGAACTCATGCTTCAGCTCAAGGAAGAAGGTTATACGAGATTCTATGGTCCGGACGGGGCGGTGAGGATCGAGGATGTGATGCGTCTGGCTCAGACGGGAGAATATCCAGAGGACCTCTTCCTGCTTGTTGACCGTCTCAGACTTCCAAGTGCTGACGAGGATCTCAGGACGCGTCTTCATTCATCGATAGAGACCGCCTTTGACAAGGGTGCCGGCACCGTATATGTACGCAAGGAATTCAGGGACGGCGAGCCTCAGACAAAGCAGTTCATAAACAGGTTTGAGGCGGACGGCATGAAGTTCTCCAGACCGGACGAATATCTTTTCAGCTTCAACAGCCCGCTTGGAGCCTGTCCGGTGTGCGGAGGTCTGGGAAAGATCATCGGTATCAGCGAGGACCTGGTAGTCCCTGATAAGAGCAAGACTATATATGAGGGCGCTATCGCGTGCTGGAGGGGAGATAAGATGAGCTGGTTCAAGGATCAGCTTGTGAGGAACTCTGTCAAATATGGTATCCCTATCTTCGAACCATACTGCAATCTCTCCAAGGAGGTCAAGGACCTGATCTGGAAAGGACATGCCGCGGAGACTGAGGAGGAGTCGATAATCGGTCTTGATGAGTTTTTCCGTTGGGTGGAATCCAACAGATACAAGGTCCAGTATAAGTATATGCTGAACAGATATTCGGGAAAGACCATATGCAACGAATGCGGCGGCAGCAGATTGAGGAAGGAGGCACTGTATGTGAAGGTGGGTGGAAAGAACATTCACGAACTTCTGTGCATGAATGTCACTTCCTTGCTGGAGTTCCTTCGTAATGTAGAACTGAGTGAGTCTGAGCATAAGATAGCCGACAAGGCAATACAGGAGATCATCTCAAGGCTGGAATATATCGAGGATGTAGGACTTGGATATCTGACTCTTGACAGAACTTCAAACACTCTTTCAGGAGGAGAAAGCCAGAGAATCAATCTTGTCACAGCGCTAGGAAGCTCTCTGGTGGGCTCTCTTTATATTCTGGACGAACCAAGCATCGGTCTTCATCCCAGAGATACGGAGAGGCTGATTTCCGTGCTCAAGAGGCTGCGTGACATCGGCAATACTGTTGTGGTCGTGGAGCACGATGAAGAGATCATGAAGGCTGCCGACATGCTTATAGACATAGGCCCTAAGGCCGGAATTTATGGTGGCGAGATCGTCTATCAGGGCACTTTGGCGAATGGTGCCAAGCCGGAAGACGAAGAACGTTCGCTGACCCTGCAATATCTTGGCGGCAAGCGTGGACGATATGTCAGAAGAAAGCGCACATGGGATTACTCCATCACAATAAACGGTGCCATGGAGCATAATCTTAAGGATATCGATGTTGAAATACCTTTAGGTGTGCTTACGGTTGTGACCGGAGTCAGCGGCAGCGGAAAGTCTTCTCTGGTGGGTGATATACTTCATCCTGCACTATATAGACACATAAACCAGACAGGTGCGGCACCAGGTACATTCAGGGGATTGTCCGGCAGTCTGGATCGTATAACCCAGGTTGAATATGTTGACCAGAACCCTATAGGCAAGAGCTCGCGTTCCAATGCTGTGACTTATCTGAAGGTTTATGATGACATCAGAAAGCTCCTTTCCGAGCAGCAGTTCGCCAAGATGAACGGTTTCACACCGTCTCATTTCTCATTCAACATGGATGGAGGCCGTTGCCCTGAGTGTCAGGGAGAGGGTTTCGTGAAGATCGGCATGCAGTTCATGGCGGATGTGTCCATGGTGTGCGAGTCATGCGGCGGAAAGAGATTCAAGCCTGATATCCTTGAAGTCAAATACAAGGGTCTCAATATCGATGACATCCTTAACATGAGCGTGGACGAGGCCATTGCCTTCTTTGCGGCTCAGGAGGATGCCGTTGCAAAGAGGATAGCTGAACGTCTTCAGCCGCTTGTGGATGTCGGTCTTTCATACATAAAGCTAGGCCAGAGCAGCAGCACACTCTCAGGAGGTGAGAGTCAGCGTGTCAAGCTGGCGTACTTTCTGTCCATGAGTGACCAGGGCAGCAGAAACAAGCCTCAGAAGATACTTTTCATCTTCGATGAGCCGACGACAGGACTGCATTTCTACGATGTCGAAAAACTTCTCAAGTCGTTTGACGCCTTGTTGTCAAAGGGACATTCCATTGTTGTGGTGGAACACAATCTTGATGTGATCCGTGCTGCGGACTGGGTGATCGATCTTGGTCCGGAAGCCGGTGTCGATGGAGGTAATCTCGTCTATGCCGGAAGACCGGAAGACATCAAGAAGTGCAAGGAGTCGCATACGGCGGAGTATCTCTAGTGTGGAAGGTCAACTTCTATGACGAACAAGGCTCCGTCGTCAATGGGCTCTCCGGCCTCCATGTAGATCCATCCGCGGCCAGGGCCCGTCAGTGTAAGGACGGCTCCATGTCCGTCAGGGTCGATCTCATAGTCATAGATTCCCGTTGCCTTGTCATCAGCCATATAGCTCTCTCCAACATCGAACGGAGCATGGGGAGGGGATATGAGGCATCCGAGATGAATCCTGTCCCCGATCTTACCTCTGATATAGGAGGATGGGTATGATTTAAGGAATGTCGGACCGAGGTCTGACATTCCGCTTTTGTCTACTCTCCATCCGTCTCCTTTGAGGCCGTCATCTTCAGGGCATATCGTTATGTGATAGTGGCAGTTCCTTTCAACATCAAGGTTGGTCCTGCTGCTTCCCAGATAGAATCTATATATGAGTGGCTTCTCAGAATACTGCTCATATGACAGGTATTCTATCTCCATTTCTATGTAGGAGCAGATTTCTCTTCTATAATCGTTCTCGTCGAATACCTTTTCAGCGTCTTCAGTCAATGCTGCGTCCATGTCTCCTTGCATGTTTTCCAACATGTAAAGTGTCAGGATGCCGCTCATGCTGTCTTTCGAGATGGTATTCAGTATCGAAGCCTGTGCGTCGTCGCGGCTGAATCCCATGCTGAAGCATTGGTCATTGCTGGTGACTGAGCTGGGCCTGAACACCTTGACTGACTTTGGACAATTTCCTATCTTCACTCCTGTGACATTCATCTGTACACCTTCGGATAACTTTCTCCTGTCCATCCGCAGGGATATCTTGGACATGAGGCGTACCAGATCAAGGTCAACTGCTGCGTCGTCTCCAATCCTTATGTCGTCAGCTGCCGCATACATGGGCATTCCTTGACTGTATTCGTCAGGATATGCCATGTAATAGACGGTCTCTTCCAACTCGTCGATATGGTCGGCATATGTGCGGTAGCCGAAATTGGCGCAAGCCCTGAAACTGTAGCTTTTGCCCAAGACAAGCGGAACCTGCACCTGGGTCTGTCCATTGGGAAGCCATAGGCATTCCTCTGCATCGCCATGCTCGTCAAATATCATGATGCTGACATCGGAGATCCGCTCCTCATCAGGGTCAATGGACCTGGATATATAGCTGTCGCCATCCACGGATATGCAGCACATCACTTTATGATCTTCTTCGTGGCTATAGGGATGTCCACACGCAGTTATAGTCAAAAGCCCCAATATCAGTATGTTATGGTATAATCTTCCTTGTCTTCCCATCTTTTCACCTCCATTGCAATTGATGCCGTTCCTGTCTTTATCGCTGTGTCCGGATCGGCTGATCCCTTCCTTGTCAATACTATATCATATATATAACGACAGTTGCCGCTGATGCCTTCGTCCGACGAGTCCCCCTCCCGGTTGATGTCAATCGGCCAGTACCATACCTCTCCGTCAAGCACACCCTGAATCACAAGTCTGGTGAAAGGGTTGCCCAGACTTTCTTCCTGTGGTGAATTAGGATAGCATCTGAGACATATATCCGTGTTTGCGCCATTCGCTCCGACCTCTCCATCTATATGCTGCAGGATCAGACCGGGGTCGCTGAAGCGCGATACATCTTCCATGACAAGCCGTCCCTGGTTGATGATGCGTGACGCTTGACCGGTGTCGTTCCAGATCCTGCACGATGCGTTCACATTTGTAAGGTATACATGGATGTCGGAAAGTTTCTCCCCTTCGTAAGGTCTGCCTTTGAAGTCGCACTTCAGACTCCTCAGCTCTATCTCACTTGAAAGTCTTCGTAGTGTAAGGAGTGGACGTTCCGACAGCGTGGAGCCGGCGCTGAACGAGCATGAGCCGCTCATTACGGGAGAGTCTTTTGATTCATCTTCCAGATCCGACCATGCATCCGAGAGCGATGACAGCGAAGATATCCACATCCAGTCTTCGTCTTCCATTCCGCAGCATGCCATGACTGTCTTTTCTCCGTTCATGGAGGCTATTGCCACCTCGTCTTCTTCACTCACATGGACTCTTTGCCAGCATTCCATATATTGTGTCGCGTCGTTCCTGAATACAAGGATATCCACGGCTTCTCCCCGCATTGACTCTTTTGAATGGACAGACATCTTCACCGGAACCCTCCCGGCTGCGGTGAAGTTGCTATCCGTGAAATGCAGGGGTTCACACCCGTGCCACACCGGAGAAACAAAAAGAATAATATTTCCCAGAACGGGTAAAAGAAATAAGCGAGAAAACTCCAATGATTTCATAGTTGTGATAAAAGCAAGTGTGTGATATCCGGTGTTTTTCAATTCCCTAAACTCAGACATATACCCGCAGAAAGTCTCATTGCAGGAGTGTCAGGGTCAGATATTGTAAGTCTATATTCTATATACGCGTTGATGCATTTCCATATGTGGAGCAGGTAGCCGGCTCCGATGGTAAGGTCTGTGCCTGTGGTGCAGCCATGGGATATCGCAGTAAGCAGATAGCCCCCTTGCATGAGGTGTGTCGGCCAGTATTTGGCATATATGCTTTCCTTATGAAGATTGTCCGGAGATGGCGCGTAGATCATGTCGCTGAACTCTTGCTTATGTGATGCCTCAAGATCGTCCATCCCTTTCCACAGGCATCCGAAGCCATACGACGCCTCGCCTCCTGCTGACCAATGGCCGGCAAATCCATATTCGATGGATAATGCCGCTTTACCTCCGGCAAGTGCGGTGGCGTCGACTCCTGCCATGAACTTTTTATTCTGACAGTGAAGCAGCGCCAAACCAGCGAAAATCATTATGAGTGTCGTGCACATCCGTTTCATCTTTTTCCGCAAAACTATGTGCTTTGGGGCATATGACGGCGTGATTTTAAAAAAGATTCTGCAGATTTTTCTTTTTTTTAAAATGTTAAGATTTATTTTTAACGGATCCTGATATAAAACGAAAAGTCCAGGCCGATTGACCTGAACTTTTTCTGTGTGTTATCTATTCATCCACTCTGCAATCCTTTCGCTTGCGTGGCCGTCCTCGAACATTTCGACTGTCTTTTCAAGGAATTCCCGCACTTTTGAGTTGTATTCGTCATAATTGAATGTGCTGATGACATGGGTCAGTTCCGACATGTCCTTTGCCAGTGGGAACGGAAGGGAGTCGAACCTGAAGTAGTAACCTCTGTCATATTCGTCCACATCCGTGGCATAGAGCAGACATGGCTTGCCGATCATTGCAATGTCGAACATTGTGCTGGAATAGTCCGTGATAAGAAGGTCGCAGACGCAGAGCAGCTCCTGCATGTCATGATAGCGTGTTGCATCTGTCACGCCTGGAGCATTGAGCAGTGGGCTGGTATCCACCTTGAGCATATTCGGATGAAGTCTGAGCAATACGGTAACCTTATCGTCGAACATGGTTTCAAACAGCGGAATAGCCGTTTTCCAATCAATGTTGTATGGCTCAAGGCTGTGGTTCCTTCTGAATGTGGGAGCGTATAGGACGAGTCTGTTGCCGATAGGTATGTTATAATGTCTGTATACCTTTTCCTTTATCGCCTCATGAGCCTTCCTGTTGAAGAATATGTCATATCTTGGGATTCCGCTTTCAAGGATCTCACCGTCATACCAGAACTTCTCCCTTATGAGGTTGGCCTGGAACCTTGAGCCTGTGATCATGAGGTCGCATGCCTTCGAGTCGGCCTTGGCCTTCCGGGTGTATGAGAAGCCTAGCCTGTCCTCCACATCCTTCTCGATCTGCTTCAATGGGATGCCACCATGCCAAAGCATGGCGTATTTCTGTCCCGGGCGCTTGTGCCAATATATGCTGAAAGGGTCAGTCCTGGCATTGGTGAAAAGAAATTCGGCCGAATTGATGAGGATGTAATATTCCAGTGACTTGAACCTGACGCATTTAATGCGCTTGTCGACTTCTGATATATCTACATTCTTTCTGAAAATCCAGTATATTTCGTATTCTGGATCATTCTCCAGCAGATATTCTGTCAGATAGCGTGGGTTGCAGCTGTACTGTTTGAATGAATAAGCCCAGCATGCCACCCTGCCTTTCTTCACCGGGACAAACAGACGCACGATGAATGAGACCAGGTTGCCGGGGAATTTGAGCAGCCTTTTAGCTATCCAGAAACCGATATGCTTGAATATGGACGCCATGCTATTCCTCCGGCTCATATATATTAAGGAAGAGCTCTGCACACCATAGCTGCCATTTCTGGTTACCGGTAAGGGTGTCCATTGGGATGTCCTTGCGGAATTCCTTTCTGACAGGACCGCTCCACTCCTTGAATATTGCATCCACAGGACGCGGCATCGGGATCTTGAACGGTATAGGCAGTTCCGGATATATCATGGCGAACAGTTCGCGTACAAGATATTTAGGCTCGCCGTTTCGTACTCTGCCCATGTCAAGAGGTTCGCTCATAACCATACGTGCATACGGGTCGTAGTAAGGCATCTTCGCAGCTGCAAATGCGTTCATATAAGAACCTGAACTCTCGATTGAGAACACCTCGTCCATGAACTTCATGTAGTCGATCTTTCCCTCAGGAAGTCTGTAGCGTTCGTAGAGCTCTGACATGTCTACCGGGGTCTCCAGTACTTTGGATGGCTCCAGGAATGTATATCTCTTTGCGAAATCGTCGAAATTCCAGTCGCGTGAAATGAGCTGGTCCATGCCTCCGAAGATAAGGTCTGCGCTTTCTCCGACAATCAGTATCTCGACACCGTCGTTCTGTGCCGTTACAGCAGCCTTGAAGATCTGAGGCTCGATCGAGTGGACGGGTGCGCCCTTGGCGGCAACGACGATCGGTGTGTATCGTTTGTAGTCGTCGAAGTTTATGTTGATCAGGTGGTGCTGCAGACCGAACTTGCTGCAATAGTAAGAGGCGCGCTCCACATCGTCATTGAAGACACCTGTGTCTGAGGTAAATGTATATGCATGGCTTCCGGGCTTGAGGAAACGTGCCAGGTTGGCGCTGTCCATGCCTCCGGAAAGAAGTATACCTATATTATTATACTTGGAATATAGCTGATCAAACTGCTCCTGGATGTATGAGAAGATTTCGGCTGCATTCTTTACAGGTCTCTTCTCCTGATCATGTACAGGCTGGAAGTTTCTGTGAGCCAGCCCTTTGTAGAAATCTTTGCCATCCTTCCAGATGTATCTGAACGATATGTATGAACTAAGGCAGTAATTCTTGTCTGTCATTGTCTTGTTATTTTAGGTCCTGAAGGTCATCCTTGCGGATGTTCATCAAAGCCTCTGTGATGATGGTGCTTGAAACTCCCTTTGTGTATGGGAAATATATGATTCTGATGCCTTCCTTCTCGAATTCCTTCTCATATTCCTGCCACTTTTCTGTAGCATACCAATCGTCGCCTACGAAGAGGATCTTGGCACCAAGCTTCTTGCATGCGGCAAGTTTGTCCATGTCGTGCTGCGGGACGGCTGCATCTACATATTTGATGGATCTGACTATCTCGATTCTGTCCTCGAATGGGATCATGGCTTTTTTGCCCTTGTATGCAACCAGTTCGTCAACTGTGACTCCTACAATCAGTTTGTCACACATCCCCTTGGCATTCTTCAGAAGGTTGAGATGTCCGATGTGAAACAGATCGTATACTCCGGTAGTATATCCGATTATCATGTGGTGGATTTTTTGTGTTAGTAAAGCAAAGATAAACAATAATTATTGTTTATCTTTGCTTTAGTACGCGATAATATGTGATTTATGGACATCGTCATAACATATGTAGATGGGAATGATCCTGTGTGGAAACAGGATTACGAGAAGACTACACATATCCCTGTGATGGAGAAGCGTTTCCGTGACTGGGGTACCTTGAAATATCTCTTGAGAGGCATCCAGGTCAACATGCCGTTCATCCGTAATGTCTATCTTGTGGTCTCACACCCTACGCAGGTGCCGGAGTGGGCTGATACAGATAATCTTAAGATAGTGCTTCATAAGGATATAATCCCGGAGGAATTCCTTCCGACATTCAATTGCAATCCTATTGAAATGCATCTTCACAAGATAGAAGGACTTGATGAAGAGTATCTATATTTCAATGATGACATGTATCCGGTAGGGGAGTGCGTACCTGAAGACTTCTTCTGCGGTGGCAAGGCTAAGATAGGCATGTATACGCATCTCTTTGCGTCTGGCATGTATAAGAAGATATGCAGAAATTCAGACCGTCTTGCCCGTCGGATTCTCGGCATGACCCCGTCTCATTTCTTCAAGCGCCCCCAACATATATGTTCCCCGATGTTCAGATCGCTCTGCGACGAGGTTTATGAAATGGCAAATGAGCAGATCCGTAAGACGTCGGCATCCAGAGTCCGTGATGAAGAGAATTTGAACCAATATCTCTTCCTCGACTATCAGTATTATAAAGGACGACTCGTGTCTGAAAAGGTTTCTAATAAGCATATCTCAGTTGCTGTAGCATCCGTTTCCGGTCTGAGAAAGGCTATATTGGAGCCTTCCGGAAAGATGCTTTGCGTCAATGATGTCCGTCTAAGCGAAGAAAGATACGAGGAACTCCGCTCAGAAATGCTAAGTGCCTTTGAACAGAAGTTCCCGCAGAAATCCAGATTTGAGAAATAGTACCTATGAATAAAGATATAGTGATTTCTCTGGTAGTCCCGGTTTACGGTGTAGAGAAATACATTGCCGAGTTTGCCAGATCGGTGTTCAGCCAGTCATATCCTCATGTTCAGTTCGTCTTTGTAAATGATGGAACCAAGGATAATTCCATCCAGGTTCTGAACGAGGTGATCGACAATGAATACCCAGCATTAAGGGATAGAATCATTATAGTCGATAAGAAGAACGGAGGATTGCCTGCTGCAAGAAAGACGGGTCTGGAGTACGTGACAGGTGATTATGTTTACCATGTCGATCCGGACGATTGGCTTACGCCAGGCTCTTTTGAGGCGATTGCTGCGACTGCGTCGGTAACAGATGCAGATATAATCTTCTTCAACTATGTCAAGGAGTATGAGAACCGCACATCGGTAAAGAAGGAAAAACCATATACTATACAGGATAAAGCCCAGTACATCAGAAACATGTATAATCATAGGGCTTTTGGTACATTATGCAATAAGTGTGTGAAGCGTAGCCTATATCTCAAACATGAACTTCATCATCCGAAGTATTCATATGCCGAGGATTGTTACCTATCTGTGCAGCTGGTCGGCAGGGCCAGGTCTCTGTCTTACCTTGACATGGATATTTACCATTATCGCAAGAACAATCCACATTCCATAACAAGGCAGGGTCGAAAACGCCGAAAGGAGGAATATGCGTTGAATTTTCTCGACCTGTACGAGAAGTATCGCAATGATTCATCTGTAGAGAATCCTGTAGCGCCTATCTTCGATGACATACTCATCCAGGCAGGATGGTACTCCATTGCCTATGGATTGGATCTCTTCCGCCGCTACCCGTACCTTGCAGCCGACATCAGAAAGGCAAAAGTCAAATCCGGCTCAGATGTCTGGCTTCCTCTCCAGCTCCTTGTAAAACTATATGCCCTTCTGAAATAACTGAACATCGTCGCTAAAGAATACGTGTTTTCTTTGGCGACGATGATCACGACCTCAAAATATTAGTTGATGTCTTAATACATTATGGTGATAGAGTGAGTTTGGATGGCGTGGCCGCCCGCGGCCTCGTGAGCGGGAGGGGCCCATCGCTTGCGATGGGAGGGATGAAGTCGGAACTTGTTCCGACGAACCAAGCCAAACTCACTCTATCACCTTAAGTAGGCATTAGGGGATAGGTAATGTGGTTGTGCATAAAGATAAAAGGTCTGACCAAACGGTCAGACCTTAGTTTAACAAGGTAAGTCCCTTCCCCGAGGGAAGGGATTTAGGGAAGGGGTAACGTCGTGGTTGTGCATAAAGATAAAAGAGGCTGACCCAAAAGGTCAGCTTCTGTTTTTTTTTTTTGGGGGGGGGTAAGAGAAGTTCAGGAGGATAACAACGGAAAA
>JAEIGA010015488.1_pt1 | contig 11608 bp, 8 predicted proteins | sample 9270691 | NCBI WGS metagenome assembly JAEIGA01 (sample SAMN17057246, study PRJNA624740) | gut metagenome | biome: biome; isolation source: fecal sample | host: Bos grunniens | place: China: Xizang | collected 2019
CGCTCCATAGTCGACCCTTTTGCCTTTGCAAGGACAAATGTTATGGGTACGTTATCCCTCTTGCAGGCAGCAAAAACCTATTGGGAGAGTTGCACGGAGGGCTACTTAGGTAAGCGCTTCTACCATATTTCTACTGATGAGGTTTATGGTGCGTTGGAGTTTGATAATAGACTCTTTACCGAGGAGACAAGTTACAATCCGCATAGTCCATACTCGGCGAGTAAGGCGTCGTCGGACCACTTTGTGCGTGCCTACCACGACACCTACGGTATGCCAACGATTGTTACAAACTGCTCGAATAACTACGGGCCCAACCAATTTCCAGAGAAACTTATACCGTTATTTATAAGCAATATACGTCAGCGCAAGCCGCTACCTATATATGGCAAGGGTGAGAACGTCAGAGATTGGCTCTATGTCGAGGACCATGCCCGAGCGATAGACTTGATTTTCCACAATGGTAGAGTCGCCGAAACCTACAATATCGGAGGCTCGAACGAGTGGCGCAATATAGACCTTATAAAGGTGATTATAAAGGCGGTAGATAGATATTTGGGCAACGCTGAGGGTCACTCTTTGGGGTTGATAGAGTATGTCACAGACCGTCTCGGTCACGATGCGCGCTATGCCATCGACTCATCGAAGCTACGTCAGGAGCTTGGTTGGGAGCCTTCGGTGCAGTTTGAGGAGGGTATAGAGCTTACGGTGCGTTGGTATATGGAGAATGAGGAGTGGCTCGATGCTATTATCTCTGGTGATTACCAGCGCCTTAACAACGAATATTTAGAAGAAAACATAAGATAGAGTTATGCAAGCAATTATTTTAGCTGCGGGAATGGGTCGCAGGTTGGGAGAGCTGACAAACGACAATACCAAATGTATGCTCCAAGTGAATGGGGTACGTTTGATTCATAGAATCTTAGACTCGATATACGAAACAGGTATCCGCAGAGTAGTCCTTGTGGTGGGCTATAAGGCGGAGAATGTTAAGAGTCTTATAGGCGATGAGTATCGCGGTATGGAGATACTCTACGTCGAGAATTGCGTCTACGACAAGACAAATAATATCTATTCGTTGTTCCTCGCAAGGGAGTATCTTACAGCAGATGATACGATATTGTTGGAGTCTGATTTGATATTTGAGAGCGATGTCCTCAAAAAGATTATTAACGACCCATATCCAACCCTTGCTCTTGTGGATAAGTATGAGAGTTGGATGGATGGCACGGTGGTAACACTCGACGAGGATAACAATATTGTGGAGTTTCTTACAAAGGACAAGTTCAAATACTCGGATATCAGCTCCTACTACAAGACCGTAAATATCTACAAATTTAGTAAGGATTTCTCGGAGACACACTATGTTCCATTCTTGGAGGCATACTGCCACGCCTTGGGCAATAACGAGTATTACGAGCAGGTGTTAAAGGTTATTACCTTGCTTGATGATTCGCCATTGAAGGCGTTGCAACTTAGTGGTGAAAAGTGGTACGAGATAGATGATATCCAGGATCTCGACATAGCATCGAGTATGTTCGCTCCTACCGATGAGGAGCGATATAATGCTATCGCATCGCGCTATGGCGGCTATTGGCGCTATCCTCATATGCTCGATTTCTGCTACCTTGTAAACCCATATTTCCCACCACAGCAGATGGTCGACGAGTTAAAGGCGAGCTTCGACATCCTGCTAAGAGAGTACCCATCGGGTATGCGTGTAAATAGCCTCTTGGCGGGTAAGTATTTCGGTGTTAAGCAGGAGTTTATCGCTGTGGGCAATGGCGCTGCGGAGCTTATCAAAGCATTTATCGAGAAGCATACCTCAAAAATAGGTGTTATCTACCCAACCTTTGAGGAGTATCCAAATCGTAGCGATAAGGAGCGCATCGTATCATACTTGCCTACGAATGCAAGTATGCAGTATGATGCCGATGATATTATCGCGTACTTTGGTGATAAAGAGATTGGAACGCTGCTTCTGATTAACCCCGACAACCCTTCTGGCAACTATATTCCGTATGCCGACCTGTTGCGCCTTATTGAGTGGACTAAGCAGCGCGGGGTAGACTTTATTGTCGACGAGTCGTTCGTAGATTTCGTAGATACAGAGGGAGAGTTCTCGTTGTTGCATAACGAGGTGTTGGAGAGTAACAAGCACCTATACGTTGTAAAGAGTATCTCGAAGTCGTATGGCGTGCCTGGCTTGCGTCTTGGAGTCTTGGCAAGTGGCGATACCGAGACTATCGCGCGCTTGAAAAAGGAGGTTGCGATATGGAATATCAACTCTTTTGGCGAGTTCTATATGCAGATCTACGAGAAGTATCATAAGGATTATCTCAAAGCCTGTCAGCTATTTAGAGAGGAGCGCAAGCTCTTCTTCGAGGAGTTGCAGCAGATACCATACCTGCGCGTTATACCATCGCAGGCAAACTACTTCCTCTGCGAGCTAACAACCGATAAGTTCAGCTCTAAGGAGTTGGCTGTGCGATTGTTGTCTGACCACGATATTCTTATCAAGGATTGCTCTGGCAAGTCGGCATTTAGTCGAGGTAGCTATATACGCCTTGCCGTACGCGATAGAAAGGATAATCACAAACTAACCGAAGCATTAAAAGAGTATATCTAATATGAAGAGCATAACAAATAGCGAGATTGTAGCACTAAATATCTCGGCAACTGAGTGTGTAGATTGGGTACGTGAGGCATTTATTATGAAGAGCGAGTGTCAGCTCCCAGCAAAAATTTCAGTACACCCTACGGGAAACGACTTCTTTACAACGATGCCGTGCTTATTGCCTAAGGAGTATGGTCGCTTTGGTGCAAAGGTGGTATCACGCATCGTGGGTCGTGTGCCAGCGCTCAAAAGCGATATGATGCTCTTCGACTCGAACAATGGCGAGTTGTTGGCATTGGTCGACTGCGATTGGATTACTGCTATGCGCACAGGCGCTGTGGCAGCGCTCGCTATAAAGACTTTCCGCAACTCTACGGCTAAGGAGTATGCCTTTATTGGTCTTGGAAGCACAGCCCGAGCTACGCTTACATCTCTTTTGGAGAGTTGCAGCAACGAGCAGCTAAATATCCGTCTCTTTAAGTATAAGGATCAGGCAGAGAAGATTATCGAGGAGTATAAGAACTATCCAAATGCTACGTTTACAATTGTGGATAACACCTCGGATTTGGTGTGTGGTGCCGATGTTGTGGTGTCGTGCATTACCGATGCGAGTGGTCTCTTGGTTGAGGATGAGAGCCTCTTTAAGCCAGGTGTCTTGGTAGTGCCCGTACATACGCGTGGCTTCCAGAACTGCGATACAACCTTTGATAAAGTCTATGCCGATGACACTGACCATGTTAAGGGCTTCAAATACTTCTCAGAGTTTAAGGCGTTTCACCAGATTGAGGAGGTGTTAAAGGGTGAGGTTAAGGGTCGTGAGAGCGATTCGGAACGTATCCTTTCGTACAATATCGGTCTTGGTCTACACGACGTGTTGTACGCGTCACGTATCTATGATATGTTGAAGTAGCGGTAATAGCGTTATGGCTTTGTGGGCGAGGTGTATTGCAATATTCTCTATGCTGATGGTGCTATGTGGCACGCTATCGGCGCAGGAGATAGATTACGATTACCGCGCCTATAAGTTTTATAAGGAGGATGAGCCACTGCTTGTATCATTGGAGGATACGGCTAAAATAGAGCTTCCGAGGGCGGGTTATGTGGCGAACGTAGCGCGACGTTCGGAGTCGGCATTGCGTGTGCTTAACTACCGCAATATGGGCGAGCGCGATACGGAGGGATATGCACTCGGTAGCCTCTCGATAGATTATACCACCGCACGTCTGCTCTCGGCGTTGAGGCTGTATAGCGAGGTAGATAGGGGTGATTCGCGCTCGGCAGTATACTCGACAAAGCGTTTTGATGCAAATGAAAAGTATTACCGCGGGCAGTCGCTTAGGGCAGAGCTCTTTTGCAAAGGCTACACGGGCGGTATGTCCTATTATGCAGGTTATAAGCCTGAGTATAAGGGTCTCCTACTGAAGGATGGTTGGGCATTTAGGCACGCTGTGCGTGTGGCTGGCGGAGATGACCTCTATGTTGACGGTGTCTCGGCAACGATTCTCGACCTATCGTTTGGCGCTTCGTGGTCTGATAGGCGTAATAAGCTAAATATCTTTGCTCTGCTCCCTCTCTCAGAACGTGGGTTGCGTCGTGCTACGGTTGAGGAGGGATATTCGCTTCTTGGCAACAAACTCTATAATCCGCTTTGGGGTATTGACAATGGCGAGTTGCGTAACTCGCGTGTAGCAACGGCTATGCGCCCCGAGCTGGTTGTGGTGTGGGATTACCGCGTGACAGTATCTACTACGATGCATCTTACTGCTGACCTATATTATGCTAAGGAGGGTGTCACGTCGCTTGGCTGGTTTGATGCTCCGACACCGTTGCCCGATAACTATCACTATCTACCCTCATATTTCGACAAACCCGCTGATAAGAAGATAGTTACCGATGCGTGGCTAAGCAACGATATGCGCTATACGCAGATAGATTGGGCGGGTATGCGCCATACAAATGCTCTGCAAACGGATGGTCATGCAAAGTATATCGTCGAGTCGCGTAGGGAGGATCTTGCTAATGGCAATGTAGAGCTTGCATTCGACACAAAGTTGCAGGGGGTCAATGTCGACTATGGCGTGCGCCTAAACAGTGCTAACTATCATAGATATAAGGTGTTGGATGATCTGCTTGGTGCAACGCATATTCTCGATTTGGACTACTACTTAGTAGATGATTTCACGCAATATAACGGCACGAAAAACAATCTTCGAAGCGACGATTTGTATGTTACCCAGGGCGGGATGTTTGGCTATAACTACGCACTTAGAAGGCTTACGACTGAGATTTTTGGATGTGCTGATTGGGAGCGTAATGATATGCGCTTTATGGTTGGTGCAAATATTGGCTCGGAGCGTGTCTGGCGCGAGGGCTACTTCGAGAAGGAGTTGTATCGTGGCGAGGGGTCGTATGGCAGGTCACAGAGCGTTGGGTTATTTCCCTATAAGTTTAACTTTGCGTGGAGCTATGCGATAGAAAATCAGACCGTTGGAGCTTCGCTACTCATCGCTAATGAGACTCACGACATTGACAATCTCTTCTTCAATCCTGAGTACAATAATCGCGTTGTGGCGGATGTTAAGGCTGCAAAACGCCGTGTGGCCAAGCTCTCGTACTCCATTGTGCCTAATATGGCGCTGCGGTTTAGCGCTCTGCTCTTTGCAAACCACTATAAGAATGGCGTTGATATAGTAAGATATTACGATGACCTATCTGGCGTCTACTCGAATGGCGTTGTACGCTCTATTGCTTGGCTTAGCTGTGGCTTGGATTTGGGTGCTGAGGTTCGCTGGAATGCGAAGTTCGCTTCGAATTTTAGAGCCATAATATCTTCGCATCGCTACTCGGATAATGCTGCGTTGGAACTCTATTCGAATAACGATAATACGTTGCGAGCAAACTCCGAAATTATGATGCAAGGGTGCCATCGTGGCAGTGCAGAGCTTGCTGCGTATGGCGATGTCTCGTTCCGTCACGGTGGCTGGATGGCTACGGCATCGCTTTCGTGGTGTGATGGTGGCTACGTTGCCCCTTCGTTTATACCTCGCTCTAAGCGCGTAGTAGGATATGCTGTTTCAGAGGAGGAGCGCGCGGCACTTGTGGCACAGCGCAACCTGCCCTCGGCAACAGTTGTGGACCTCTCGCTGTCGAGACGCTTGAAGCTAAAGAGTGGAACATCGCTAACTGCGATGCTCGCAATCAGAAACCTTTTGGGTGGAAGCTGGGTCGCCAATGGCTACGAGTCAAACCGCATACGCTGTGTCGGTAATGACTACCATTCTTGCCTTTCGAAGTTCGATGATATGGTTACTTACTCCTATCCGCGTATGCTATATCTCTCGCTCAATCTCTGGTTTTAGTGCCAAAATTGCCTGAAAAATGGCATAAATTAAAACAATTGAAAAAATTATTGAAAATTTTTAATAAAATATTTGGTTGATTAAAACATAATGCTTACCTTTGCAGCGAAGTTTTAAGGTTCATTTAGGTTAGTAGTTTTAGGTTGGCGAGGCTAATCGGAAGGTTGTGTCAAAAGTTGCACACTTTGTAAGGTGCAAGTTTTGATACTAAGGTAGCAAAAGAGCTACCGAAAACCTTTCGGTTGTCTCTTTTTTTGTGCCTTTATCGCGCTGAACTACTTTGTTTTATACTCCTCAAATTCTACTTGTCTATTCGCTGAAAACGATGCAATCGCTCCTCATACGAACGCTTATACATACGCTTCGTGCGATCATCAAGGAACGAATGCTCTATTAACTCATAGACCATTGGTTGCTCCGTTGCGAACATCGTTATAATGGCATCTATCTTCTTCGGCAGTACTCCTATTCTACGACCGAACTCTGTAAAATCATCACGACAAGGGTGTCCTGTATTCGAATATATATCAGAGTAAGCCTCCTTAGGCATCAATCCTCCTTGCAGTGCAAAGTCACCATCATCAATATGAATAGAGGTGTTCAACAGATCGTATGCCGGTGTCATAATGTAATCGCCACCTACAGTCTGTTGTAACGAGAAATTTTTAAGGTGAGCATCACCATTGCCAAATAGATAGTTAAACACAACAAGAGTGAAGAAGTTTGCCATCTCCACCTGCCATGCTGCGACACTCTTGCGCAATAACAATGCGGCATCTTCGTAACTGCCTGTGTACTTGAAATTATTGCCGTGAGTATTTGATGTTTTACCCGCCAAAGATGCAAAGTCCTCTTGTGCTATCTTCGTGCCGTCAGCCGCATAATCAAAACGCTTTGTGATATATACGAGCTTGCCGTCCGAGAAAAAAGCCACGGCATTCTCTGCGGTCTTGATTTTGTACACTTGTTTTGCGATCTGCATTGTAAGGTGCTCATTCGCTGGAATCTGCTCACGAAAACGCAAATGCTTATAGTCAGGAGCTGGCTTTATGATATAGCGACCCTGCTCACCATCAGGTGTAAGACAAATCTTTTTATCGCGTATAATGGCAGATAACTTCTCCTGCACACCCGAAATAGAGATTCTATTGACAGCTGCAACAAAATCTTCGTGGTTAGCATCATGGTTGAAGTCCAATAGAAGACTTACTTGTTTGCCACCAAACATATTGCGAATGCACGAGTGGCTATATTTGTCATAACCCACCGCCAATGTTCCAGGGCACACCTTTATCTTTTTCATAATTTCTTCACTGTTATAGCTCCAATGGTATCGTTGCCAGCTGTTGCTAACAATAACCCAAATGCATCGTTCTCATCAATTTTTTGCGTCATACACTGCAATGCTTTGTTGGCGCCTTCCGAAAGCATATTGAAGAAGAAAGGAAACAGCTCATCAGCGACAAACACCTCCTTACGCTTGGGAAAAGAGAGGGAAATTGCCCTATTTTTGCTGTTAAGCAGGTATGCATCATCATACTGAAAAAGGTATTTGCAATCATCTGTTTCCGTTATGATACCCGCTAAAATCCCATTAATTAAAACCTCTGCAGCTCTCATACATTACTCTCCTTAACTTTAAGAACTATCTCCAACCCAAGCACTTCGGCAATCTTTGCAAGGGACTGAACTGATGGGTTCGCCCTGCCGGATTCAATGCTCTTTATAAATCGCACGCTCAATCCCGTGTAGTCCGACAAATCTTGCTGCGTTAAACCAAGAATAGACCTTCTCTCTTTAATAATTGTATAATCCATAGGCAATATACTGCACTTTTAATGCAAAGGTATAAAAAGTTTTCTATCCAACAAAATATATGTGCAATATATTACACTAAATAGGTTGCTTTTGTTGACAATGAACAACAGTCTAAAAAATTTTTTTAGTTCAGAAGAGTAATTAATTTTTTTTGTATTTATGTGTCGGATGGTTAGTTATGGTATGGAGAGTATAGTTCTTGACACTATATTCAAGCAAGTTACAAAACCGTTATTAACCTAATAAAACAGAAGCATCGCGCCCAACTATTGTTCGGCGGGGTGATTCTATCTATCTCTCCCTTTGTAGATGCCACATTTGGTGGGTGAAGAAGGGCTTTGTGTTAATGCGCTTGAAACCGAGCGAGGCATATAGCTTTTCGGCATCGGGGTTGTCGAAGTCGACGATAAGTCCTACACGGCAGTGTCCCTCGGCAAAGGCTTTGGCGCAGAAGGACTCTATCAAGGCTCTGCCAACACCCTGTCCGCGGTAGTCGGGGAGTACGCCTATGGAGTCGAGGTAGTATTCGCCAGGCTCGGTCTCGTCGACAATAGCGGGTGTATGTCCTGCGCAGCGGCGAATAGTGGCAAAAGTCCCCTCTCTAAGTGTGTGTAGCTGAGCGCCGTCATATCCAACCACAGCCCCTGCAACTCTGCCCTCGATCTCAGCAATAATAGCATACTGCCAGCTATACTGCGTAGCCTCGCTGCGTGCAATCTCGGTAAGTACGCTCATATACTCCTCGCCACAATAGCGGCGTAGGGCGCACTCGTCACCTATTGCCATAGCGATAACGTGGGCGATAATCTCGGCATCCTCGCGTGTGGCGGCTCGTGTTATAATGTTGGGACGGTGCATCTAATATTTCAGTGGCGAGTTATTGCGTTTAAGCAGACGGCTCCACCCTGTGCGCTGGTCGAAGATGCCATCCTCGTAGCCCGATTCATCGTAGTTGCGCTCCACCCATTTTTCGGCATTGGTAAAGGTTACGCTATGGTGTAGCTTGCTCTTAATGACCATAGTGGTGGCAAAGCATACCGCTTGCGAAGCCTTAGATGTAGTATGTATGGCCTCTGCCTTAGCTTTAAGCTCGCTGTGTTTGAGTACGGATGCTGCCTTGCTGGCAATATCTCCCAAGTCGTATGTATAGGATTGGCGCAGATACTCGGTCTCCATAATCTCCTTGTCGTCCATAAACTGCCCCAAGAAGTAGTAGGACTTAGCCATCTCGTTCTCCATATCGGTGATTGTCGCGCCATACTTTGCCTTGAATGCCTCCTCGCCAATATTGTCGTTTTCGTCATATAGGGCGATAATCAGGTCGGTAAACTCCTTGGTAGCCTGTACGATGTCTTCCACCTTGCGGCAGTCGGTAAGCATAAAGTCAATGCTATCGTAGACATACTCGGTATTGGATATTGTGGTGTTAATATCCTGGAAGAGGTAGTCGTAGATACCGTTGATAAAGACCTCGTCGCTGTTATCTGTAATCTCGCGTTCGAGGATGTGCGAGAGGTAGTTAAGCTCGGTGGTAAACATAATCGAGATATGGCTCGATGCGAGGATATAGTCGGTGTATTGCGAGAGGGCGGTGACATACTCGATGGTGTTCATAAGACATGAACCCATAAATATCATCCTGAAATGGGTGTCCGCCATCTCAAGACCCGCATTTAGCTCCTCGCAGCTTACATATCGACCCATATCGGTATCGCGGAGGATGCCGCGTGTATTCTCAATACTATCGTTTATACCAACCTGAGGATGCCAGCCATTGCCGTGACCCGAAAAGACCATGATATACTCGTCTGAGGGGGCGACCTCCTTGCTCCACGTGATAAACTCTGCGATGCTCTGAGGCTCGTTAATAGGGAATGCATTGTCACCGACATACTCGAAATCGAAATCCTGATGCTCCTTGTCGACATACATACGGTAGGTGTTACCCTCGCCATTGCTATACTTACCCACGTAGTCCTTCGACCACTTTATGCAGGTTGTAAACTTCACGTTGCGTTTAAGTTGTCGCTTCTGGAAGTATTCGATACTCTTCTCTATCGCCAAATCAAGACCACGTCCCGCAGCGGCATCGGCAGCTCCACCGCCCGAAGCGTAGTACATAATAGTGAACGTAGGAATCTCCTTTGGTGTCTCTTCGGGAGTCTCTACCTCGACGGGTTCTTTGTGCTCAGGTTCATCGGTGCAGCCAACCACCGCCACAGCGCATAGAAGCGATAGAACCCAATAGATGTATCTAAAATATCTCATCTTGCAAAAGTGTTATATTTTGCAAAGATAGTATTTTTTAATTATATATCGCACTTCTTTGTCTATGACAATAAAATATGGAGCTGGCTAAAAAGTTAGTTAGCCAACCCCATAATCTAAGACCGCTCTATTCGATGACTATTCGGCGTGCTTGGTAACTACCACCGTAGTCTGGCAAAGAGGGTTGTCGTCGCTCCCCTTTACTATAACCTTAAAGTTATTATGCTCAGCATCGAGATACTGCCACTCTGGAGCAAAGGTGAATTCGAACGGCATCTTTTCGCCAGTAAGTAATAGTTCATGGTTGTGGTGCACGATAAAGTTTTGGTGCATTACATCGATGTAGCATACGCCACTATATCTACTAATCTCACCACGGCAGAGGTATGTATGTTTTGTAAATGGCCCATTAGCGCTGGTGTTGTTGCTAATGGTCTGCTCCTTAATACACTCGATAGAGAGGTTCGAGAGTGTGACACTCTTATTGTTTGTAAGCACCTCGCTATCACAGCCCACAAACATCAATGCCATCAAACAGATAATAAAGTTCTTCATAGCTCAAAAGTTTTAATTGTGTTTTGGATGACAAATTTACCCCCCCCCATTAAATTTCCAAATTTTTTGATAAAAAAATGATGCGCAGCTGCAAAATATGCGCATATTCCAAAAAAAAACAGCAGGGTTATTCACCTTCCAAACACAAATAGTAAAGCCTATCCAAATTGTTTGGACAGGCTTTACTATTATATATATCGCTCAATTAGCGAAACAACTCTACATCCGAAGTCTCAGACTCGTTGATGTATGATGCAGCCTCGGTAATCTTCTTAGATGCATACTTAACGAAGATCTTAGCTGGGTTGAGGTACTCCTCTGCCATCTCGTCAGCCTGACGGAGAAGGATGTGCGAGATGATGATGTAACCCGCAATCTCAACCAAGCGACGTGAGTGGAAGTCCTTGTAGCCCGCAGTCTCCTTATCAAGGCTCTCTACGCGCTCAACAGCCTGCTCGTAGACCTTGCGTAGCTCCACAAGCTTTTCGGCCATAGCCTTTGTAGCCTCACTGTGCTCAACCTCCTCGTAGCGCATAATCTGCTCGAGGTATGTGCCCTTAGTCACGTGGTTGATAGCAGCAACAACCTGCAACTGTGTTGTACCCTCGTAGATATTCATAATACGAGCATCACGATACAAACGCTCACAAGCGTAGTCCTTCATGTAGCCCGAGCCACCGTGAATCTGGATAGAGTCGTAGGCAACCTCGTTAGCATACTCCGAAGCAAACATCTTAGCCAATGGAGTAAAGCCATCTGCAAGGCGGTTGTAGAACTTCATCTCGGCACGCTCCTCGGCCTCCAACGAACGGTCGTGAGAGATATGGGTCAACTGTTTGTAGATATCCACAAAACGTGCTGTCTCGTAGAGCAATGCACGTGATGCGATAGTCTTAGCCTCCATATTTTTAAGCATCTCCGATACGGCAGCAAACTTGATGATAGGCTTGCCGAACTGCTCACGCTCCTGGGCATACTTCAATGCCTCGCGGTA
>JAEIGA010015489.1_pt1 | contig 11608 bp, 9 predicted proteins | sample 9270691 | NCBI WGS metagenome assembly JAEIGA01 (sample SAMN17057246, study PRJNA624740) | gut metagenome | biome: biome; isolation source: fecal sample | host: Bos grunniens | place: China: Xizang | collected 2019
CAGCTGAACCACCTAATAAGTTTGGACAAACTTTTTGGAAATCATTTAATACTTTACCACCAGATTTTCTTGTAGCTTCATCAAATCCTTGCGGAATATCCGCTACTTCTGGTAATACAAAATCATTCGCCAAAAATTTTTGTAATTCTAAAGCTTTATCAGCATATTTTTCTTGGTATACTTTATAATCATTTAACCATTTATGATATTTAGCACCACCTAAGTTGCTGATAGCATTCTTTACATCTTCATAAACATCACTTGGAACCTCAAATGGAGGATAATTCCAGTCAAATTTTTCACGAATTAAATTTGAATTTTCTTCACCAATTGGCGCACCATGGCATGCGCAAGTTCCAGCTAAAGTTGTACCATGTCCAATCACGGTACGAACTTCGATTAAAGATGGTTTTTCATTTTGACTCTTCGCCAAATTAATCGCTGCAACTATCGCATTTGTATCATTTCCATCTTCAACTCTAATATAATTAAAGCCCATTGCTTCATATTTAGCTTTAGTATCTTCACTAACTGTCATATTAGTTTCGCCATCTAACTGAATATCATTAGAGTCAAATAACAAGATAAACTTATCTAACTTTTGATGACCACAAATTGATAAAGCTTCTAATGCTACACCTTCTTGTAAACAACCATCACCGCATAAAACGTAAGTATAGTTGTCAAATAAAGTAATATCTTCTGTATTAAACTTAGCGGCGTAGTAACGTGAAGCTAAAGCCATACCTACACCCATCGCAATACCTTGCCCTAATGGACCAGTTGAGGCATCAATTCCTTTAATCAAATCGCTTTCTGGATGACCAGCCGTTACGCTACCTAATTGACGTAAATTTTTCATATCATCCATACTAATTTCATAACCAGCCAAATGTAATGCACTATATAAAAGTGGTGCTCCATGTCCAGCTGATAAGATAAAACGGTCACGGTTCATCCAATCCTTACATTCTGGTGTAATGTTCATTACATTTGTTAATAAAGCGTTCATAATTGGAGCGGCCCCTAAACAAATGCCTGGATGACCACTTTTAGCTTTATTAATTGCATCGGTTGATAAAATTCTTAAAGCACTAACAATTCTTTCATTATTCATAAATAAATCCCTTTTCTTTCAAAAATTCGAACACGTCATTTCGGTATGGCATTGCAGGAATTGCTCCGCATTTTTGCACCTCTAAAGCTGCCACAGCAGTCGCAATTTGCATCGCATCTAGTAAACTTCTACCTTGATCTAACATCGCTGATAAAGAACCTGTGAAAGAATCACCTGCTCCTACTGTGTCAATTGCATGCACTTTAAAAGCAGGAACTAATTGATGACCTTCGTTATTCACTAAAAGCGATCCCACTGTACCCAAGGTAACAATTACATTTTCTACGCCCTTCGATAAAAGCACTTTAGCTCCTTCAACATAGTCTTCTAATGTTACTAATTCACGATCAATAATTATACCTAATTCCGTTTCATTCGGCGTAATTAAGTATACACCATTTAATACCTCATCGTCAAGATGACGAGCAGGTGCGGGATTTAAAATAAACTTTTTTTCGTATTTTTTAGCCAGTTTAGCTAATTCTTTAACAATATCATATTGCATTTCGCATTGTGTAACAATAATATCACTTTTAGCAATTCTGTCTTCAATTTCCAACAAGTCTTCAACTTTATAATCAAAGTTTGCCCCTGGAACCATGCAAATACGATTTTGACCATTTTCTTCAACAGTTACTAAACTTGTACCGGTTGAATTATCTTTACTAATTACAACACTTGTGTCAAAGCCTTCTTTTTCTAAACATTCATAAAACATATTTCCAAAATTATCTTTACCAACGGCACCAACCATTAAAGTTTCGCTGCCCATTCTTTTAGCCGCAAAAGCTTGGTTTGCGCCTTTACCACCCAAATACGTGTTAAACGTATTACCGACTAAAGTTTCGCCAGCTTCAGGAGCTCTTTTACAAGTTGCAATACAGTCAGTAATAAAACTTCCTACCACTATAACACTCATAATATCACTTCTTTTCTAATAATTTACCTAAAGATCCCCCTGGATGATATAAATGGAAATCTTCTGGTTTAAAGCCTTTTAATTTTGATAAAGTTACAGCCAGCGCATCGCCAACCGCTAAAGTAATCGTTGAAGATACTGTTGGTGCTAAACCTAAGTCATCTGCTTCACGCGCATATCTATATGCTAAAGACACATCACACGCTTTTGCTAATGTTGATTCATGATTTCTCGTTAAAGAAATCTTTTTTACACCCATTTTTGCTAGCGATGGTAATAAATTTAATAATTCTTTTGTTTCTCCACTGTTTGAAATCATAATTACGCAATCATTTTTGGTAATCATACCTAAATCTCCATGTACACCTTCAGTGGCATGCATAAAGAAAGCCGGTGTTCCTGTTGATGCCATTGACGCAGCAATTTTTTCACCAACATGTCCACTTTTACCAACCCCAGTAATCACCACATGACCCTTGGTATTTTGAATTAATTTAATTGCCTCAATAACTTCATCGCCAAAGTTATTGATTGTATCAATAATTGCTTGTGCTTCAGTTAATAAGCATTGCTTAAAAATTGTTAATTCACTCATTTTTAATAATCACTCCTCAATTTCATTTTACTTAAATGTAAAAATAGAATAAATCGCATTAATTGTCATTATTTTAACAAAAATTGTTAAATTTCTACTTTAAAACAACTTTTACCCAATAAACATTATAAGTTTCCCAACAAGAGATAGTCATATAGAAACTCTTTCCACCGTCTTCAACAAATTCAGGATGAACGAATCCACCATAAATACCATTGTAATCCATTTGATTTAATAAAGAGATTGAATCTCCAAAAGGACCATAAGGTGTTTCGCTTGTCATTAAAATAATCTTACCGTTACGATAAAAAGGCATCATATATTTTCCTAAATATTCATTATATGTAATACTCATTTCGGAAACAGTTGGTCCGCAGCAATAATAAGGTTTAGCTAATAATGCTTCTAAACCTTTTGCGCCTTTTTCCCATTTGTCTTCAGCAACTAAATATTCATATTCAGCTTTATTTAAGAAGTTTTCTTTTGTAGTACGACCTACCACACATCCACCGTTACGACCGCCTGGTATACCATAAATATAAATATATTCACTATTAGGGTCTTCATATGGATAGATTTGACCAAAATTTGGTGCTTCAGCTTCTGTCCATGTTAATTCTTTAACTTCTTCCCAGTTATGTAAGTCGTTGATATTGCTTTTTACACAACCGTTATAATTAACTAACCAGCTACCTGCAACACCCCAAAAGCGGATTGACATATAAAACACATAAACTGTATCGCCAATAGTAATACCGCCCGTTGGAATTTTGGTTACCTCTACGCTATTATCATCAGCGTTTCCACCATTGTGTTTACCTTCATAAAAAGGTAAGACAGCACCATTAAAATCATTAACAATTGGTGTAACTTTTAAATTATCCCAATAAATATCATCATCTACAGTAGTAATAAAATTAGATTTCCATCCTGGTCCACTTGGACTAGCAACACTAAAAGTATCACCAAATAATAAAATCATTTTATCGCCAACTTTCACCGGAATACCTAAGTCAGTTCCTTGAACGCCAGCTTCTCTTAAAACTTCATCGTTATATGAATCTGGTCCAGTGATTTTACAAACTTCTGATACATATTCGACTCTATCATCACGCGAAATCGCATTTTCTGGTTTTGCTGAAATTCTTACATCAATACTTGCTCCACTATCAACCTTATCACCAGCTTTTAAAGTATTCCCATAACCTAATACTTTTCCTGGTAAAACTTCATTTGTTGGTACATATACCGGATTTAATGTAACTTCCATATTAACCTCAACAATTGCTTCTACTAAAGTCTTACCACTTACATCAGGTAATGTATACTTTTCAGTATTAGTATTAGTATTACCAGTACAAGCAACCATGGTTAAACAAGAAAGCATTAATAAGAATAATAAAATTTTCTTCATTTATATCTTTCCTTTCTTTATTTTAATTCTATACGTAAAAGGTAAACATTATATTCTGCCCATCTAGAACAAGCAATATAGAATACCTTTCCATTTTCTTCGAATAAGTTAGACGATGTAAATACTCCGTATGTTCCTAAGTATTGACTATCGACTAAAACTACTTTATCTATGAATGGTTCATAAGGGTTATCAGCCGTAAACATACAAGAACCACCCATACTATGCGTAAAGACATATTTGCCTAAATATGGATTATATGTGACACAAGGTTCGGCAACTCGAGGATTAACCAAATAATATGGATTTTCCTTTAATGTTTCCAACCCTAAAGCACCTTTAATCCATTCATTAGGGCCAACCTCATATTCATAAGCATCTTTATTTTCAAATTCATTTTCTAAAACTCGCGCACAAACCAATCCACCACTGCGTCCTCCAGGAATAGCGTAAAAATAAATGTAGTCACTATTTGGATCATCAAATGGATAGATTTGACCAAAGTTATAAGCTTCTTCATCGTTCCAACGAAGCCCTTCTACTTCTTCCCAAGTTTCTAAATCTTGACTTTTTAAACATTGATTAAATGTAACTAGCCAACCTGCATTAGCGCCCCAATATCTAACTGACATATAAAATAGATAAACTGTATCGCCAATGGTGATTGCTCCAGTCGGAATTTTGGTTACTTCTTTACTTTTGTCCGAAGCATTATCTTCATCATGATTACCTTGAGCAAACGGTTTAATCATCCCATTTGGACGTCTAATAATATCCGTAAACTCGATACCATCTTTTAAATTATTATCTTCTGAGACCGTTATAAAATTGGAATTCCAAAATCCTTCACGGTCAGGGCCACTAAATGTATCCCCAAAAAGGAATACGGTTTTTCCTTTAAAAGCAAAAGAAATCCCCAAATCAGTTCCATGCGCTCCCGAATCCAGTAATAACTCGCCATTATTTTTAGAATCTGGACCAGTTAAATGATCAATGTATGTTACTGATTTAACTCTTTCATCAAAACTTAATTCTTTAGCAACTCTAACATCGACAACTGAACCTTTTTCAACTTCAATTGCTTCTTCAACATATCCTAAAATGGTTCCAGGAGTTGCATAAATTGTTGCTTCTTCAACTGGATTTAAATTGATATCTTTACATAATACTTGTGCTTCTTCAAAAGTCATTCCTTTAATATCAGGTAAACTGATCGTTTTATCTGCACAACTAGTTAATGTGATAATTGCTAAAAAGTTTAATACAAAAATTATTATTTTTTTCATCAAAATTCCCCCTTATTTTAAGGTGACTTTGTATAAATAAATATTATATTCTTCCCACTGTGATGCGGTAAGATAAAATACTTTACCATTTTCATCAAGTAAATTTTTAGAGGTGAATGAACCATAAACCGGCTTATGTTCACCAGGAATTAAGCTAATCTTTTCTTCAAATGGACCATATGCATTATCACTTAAATACATCATAGCTCCATTAAAATTATGGATTAAAACATATTTTTCTAAATATGGATTATAGAAAACGCATGGTTCAGAAACTTTTGGTCCACTAATAAAATATGGACTAGCTTTTAATATTTTTAAACCATCATTACCTTTAACCCATACATTATCGCCTACAAGATATTCGTATTCATTCATATCTAAAAAGTTATGAGATAAAACGCGTAAGCAACTTAAACCATGATGGCGCCCTCCATGGATTCCGTATAAATAAATATAATCGCTATGCGGATCTTTTAAAGGATAAACTTGTCCAAAATAAGGAGCATCTTCTAAATTAAATCTAATAGTTGGTACGTCTTCCCATTCCCTAAGATTAGTACTTTTAATACATTGGTTATAACGCACAATCCAATCTTGTTCTCCATGAAACCAATGCGAAACGGACATATAAAAGATATAAGCAACCCCATCAATTGTAATCGCCCCAGTTGGAATCTTAGTTACTTCAGCTTCTTCTTTTTCTAAATAAAGCTCATTATCATCATGAGCGCCTTCCCTAAAAGGCTTAATAGCCCCTTCATCATTAACAATAACTGTATCTAATTTAATCGGTTTATCAAATTCAATCTTAGTACTATAGGCAATAAAATTAGAATTCCAACGTCCTAACATCTTTTCTTTATTGAAACTATCACCAAAAAGAAAGACCGTTTTACCATTAAAGTCAAAAGAAATACCTAAGTCTGTTCCATATAAGTCTGCTTCTTGCAATTTTTTAAAATTTGTAACAGAATTAGGTCCCGTCAAATGATCAATTACCATAATAGAATCTATTCTTTTATCATACGAGAATCTTTTTTTAGTATTTTCCATATTTTCACCACCAAATAATTTGATAAGGGCAACTAGAAATTCTAATTGCCCTATATCATCATCTAATTAGAATTAAAGTAATTTCGTGTATTACTTATAAACAATTAGTCTTTTTTACGTTTAGCAACCATAAATGCCGCACCAGCTAAAGCAATAACACTTAAAATTGATGCACTTACGCTACCTAAGCAGCCTTTAACAGGTTCAGCAGCTTTTTCAGCAACTAAAATTGCAATTTCCGCTGTAACACCATTTGCAGCTGTAACAGTTACTGTACAAGCACCTTTACCAACAGCAACAACTTTACCATTAGCATCTACAGTAGCAACACTTTCATTGCTTGATGCGAATGTAACAGTTTGGTCAGTTGCATCGCTAGGATTAATTGTATAACCTAATGTCTTTTCATCGCCAATTGTCATATTAACACTTGCACCATCATTAAATGTAATTGATTGAACTTTAACGCTTGTATCAAATGGAGTTTCACTTAATGAATATAAGTTAACGTTGTCAATATACATATGGTCTTCAGCTGATTTAGCAGTAAATAAGAAACGTAATGAGTTAGTTTGAATTAAATCACGGCTTGTTAATTGGAAATCAAAGCTTACAGTATACCAACCATCTTCTTTTGCAGTAATAGTAATTGGATAATTTAATAATTCTTCACCGCTTGTTTTGTTGTTTGTACCAGCAAAATCAAGTGATTTATAGTTGATAGTGTAATAAGAAATGTTTGAACCACCAACTAAACATGAATCGATAGCTGTATAGCTTGCAGCTTCATCGCTTAATACTAATTTAATGTCATATGTTAAACGTAATAAATCACCAACTTCTAATGTGTCAGGCATCATTAAGAATGCACTTGAATAAACTTTAGTACCTGCAGTTAAATCAATAACATGAGAACCATTAACATCTTGAATAGTTGCTGGATTATCTAAATTAACTGAACCCCAAGCTCCTTCTAATTGTTCTTCAGAGAAAACAGTATCTACTGCGAACGCTTCGAAATCACCGTTAACTGTCATACTTTCAGATTGATAGTAAGTCTTATTTGGATCAAATGGATTTTCAATTTCTGGTTCTGGTTCTGGTGTAACTTCTTCAACCATAGTAACAACGATATTATCAACATAACCAATGTTATCTAAAGATGAATTTGTGTTGAACCATAAACCAATTGAGTCATAAGTTGAATCCTTATCAGTTGTCCATTCCCAAGTTGCATGTTGCCAACCATCAGTTGCTCCACCTTCATAGAATGTTGTTTCTAATCTAGGAACATCTGGTGCAAAACGCATACCAAAGTTATCTGTTGAACCAACAACCATATAATCTAAATCGATTGTATATTTTGTGTTTGGCTTTAATGTACAGAATTTGAAGAAGCTTGCGAACGCTTTACCTTCAACTGTATAACTTAATTTAAGAACTGTATTATCAGCATTTAATGGATCTTTAGTTACTATTGCATAAGAATCCCAACTTCCTGAACCATAACCATTATTAATTACTTCACTTAATGCAACATCTTCTCCATTATTTAACATGCCTTCGAAATCACCTTTTGAAATAACCGGTTGTTCTTCAGCATTTTCTGCTTTTTTGATTACTATATCATCAATATAACCAGCATTTTCTTTGTTTGCTTTAGTACTGAACCACATACCGATTGAATCATATTTACCATCTTCAACAGTTGTTAATTGGAATGATGCTTCTTGCCAACCATCAGTTGCAGCACCAAAATAGAATGTGTACTCTGGAACTATAGTTTGACCAGCAAAGCGCATACCAAAGTTATCAGTTTCTCCAACTACTAAATATTTGAATGAAATATCATAAGTTGTGTTTGCTTCAACTGTACAGAATTTAAAGATACTTGAAAATCCTTTTCCTTCAACTGAATAGTTAAATTTTAACACTGTGTTTTCAGCGTTTAATGGATCCTTTGTCACTGTGGCATAAGAATCCCAGCTACCTGAACCGAAACCATTGTTTAATGTTTCTGATAAAGGTGTGTCTTGCCCGTCAACTAACATCCCTTCAAAATCACCGTTTGAAATGATGTTTGCTGATTCAGCTTTTACGTTGTTAGCTAAAATAGCTACACAACTAAAAATTGATAAAAGTACGACTAAAAATTTTTTCATATTATTTTCCTCCTTCTATGACTTTTATTTTTCTGTCGTTTTAATAATTCCTAATCTAATAAATGGATCATCTAAAATAGGAAGCCTATCTTCTACTTTAGGTAAATCCTTTTGTGGCATATGTGGTTCAGTTTGATACCAATATGCGGTTGAACTCCAATCGTCGCTACGGTTGTTGTTATGACCGTGTTCGATTGTTACTTTAATTTCTTTTTCAAAAGTAATTGCATCTAAAATGTGATAACGGTAATAAGTGATTTTACCTTTCCAGTTATCATCTCCACCTAAAATTAATCCATGATATGGAGCGCTATATTCTTGTGTTGGACACCATGCCATATTAACATAATCTTCTGTACCAGTTCCATGGATATTTGGTGGCCATTTTTCACCATCAATATAAATCATATCATCACCTTCACCTGGCCAGTCCCAAAGATTAGATGTATTAAGGTTATGAATATTAATATTACATCCACAGTAGTGTCCTTTACCTTTTGCTTCTAATACTACATAGTTTTCTTCACCAGTTGTATTATTTCCTTCAAAACACCAAGCATTATGATCGCGGAATGTTGCTTCATCATGACCCTTAGTTGGTAATTCACGATGCCATGCTGCATGGAAACGTAAGGTGTTTTCAGGTAAAGCTTCTAATTCTTCATAATCAATATAGAAATATAAGATTAATCTTTGATCACATTCGTTAGTGATTTCAATTTTTGCACCATTTCCGAAAGGCATTTGCCACCAACTGTTTAAGGCTTTCCCGTCTTGTGGCGACATTTGTAAAGGCGCAGAAACATAATTTTTACATAAACCATGTCCCATTCCGAAGAAATCTCCTAAAGGAGCTAAAACGCTAGGGTTTTCTTCGCCATCCCAATACATTTTTAATTGAATTTTACGTAATGAGTTTTTTTCTTCAACAAAATCACCATTTTGGTGAGTCATCCAAATGTGATTAATAATACCTGCACCTTTGATATCAGCAATAACTACTGTTTCTCCAGGTGCAATATAATATCTATCATCATTACCACCTGTACGGTCATAACTTGATACTCTTTTTCTTTTTGTTTGTTTTGCGTAAATTAAATTTTTTAAACTATCCATAAAAAAGTCTCCTTCTACTTCACACCGGTTAATTGAATACCATCGCGGATATAACGTTGTACAACGATAAATATAATTAACGGTGGAATCATTGCGATAAATGCAGCAGCTAATACCGCACCATATCCTAATTCGCTTGCATCATAGAATAAACTATTGATAACAGTCATAACTTGGAAAATATCTTTATGATTTTGGTCAATTATTAAAGTTGGCCACATATAAGAGTTATAATATCCCATAAAGATAGAAGCACCGATGATTACCATTGGTGTTTTTGACATTGGTAAATAAATATGCCAGAAGATTTGGAAAATTGATGCGCCATCGATTTTTGCGGCTTCATCTAAATCAACTGGAAAACCCAAGAAAAATTGTCTAAAGAAAAATAGATTATATGCGCTTACTAAACCAGGCACAACTAGACCAATAATCGAATTCAACATCTTTAAACTTGAAACTACTCTAATTGAAGTAATTAAGATTGTAATCCCAGGAATGAACATCGTGAATAGCACGCTTGTCCAAATAATTTTTTTCATCGGGAATCGTAATCTTGCAAAGGCATATGCTGCAACCATATTGATTGCAAGTGAGAATACTACTGCTAATGCCGCAACTAAAATTGTTACTAATAATGATTTAAAGAAATTGATACCTAGAGTTGTATATTGTAAATAAGCTAGGCGTGAAAAATTATCAATTGTAAATTTTTGTGGAAAGAAATGCCAAGGATAAGAGAAAATCTCTCTACTTCCTTTAAACATTGAAGGCAACATAATGAAAATAGGTAAGAATATCATAAAAATTACTAACCCTGCTAAAGCTTTCAACAAGATATCGGTAATTAATCGTTTAGTTTTTCGGTTCATTATTTCGCCTCCCTATCTCTAAATAAATAGAATACAAAAGAGTTGATAATTAAGATAATAATCATAACTAAAATTGCCATCGCGGTAATTTCACTATCGCTGATATTACCATTAGCTCTACTATGCATTATGTATAAAACTGGCGTCATTGTCTTATTTAATGGTTGACCACCAGTCATAATCATTGGTACTTCATACATTTGTAAATTACCAACAATATTAGTTACAATTAGTAAAATAAAATAGTTTTTCATGCATGGAATTGATAATGAAAATGTTTGACGCCAGAATCCAGCCCCGTCCATTTGCGCTGCCTCATAATAGTCTTTAGGAATATTGATCAAACCAGCATACATTACCAGTGTTGTATATCCAAAACCAATCCAAATTGTTGGAATAATAATGGCAATAGGTGACCAAAATGCATCATTGTTCCATGCAATCGGATTGCCTCCAAAGGATTCAATAATTGAATTAAGAACACCACCATTAAACGTTGTTAATAAAGTAAAAATTACTGAAACAACAATACCACTAAGTAAATATGGTAAATAAATGATTGTCCTTGCAAACACCCCATAACGGCCTCTAATTCTTACTAAAACATTTGCAAACAAGAATGATAAAACAATTTGCAATGATGTAATAATTACGGCAAATAGCAATACATTTTTGATGCTTTGCAAAAATTTTTCATTAGTAATAGTCTTCGTATAATATTGAAAACCGACAAAGGTGTACCCAGTCGTAGTTGAAATGTCAAAGAAACTACGATACACGGCTAAAATCAAAGGAATAAAGACAAAGATAATTAAAAGTATTAAGGCCGGAGCTATCATTAATAGCCCCGTAATACTTTCTTGTTTCTTTTTGTCTAACTTGCTAAAGGAATTAGAAATATTCAACTTCCAACACTCCTTTATTAACCACGAGGGTTATTACCTGCTAAATTATCACTATTAATTAGATTCTTCACTGACTGATCCGCAGCTTTTAATTTTGTTAATGGATCTTCACCCATTGCACATTCCTCTAAATATAATTCAATAGCAACACTAATATCCCATGAGA
>JAEIGA010015490.1_pt1:2500-11608 | contig 11608 bp, 8 predicted proteins | sample 9270691 | NCBI WGS metagenome assembly JAEIGA01 (sample SAMN17057246, study PRJNA624740) | gut metagenome | biome: biome; isolation source: fecal sample | host: Bos grunniens | place: China: Xizang | collected 2019
ACTACAGCACAGAATCATTAGTCAATAACTCAAACCAAGTGAATAGAGCTCACCTTTCTCGTGCATTCTCCTTGTTAAGATCATCGTCCTTTGAACAAGGCTACGGCCTTTGATCAGGATGCCTGGGCTGAGTTGAAGAACTTTCTAATTAGCTTCTTAACTAAATTATCTCCACATAAAAGGAGTGAATCCAGACAGCTTTCATTTTTCCTTCTTAGACATCAGGTACCACACCAAGATCAAATGTTGGACCACTAGTTGCATTTCTCATAGACTAAGATTGGACAACTGCAGGAGATAAAGAGAAAGGCTGACACTTTGCTCAATAAGAGGTGCGGGGGATGGCTAACCAACTCCTTCCCATGCTTAGACAAAACTGACAGAGATCCTCACTCAACTATTCAAAAACTTCACATCAGAAATCGCCAACACAAACGAAACAAAACGAAGCACTTCTATTTTCGGAGTCCACGGAGCGGTATATGAAGAATGGGGTTAAATAAGAGAGTGGAGCTCCTATCGAAGAGAAAAGTAAGCCAACTCAATCAAATCTTTTCCATTATCAGGAGAGAGAATAGATAATGGAGTAGTCTTGGTATTGGATCAGCTCATAACTATATCGTTGCTCGACAAACTCTTCTTAAATCTTTACCTACTTCACATTACTTGGAAAACAATCGAATCGACTCTTTCTTCCAAGCCTATCGAACCAGGCACATCCTCACTCAGATCTCTTTTCTAAAGGAGATGGAATAGGGAGTGTTCAACATCCCTATCAATTACTCCAGTCTTACTTAATAAAAGATCTTCCAGCCAAGCCTGTTTCAGTTGAAATAGAAGTAAGCCTTTCTCTGGTTTTTAGCGATATATCCCTGTGACTGGTCTTACTAAGAGCAGCTACTGGGTTTGCTTACTACAGACCCTTCATTACCACTTTCTCGAGAAAGGGATTGACTGCTCTAGCTACAACGGTATCGCTCCTACTACTCTTACCTCTTATTACATAGGATAAACCTAGAAGACTACCCACAAACAGCAGGAATGCATTTGACCCTAATAAGATCCATTCAGCTACAAACGAATGAATAGACGGGTTTCGCTGGAACGATTACCGTATCCCAACAAAAGGCCCTAGAAAGGTAGGGCGAATGATGCGAACAGATTACAGCTTTGCTGCTTGATACTGAAGGAACTGAGTGTACTCATCCTCACATACAGATCCTGTTTTCTGCTCAGTAGTGGTAGAAGGAGGGGTAACATAGTAAGAAGTCGCTACATTCGCATATCGTGGAGGTCTACCAACAAGATCTCAACAAGAATCACTTGGCTTAACGCCCTCTTCACCGAATCACCATAGTGAGAACACTTCCGCGATCCTCGTCCACTTCTCCACTGCCATAAAAAGAGCCTGAATATCCTTCTTTCCCTCAGCGAAACACCATATAAAGAGTCACTCCTCGAGGTAGGTAAGCGACTGGAAGAGTCTTTTGATTCAGCAGAAGGTATGATAATTTAGTATGACTAACAATGTTCCCCTCATCAGGAAGGCTATAATCTTCTTTCACAATCGCTTTCCAATCTTCCGATTCGATGAGAATCAAAAAGATCAAAGCCTGCAGGGTCAGAATAATGGAATTCGACTAGTTCAGTTCAGTTAGCAATTCAATCAGCCTTAGCTAATAAAGCGAATATCCTTCCTCGAGAACGAGTTATGTTTGCCGGAAGTACGGTCAGTGTGAAGCCGGGGTGGCACTGTACCTGTGCTTTTCAGTATTCAATAAGCCAGGAAGTGCGCATTCAGCTGTGCTTCTAAGTCAGCTTGGCTTGTGGTTGTGGATCGAACTATGACTCCCGGGGTTGGGAAAGGCCGTTGATATTCGTAGATCGTGAGTTCATTCCCTTGGGGCGATTCTTCGATTCTTCTGGGCTTGTGGCCACTTAAGAAAGAGTTCTGCCTTCTAGCCAAGCCTTTGAGTTTGAGACCAAGTCAAGCTTCCCAGCAGTCAACCAAGAAAGACTCTTTCTCCCCTACTTCAGAAATGGAAGTCAGTCTTCCATCTTTGCTTTGTTCACATCCAGGACAGGCTATCTCTCAATCAATGTATTCACGCATCTCGAAAGAGTGAAAAAAAGGAGTCCTTCCTCCCAGAGCTGAAATAGCTGGGCTTATTCCTTCAACAGAGGTAATGCTGACTCTTCTCCTTCCTGGTACTTTTGAATAAGGCAAGGCCTTTACCTATTCCCTATCACAACCACTTTCAGTAGAGGAATGAATTCGTCTCAAATCAAAAGAATCTGACTCCGCACCTTCGCTCGTCCCTTTAATTAGGAATCTCACATCTCGATCTCTCTTTCCGCTACTAAGGAAGATTGAAGCCTCTTCTTCCCGAAAACATCTGCAGACCCTGAGACCAACCAGCCGAGCCAGAAACCTCCTTTCCTTGCTTCGACTAATTACCTACTCCGGTATCTCTAAGCCCTGAAACCGTAACTATACTATGGCTATGTTCTCAGATCAGTCTTTTCCTTTTCTGTTGTTAAAAGATCTATCCTCTTAAAACCTTTCCCCGGGATCAACTACTTTTTATACGATAGGCACGACTAATCCAAATGAAATGGATTCAACAAGCGCCATCACAGCTTCTCCCTCGGGTGACTTCGCCCCCTTTACAGACGTTAACAATCGCAGCTTCTTCAACAGGAGCTATTCTTGTGACAACTTAAGGAAATTATAGTAAGGCCTTTGTTGCCCCGGAAAGACCACTCTCTTCCTTTAATACGTCAATTGCCCACTCAAGCTTGAAAAGAGCGGATTCGTTCAAGCAAGCTAATCACATTCCCCTTTCTAGGGTAGGGGTACGGTACGATGTCATTACTCTCTTTTGCTCCCTCACTCCTTGAAGAAGAGCGAACAGCTGATCTTTCCTGGTCCTTTCGATCTTTCTAAACCTGGAAAAAGACTTTGTCTCGTCCCTTCCCATAGTCCCATGGTAGGCTAAACCGGAAAGAGAGAGCAGTCGTCACCTTTAAGCTCTAAGTCAAGAAGTCAAGCAGCAAAGACCGCTACTAATAAGATAGAAAAGAGCTACCTTTTTCTCACCCTCGGCGAACTCCCTTTAAGGACAGAAGCGCATCCAAACCCCGTTCTTTTGTTTTGGCAGCAAGTAAGATTCCCTTATATGAGGATATCCTGGAACGTGCCACTTACCTTTTTTTTTTAGGAAAGTCGGGATTTTTGGTTGAAAGTCAATTTCCCTTCATAGACACCCATTCAAATTGGGCACGTTTCATAAACAGCGTCTTTTTCGTCATCAACAGTAAAGTCAGTGGTACCATCTCTAGTTCTTTACTACTATTGATCATGTCCGCTCTCTTCCTTTGATCTCTTTTCTACGCCCATCTCTCTTCGATTATTCAATTGATAGTTAGCCGGGCCTATCTTGTTCGTTCAAGAAAAAGCTCTTTCTTTTGGTGAACATCCGGTGAATTAAATAACCGTTGTCAAAGTAACAGCTACAGATGAATGCCCAGAATCCGCTGCTTGAGAACCGGAAGTTACATATAATAGTATCAGTTTGCGGGAAAGAACTGATGCCTTTTATATGCCTTGCTAGGCACCCTCCTTTAAGGAGGAACCATCCAAAGAAGGTCATGCCATCCCATCCTCGTGAGGGGATCCTGTCTCTTTCCTCTTTTTTGGGGTCTAAGGGGAGACAATTGCTATTTCATCCAGTGCTCTCTTTCTCTTTGAAAGAAGGTTTGATGGAATTGAATCAGAATCTGCTGTTTTAGAATCATAAGTTCTTCCAGATTGGCTAACTCTTTAATCATCCACTGTAGTTGGGGTTGGAGGACTAGCAATTTAATCATCTGTGACACTGACTTGAAGAAATAGAGTAAGCTGTTTGCGCCTTTTTCCTATAAGCTATCGGTCTCTTTTAAGTCTGCACTTAAGTATAATCCATCCTACCTTGTGATAAAGTTTTTTCTTTTTAGCCAGTGGAAGGCCAGGCAAGTTCCCCTCTAGCGAAAAAGCTTCCAGGTAGTATCAGTTCTTTGCCCTTCGAAGCTGTTTCGGTCCTTCTTTCCGCCTTTCCTTACATAGTCAAAAAGGTTTGCCCAGTCAGTAATAGGTATGTCCTATAGGGTCTCTTTCAAGCAGTGAGTTGGAAGTCCTTCTTGTTAAGCGTGTGCGGTCCAGGTGATCAAATAGATTCCCTGCCAGACTTAATACCTTCTCTGCTGCCTTTCCCTTAAATAAGCTCCGTAAGCCATTAAGAGTTTCCTGCCATAAGTTGCCTTCGGGTCACAAATAGAGTTGAACCAAGTAACATTGCAAAGGCATAATGATAGTAGGGCATGATATCCCAAAATTCTTCAAGTACTTGCTTCACTTTCTGAGAAAGAAGTCGTCTTGGTATTGGATCTGCTCTTCTGTTAGCATGAATTTGTTAGCATGAAAAAGCGTAAGTAAGGGGCCACCCACCCTTTCCCCTTACACCTATTACCCCATAAGATAGGCCACATCCAAAAAGACTCAAATGAAACAATAATGAAAAAGTAAAAACAGTATAGCCGATAGTTTTCAAAATCCGTATTCCCCCTATCCCTATATGGATGCCTTTCCAAGATTTGTAAAACCTTCCCATATACAGGATGGGCCGTATCCTGTACGTTTTGCAGCAGGCGAAGGAAATCTTCTCGAGTAACGCCCTCGCCACTGCTTTCCTTACACTCTAAGGCAAGCTCTTGTGCTATGTCGAGAAAGGTCTCGGGTTCTCTGGGATGGTTCTTGCAGTAAGATTCCAGAATAATAGCGACCTTTCTACAGAGATCATTGATGCTATCATTCGGATGGGCTTGGGGGCAATCCACCTCTTCCACCCAATTCGGGATCGCCTGCTGGGGCTCGGGGAGGGTGTCCTCCGTTTTGGGGTGGAAACAGGAAAAGAATCATTTTTTCAGTTTTGTTTTGATTTTGTTGGGGCTTTCATTATCCCCGTCCCCTGCATCCAATGGATGAGATCTTGATCACCCAACAATTTTATACAAAATCGAATGGCCAAGAGAATTCCCCCAGAAAATCCTATTTTTATGAGAACGAAAGAGAGGGTTCGAACCCCCAGAGAGAAAACTACCTTTAGTAGGGCCTGAAAAAATGCAATCGAACCTAGTATCAAATAGCACACACCGAGCAAGGTAAAAACGATGAGGAATGCATCGAAAATGTGACGTAACCTAGACATTTTCATGATGGATTCTTTTTTATGACTCCTCCTTCTGTTCTATTGATTAAAAGCTTCCAGCGGGCAGCGCCACGCCGGTTTGGAACCCACTTCCGCGACCCATTTCTCTTATCTAAGAGAATTCAAAATTTTTGCTTCGCGACTTTTCTACTTGGCTGTACGACATGAGAGTTTCCGTATTAAAGGTCAACCCCCCACTTTCATGAAATATTCAATGATCTTTCCCCTCTGAATTAAAGACTCGAAGTCCCAATATTATCCCATCAAGATCTTACTGGCCAACAGGTTGTTCGTCGTCTTGAGGATCATGTCGATCTGGTCACTTTCTATCACTGGTTGGAGGCTTTGGCCCTGAATCTCCCCACATAAACATAAGTGGTAAACGACTCCAAATTTGATGCATAACATAATATATTTATCGTGGCGGGGCGACATCGATATTGTAACAAAATTGCTTGAGATCGGCCATCCTATTATTCCCTCTATGCCTAAGCCTACCTACAGAGCTGACCGAAGGGACTAAACAGATTCTATTCTTAATCAATCGGTCGCTCCCTTACACTTCCTGCTTACCGGTCCTTACCAAACTCCCTACCAATGGTTTTGATTAGACGGCCCCATATCTCTTTCTGCGGATTCCCTACCTGCTTGTGGAAGTGGTCGGGCTACCAGGTGGATGCTCAAACTCTTTATTCTCAACTGTGTTCTTTTACACAGAATAACTACCCACTGGATAGAAAAGCACTCACTGATATCTCACCCCAAATTCCTAAGGGGAAGGTAGACGCGAGTATGCGACAGGAGTCTAAAAAGAAAATCCGTTTTTCCAGAACCCGCAGGAGAGTAGGATACATTATACTCGGGCAGGCGAAATCCATTCGGTCAAGCAAGATAGGACTCGCGTCCACTCTGAACCTATGGGTCTAACCGGCCCGAGCCTAAGACTCCCTTACCGATACCGAGAGAGAGAGTGACTTTCTAAACTAAACTCGTGCAATCGATAACTGAAGAGTGACTTTCTTTCCTGAGCTAACCTTCTCAACCACGTTTCTATATGCCATTAGGAGAAGTCAGTCTGCGCAATCCGCGATCATTAACCCGGCTCTGCACTACTTTTTCTTAAGACGTCTGTATTCACTTTCATTCAGACCCGAACCGGAGAATTATCCACAAGACCGCTTCATACGCCGAACTCGAGAAGAAGCTTTCGAAGGCGCGTGTACCATTACTTGTTATTCCACTAGTTCTTTTGGGCAAGATCAATGTGATCAGTTATGATATGATTGCTCAAACTACGATACATAGTTTCAAGTTAGGCCTTGCTTAAGCCTGGTCTCCTCCCCCAGGTCTCAGCTTCAGGCTCCCACTGATGAATGTATGAAAACAGCAAGGCAAGCAAATGCACGAACCTATGAGTACGAAGTCGCTCATCATATATATGGTGAGAAAGCTTCATTTAGTGTGGAGCCTGCTACCCCTAGAGCAGTTCGTTCGCTGCTGAATGGAGACTCGCTTTTTCGGGTTTTTCGACTCGGCAAGGTATCCTTTTCCCAACGCTTTAGCTCTCACCTAGACCGCCTCTTCGGGTTTTTTTCCGAATGAGCTCTTGCTATTTCCCTTTCTTCCTTCTTTCCTATGGGACAATTAAACGCCCTTTCCAGCTTCACCAAAATCATATTCTTGTATCTATGTTAAAGAGCTAAACGAATAGCCTGCTGAGAATGCCTCCGGAAGGAAACTCTCCCAGTCTTTCTGAAAAAGAAATGGGTTGCGAAAAGGAATCAAACCGTTTTCATTAATTCAACTGATTGAGATACACGGATTGAAAGCGTAATTCTTTTTCACAGCATCTGAGTTCACGGGGTTTGGTAGTTCAGCTCCATCCATGTTGGTAAAAGGGCACCCCCTGAAAAGGCTCTCTTAACGACGTACGGACCTTCATAATCATAATTCGAGGTCCACTTTCCACGATGGTCGTTCTGAATAGGGAGAATCTTTTTCAACACCAAATCCCCTTCTCTTCATAGTCGATTCATTAGGGTCGTCACCTTCTACCCAACTAGTGGAAGTATCCACCGTTTTCTTTGTCTGTTAAGCCTCACAGCTAAGCTATGGGACTTCCTAAAGAAAACTGCAATCGTAGTTTATCAACTACTCACAAGACCACCGAGATCTTTGACTTAGCTCCCAAAGGTAATTTATTATTCAGTTTAGTGGGAAGAAGAAGAATCTCTAAGTCTTTGAGCGAAGAAGTTGTCCTTGGATAAGTGCGAGAAGAGACCTTTCAAAGTCAGTCCCTCAGGTCGGTACTTCCATGGTAGCCACCACCAGTGTCATTACCCCCATTGGCATAGCTAGACGATCTTCACTCTCTCGATCCCTTTGAAAACCATTTGCCTATCTATTTGATCTGACAAGGAAAATCGACCTATACCCCAGCGTACCGGAGCTTTTCTACCCGCGGAAGATCTTTTTTCTCTTAGTCAAATGATCGATTCATTCCTCAATCGCAGCAGGCAGACCTTCTTACAAATAGATCATTGCAAGCCCTTCTACGCCTATCTTCCCCTCTGCGCCTTGAACAGAAGCTCAAGTGCACGAAGACCCTCTTACTTAAGCAGGTGCTATCACTTAAGAAAATCTCCGGTTCATTCTTCAAGACTACCACCTTCCTTCTCTTCGGGCATTGGAAGATGCATCAACTCCATATAAGCTGGATGACCCGGGCCTTCTTTGTGGCTTGGTGTTAAAGGTACTGTAGCACTATCAGGCCTTGTAAGTTAGTGTTCCATGAACTCAATCCCACATAAATGCTGTGGCATAAGTTATCTAGCTACATTCTATTACCGGTTGACACCCCGGATATAAGGGAAACATTTTCCCCGTAAGGGTTTTACGTCTTTGAACACGCATAGAACCTGTGATTATGTCTCGACGAAAATCCGCTGCATAGGGATAATCTATCATATACACTTCTTCTATTTCATCAGGCTTTTTCTGGAATGAAATTCAAGGGGGGTTATCTATGAGTTGAAGCAGCTATACGCTAGTGTTTTAGAAAAGATGTTACTAGGTCCGACTTCCTTGATAGGTGATACTTAAAGACTACCTCTGGAGCAGTTCCGCAGTTCCTGGAGTGAGTGATCCATTGTTTCTGGGGCATGAACGGAAAAGAAGTGAAATGTAGCTATACTGCTCTTCCTCTATATAGGACACTCTATATCTATATAGGACATACTTTTTTTTCTTAGTTCTCTGGATTTCAGATGTCCTAAAGGATATGTTATCCAATAAGGTTTCAAATGAATTGGTGCAAGAGCATAGGAAAAGGATTAGATTATCACCTCTCCTTTCTAACGTATTACTAATCTCTGTGACTACCCGGAAGGAGTCACTTGAAAGAGAAGGAAGAAAGTTACAAATAGCTTTGGGGCTGTTCTCTACTTGTATTTTCCTACTCGAAATAAAGATGTTCCTGATAAACTTATTCAAATTCATTGCAGATGGTAACTTTAAACGATCAACGGATGTGCAAAATAACGAATTTATATGATAATATAATAAGAGTAAAAGTTCTGTAATTGATGATCTCTGAAATGTCCCTTTCTTAACACAACACAAAAACTTAGGCTGATTAGTTGAGAGGTGGAGAATTGACTTGAATTTATTTATTTTTTTTTCAAAGTATTCTGCGCGTCGAGAAGGCGGCCTCCCTCGGGAAACATGGCCCAATTTCTCTTCTTTCTTTTTGATTTCGGGTTTCTTTCGGGACCCAGAACGCGAAAAGGTGGGGAAGAAGCAAGCCGAACCTCTGATCGACCTAGGCACATAAAAAATTCTCGGCGTCGAGAGAGATTTGAGA
>JAEIGA010015491.1_pt1 | contig 11607 bp, 11 predicted proteins | sample 9270691 | NCBI WGS metagenome assembly JAEIGA01 (sample SAMN17057246, study PRJNA624740) | gut metagenome | biome: biome; isolation source: fecal sample | host: Bos grunniens | place: China: Xizang | collected 2019
AATGTGCGCCAGTGGCAGGCCATGTTCTTCAATCATCGTTATTCATTTACTCCTATGGTCAACCCTGACTATGAGATGATAGCGAAAGCGTATGGCATACCTTCTGAGACTGTTGTTGAGCGAGAGAATCTTGATGAGGCAATTCAGAAGATGTTGTCTACACCTGGTCCGTATTTGTTGCAATGCGCTGTACTTGAGGAGGATAACGTGTTGCCGATGACTCCTCCAGGTGCTAATATTGATGAAATGTTGTTGGAAATATAATAATAGAAAACAAATGATGCATAACGATTGCAAAACGTGTGGCAAGTGTGATTCAAGCATACCTTCTGTGTCAAACAGAAAAGAGGGTGATACGCTTTACACGTTCATGATATATTCTGAAAACATAGCAGGTTTGCTTAGTTTGATTACTGCGGTGTTCACACGCCGTCAGGTAAACATTGAAAGTTTGAACGTGTGTGCATCGTCGACTCCTGGTGTGCATAAGTATACAATCACTTGCTATTGCGACGAAGAGATGGCGAAGATGCTCACCAAGCAGATTGAGAAGAAAATTGATGTGATTCAGGCAAGTTATTTCACTGATGATGAAATATTTATTCTTGAAACAGCACTTTTCAAGATTTCTACTCCTATGATGCTCGAAAACAACAGGGTGAGCAAGATTGTGCGACTTCATAATGCTAAGATAGTGGAGGTTAATCCTACATACGCTACAATAGAAAAAACGGGGGTGACTGAAAATATTCTTTCGCTTTATCATAATCTGCAGGAACTTGGTGTAATTCTTCAGTTTGTGCGATCTGGCCGCATATGTATAACCAAGAGCTATACGGAAAAGCTTGATGAGTATTTGGTCGAGAGAGAAAGAATGAGAAGACAAAACGTTTCAGAAAAGGAGATGTAGGGACTCTTAACAATTTTATGGAAAAGATTGGAAAGGTAGAGCTTGTGGTTGATCCGTTCCATACGGATTTTGCAGGTAAACTTAACTATACGACGCTTGGCAAGCATTTGCTAAATAGCGCAGAATATCACGCTTCTGCAAGAGGTTTCGGCATGAAAGCCTTGAATGACGCTAATCATACATGGGTGCTTTCGCGTCTTACGATTGAAATGTTTGATATGCCAGTAGTACATACAAACTTCGTTTTGTCTACCTGGATAGAAAACGTGTATCGTTTGTTTACAAATCGTAATTACCGAATAAGTTCCCCAGAAACAGGCAAGATTTATGGATATGCTCGTAGTGTATGGGCGATGATTAACTATGCCGACCGTCTTCCTGTTGATCTTCATCTTATGCATGGACAAAGCATGGATACATGGGCATGTCCAGATGAAGATTGTCCTATAGATAAACAGGGGAGGGTGCGTCCGTTGGCAGACGATACGTTTGTTAAAAACGTTGAAATGAAGTATAGTGACATTGACTACAATGGTCACGTCAATAGCATTAAATATATAGAGCATATTTGTGACCTTTTTCCTATTGACTATTACAAGGAACATCATCTGCGTCGTATAGAAATGGCGTATGTCGCAGAGTCGTATTTTGGTGACAAACTCTCTTTGTATATGCTGGCAAAGGAGAATGGCACATATGAGGTCGAAATAAGAAAAAATGCCAACGAAAATGCCTCAGGAGGGGATGTTGTGGCAAGATGTTTGCTTGTTTTTGAATAAAATGTAAGCAAAACGGCTTGTTTTATAATAAAATGTTTAAATTTGCATTCGATTCGTGACAGAGTCATATATTAAAGATATTAATAACTAAAAAAATAAAGAAAAATGGCAAAATTAAATTTTGGTGGCGTTATCGAGGAGGTAATGACACGCGAGGAATTCCCATTGGAAAAAGCTCGCGAAGTATTGAAGGATGAAACAATTGCGGTTATCGGATATGGTGTGCAAGGACCTGGTCAGGCTTGTAACCTTCGTGATAATGGTTTTAATGTTATAGTAGGTCAGCGCCAGGGTAAGACATACGAGAAGGCTGTTGCTGATGGATGGGTTCCAGGAGAAACGCTTTTCGGAATTGAAGAGGCTTGTGACAAGGCTACAATTGTTATGTGTCTTCTTAGCGATGCTGCAGTGATGTCAGTATGGCCAACAATTAAGCCTTATCTTACACCTGGAAAGGCTTTGTATTTCTCACATGGTTTTGCAATCACATGGAGCGATCGCACAGGTGTAGTTCCACCTGCAGATATCGATGTTATCATGGTGGCTCCAAAGGGATCAGGTACATCTCTTCGTACAATGTTCCTTGAGGGTCGCGGATTGAACTCTTCATATGCAGTATATCAGGATGCTACAGGTAAGGCTTTAGAAAAGACTTTGGCACTTGGTATTGGTATCGGTTCAGGATATATGTTTGAGACAACATTCGTTCGCGAAGCAACTTCTGACCTTACAGGTGAACGCGGATCTCTCATGGGTGCTATCCAGGGACTTCTTCTTGCTCAGTATGAAGTCCTCCGCGAGAATGGTCACACTCCGTCTGAAGCATTCAATGAAACTGTTGAGGAACTTACACAGTCACTCATGCCACTCTTCGCTAAGAACGGTATGGACTGGATGTATGCAAACTGTTCTACAACAGCTCAGCGAGGTGCTCTCGATTGGATGGGACCTTTCCATGATGCAATCAAACCTGTTGTAGAGAAGCTTTATGCTAATGTGAAGTGTGGTAACGAAGCGCAGATTTCAATTGATAGTAATTCTAAGCCAGACTATCGTGAAAAGTTGGAAGAAGAGCTTAAGGCTCTCCGCGAAAGCGAAATGTGGCAGACTGCAGTAACTGTTCGTCAGCTTCGCCCTGAAAACAACTAATATATAAAAATGTTGATATGATGATATAGATGGGCTGATTCTGATGAATCAGCCTGTTTGTTAATAAATTTATAAATAATATATATGGAACACATACGTTGTCTGATTATAGGTTCAGGTCCTGCAGGATATACTGCTGCAATATATGCAAGTAGGGCAAATCTTTCTCCTATTCTTTGTGAAGGAATACAGCCTGGAGGTCAGTTGACTATTACTGACAAAATTGAGAATTTCCCTGGTCATCCGGAAGAGCTTTCCGGACAGGAACTTATGGATTTGATGAGAGAGCAAGTTGAAAAATTCAACGTTGAAATTCGCCAGAAGATTGTAGTGAAGACTGACATGAGCAAAAGACCTTATAAGTTCGTATTTGACGATGGTAGTGAAGTGGAGGCGGAAACTGCAATTATAGCTACAGGTGCATCTGCAAAGTTCTTGGGATTGGATGATGAGAAGAAATATATGGGCATGGGAGTGAGCGCATGTGCCACTTGCGATGGTTTCTTCTATCGTAAGAAGGTCGTAGCTGTTGTTGGTGGAGGTGATACTGCGTGCGGTGAGGCTGAATATTTGGCAAATATCGCATCGAAGGTATATCTGATTGTCCGCAAACCATATTTGCGTGCATCAAAGATACTTCAGGACAGAGTGATGAATAATCCTAAGATAGAACTTTTGTTTGAGACGCAGACAGAAGGCCTTTTTGGTGAAGACGGAGTTGAAGGAGCACATGTAGTATTCAGAAAGGGCGAAGTTGATGAACGCAGATATGATATAGAAATTGACGGCTTTTTCCTTGCCATCGGACATCGTCCGAACTCTGAGGTTTTCAAACCTTGGGTGGAAACAGACGAAACTGGTTATATAAAAACTAATGGCGTGTCAACTATGACAAATGTGCCAGGGGTTTTTGCGGCTGGTGATGTTGCCGATCCAATATTCCGTCAGGCTATTGTGGCTGCCGGTTCAGGTTGCAAGGCGGCTATGGAAGCGGAGAAATATCTGGCAGACAATAAACTTTAAACAATAGACTTCGCCAGCATAATGTTGGCGAAGCTTTTTTATATAAGGTAGTGATGAGCATTAATCGTATTTGGCAATTATATAAATTGATTTCGGCAAATCGAAAATTAACGGAGAAGCGTCATCCGATGTTTGAACGCAATATGACGATGAAAATTTTTACATATGTGTTCATCGGTTTTTGGGCGGTATATCTGATGTTTTTTGGAGTGGTGTTCTATTTTGCTTTTGCAGGAGCGAGCATTGAGGCCTATGATATGATTAATGGTGGAACCATATTCTTTCTTGCGATAGATTTTTTGTTGCGTTTTGGACTTCAGGAGACTCCTGCCCAGGAGATTAAACCCTATAAATTGTTGCCTATACCGGAAAAATATCTGTTGAACTTTTTCTTGTTGCGTACAGGACTTAGCGGTTTTAATCTTTTCTGGTTTTTCTTCTTTGTACCCTATGGCATGCTTAGCGTTCCGTTCTATCATGGCTTTGCTGGCTTGTTTGGTTTTTTGTTTGGGTGGTGGTTGCTGTTTGTATTGAATTCCTATTGGTATCTGTTGTGGCGTTCGTTTATCAACAAGAATATATTGTATGCAAGTATTCCTCTTGCGATTTATGCGGTGTTGATTTATTGGGGGATATTTTATAATGAGGAATGTCAGTGGCTTTTTGAGTTTACGATGCATGCAGGGCAGAGGTTTATTGGTCTTGACGTATTTGCATTTGTGCTGATACTGATGACGATATGTATATTATTCTTGATGAACGGCAAGATTCAGCGCGGTATGGTATATCGCGAAATCGCAAAAGTGGACAAACATGCAAAAGTTAAGTCGTCGGAATATAAATTCCTGGACAGTTTGGGTACGGTTGGGCAGTACATGAAATTGGAGATAAAATCGACAATGCGCAATATGGTCGTGCGCAAACAGTTTATTATAGGTATATCATACACCTTCTTGTTGTGTGCTCTTTTTGCTTTCACCGATGTTTATGACGGTATACCTTTTATGAAAGCGTTCATATGTGTATACTGTTTTGCCTGTCTTGGAGTAATGACGCTTACAAGCATAATGTGTGCGGAGGGTAACTACATTGATGGACTTATGAGCAGGAGGGAATCGGTGTTGTCATTGCTTAAGGCGAAATATTATTTTAACTGTGCTGTAACTCTGCTGCCAGCAATAATTATTGTCATGCCGATAATAGAAGGCAAAATTTCTGTATTGGAAGCGGTGGCATGTCTGTTTTTTACTACGGGAGTAATATTCCCGTTCTTGTTCCAGTTGGCTGCATACAATAACACGACATTGCATTTGAATGAGAAATTAACCAAGAGTGGCAGGAGCACAAAACTTCAAACCATAATTTCAATGGCGGCCTTGTTTTTCCCAATGTTGCTGATGTATGTGCTTATAGTTGCGTTTTCTGTTAATATTGCTTCTGTTGTTATGTTGGGAGTTGGATTATCAGGAACACTTCTACACCCTGTGTGGTTAAGGAATATTTATATGCGCTTCATGAAGAGAAGGTATACAAATATGATAGGTTTTAGGGATACCATATAATAGATGATGATAGAAGATAGACAATAACATATATTTTGTGTCCTTATTGCTTGGTTTAAAATTAAATTGATAACTTTGTACTATCTTGGTAAGATAAATAAATTACAACAATGAATAAGATTATTAGTAAAGAGCAATTTTCGGAGAAAGTGTTCAAGTTTGAGATTGAAGCTCCGTTAATTGCAAAATCTCGTAAAGCAGGACATTTCGTTATTGTCCGCGTTGGCGATAAGGGCGAAAGAATGCCGTTGACTATTGCTGATTCAAATATAGAAAAAGGTACAATCACTTTAGTTGTACAAAAGGTTGGACTTTCGTCTACTAAATTATGTATGCTCAATGAGGGTGACTACATTACAGATGTTGTCGGTCCTCTGGGACAAGCAACACATATCGAAAATTTCGGTACGGTTGTTTGTGCTGGAGGTGGTGTAGGAGTTGCCCCTATGCTTCCTATTATAAGAGCTCTTAAGGCAGCAGGAAATAGGGTGATCTCTGTACTTGCTGGCAGAAGCAAGGATTTGATTATTCTCGAGGACGAGGTTCGCAATAGCAGTGATGAGGTGATCATCATGACTGATGACGGTAGCTATGGACAAAAGGGTGTTGTTACAGTTGGTATTGAGCAGGTGATTCAGCGTGAAAAAGTTGACAAGTGTTTCGCCATTGGACCAGCTATAATGATGAAGTTCTGCTGTCTGCTTACAAAGAAGTATAACGTGCCAACAGATGTCTCATTGAACACTATTATGGTGGATGGAACTGGTATGTGTGGCGCATGCCGTATAACGGTTGGTGGCAAAACTCGTTTTGTATGCGTAGACGGTCCAGAATTTGATGGCCATCAAGTTGATTTTGACGAGATGTTCAAGCGTATGGGAGCCTTTAAGCCTGCCGAGCTTGAAGAGATGGAGAATTTTGAACGTCATGTAAATAATTCTGCTTGTGGATGTTGCAAAGAGGTCAAGATTGATGTAGCTAAGGCTGCTTTGGCTGAGAATATGACTGTAGACACTCCTTTGGAAATGCTTGTCGACCGAAAGGCCGATTGGCGCGTGGAATTACAGAAGAGCATGAAACCAAAGGAACGCACTCTTATAGAGCGTTGTGTAATGGATGAACTTGATCCTGTATACAGAGCGACAACTCGTACAGAAGAAGTAAATAAAGGACTTTCTGTAGAGCAAGCAATGACTGAGGCTAAGCGTTGTCTCGATTGCGCTAATCCAACATGTATGGAGGGATGCCCTGTAAACATTAATATCCCTTCATTTGTGAAGAATATTGAGCGAGGTGAATTCCTCGAAGCTGCAAAGGTTCTCAAGTCAACTTCTGCACTTCCTGCAGTTTGTGGACGTGTTTGTCCACAGGAGAAGCAATGTGAGAGCAAATGTATGCATTTAAAAATGGGTGGTAAACCTGTAGCTATTGGTTATCTTGAGCGTTTTGCTGCCGATTTTGAACGCGAAAGCGGAAAGATTACTATTCCTGAATGCCAACCTTCAAATGGCATTAAAGTGGCTGTTGTCGGTTCTGGTCCTGCTGGTTTGAGTTTCGCTGGTGATATGATTAAGTTGGGATATGACGTAACGGTTTTTGAGGCTCTTCATGAAATAGGCGGAGTCCTCAAGTATGGTATTCCTGAGTTCCGTCTTCCAAATGCAATTGTAGATGTGGAAATTTGTAATTTGGAAAAGATGGGCGTAAAGTTCATTAAGGATTGCGTTGTGGGTAAGACTATATCAATAACTGAACTTGAAGCAGAAGGTTACAAGGCTGTGTTTGTTGCTTCTGGAGCAGGACTGCCTAACTTTATGAATATTCCTGGTGAAAACAGCATAAATGTAATGTCTTCAAATGAATATCTAACCCGTGTGAATTTGATGGATGCTTCAAATCCTGAGTCAGATACACCAATAAATAAGGCCCGTAATGTGATGGTTGTAGGTGGTGGAAACACTGCGATGGATTCATGCCGAACTGCAAAACGCCTTGGAGCAGAACGCGTGTTTATTGCATATCGTCGTAGTGAAGCAGAAATGCCTGCGAGACTTGAAGAGGTTAAGCATGCTAAGGAAGAAGGTATTGAATTCTTGACACTCCATAATCCAATTGAATATATAGCAGACGAAAATGGAGCAGTTAAGCAAGTTAGACTTCAGAAGATGGAACTTGGTGAACCGGATGCTAGTGGTAGACGTTCCCCTGTGGCAATAGAGGGTGCTATTGAAACTATTGATGTTGATATGGCTATTGTTGCTGTAGGTGTATCACCTAATCCTCTTGTTCCGACATCGGTTAAAGGTCTTGAGTTAGGTCGCAAGAATACAATTGCAGTAAATGATAAGATGCAGTCAAATATTCCTTCTATATTTGCAGGAGGAGACATCGTTCGTGGTGGAGCTACTGTAATCCTTGCTATGGGTGATGGTCGTAAGGCTGCGGAATGTATGCATCAAATGTTGAAGAATTTTTGATTATATAAAGATTATTATTATGAGAAAAGTCTATATCTTATCTCTTTTGTTGGCAGTTGTATTTATAACAGGATGTCAGTCGTATAAAAAAGTTCCTTATCTGCAAAATAGTGATGAAGTAGATTTGTCTTTAGCTGCAAAATTATATGATGCCAAAATCATGCCTAAAGATATATTAAATATTACGGTTAATAGTCCCAAAACTCCGAATGCAACAGCAATGTTTAATTTGAATGTGCAGATGAATGAACAGTCAATTTCTACTTCAGGCAGAACGTCATCGCAATATTTAGTGACCAATGAAGGTATTATTGATTTTCCTGTTTTAGGAAGAATTCATGTATTGGGAATGACTAAGACTGAGTTGGAAAATCATATAACAGATCGTATATATGGCATTCATCTGAAAGAACGTCCAATAGTAACTGTAACAATGTCTAGTTTTAAAATTTCTGTTTTAGGTGAGGTCGCAAGTCCTGGACAATATAGTGTGTCAACTGGAAAAATTAATATTTTTGAAGCATTAGCTCTTGCTGGTGATATGACAATTCAAGGTAAACGCGATAATGTCAAGATTATACGTGAATTGTATAATGGTGAGAAAGAAATAGTCGAATTGAATTTAAATGATGCTAATGTCATTAATTCTCCATATTATCAGCTTCAACAAAATGATATAGTTTATGTAACTCCTAATAAGGCAAAATCAAAAAGTTCTGGTATTGGCGCTGAAACATCCATGTGGTTTTCATCTTTAGGAATTATGGTGTCTATTGCAAGTGTTTTGTATAGCATACTCAGATAATTGATTATAATCGGACTATGAATTCATGGTCCGATTATAATTTTAATACATAAAGAGTTTTTATGAATTACACCTTCTTTTATTGCTATTCTTTTTCAAAGTGAATTTGTATTCGCAACATTATGCAATAAAGTCAGTTGAATTGGGCGATATTGAAATGTCTCATATTCTTGGTAAAAGTGCTGTTTATATGGATGCTTCACGTCCTGAAAAGTTTGCTATCTAATTGGGTAGCAGATGTCATGTTGAATACAGCTGTTGACTTGGTTGGAATGTTGATTTTGTTCTCTGTAATATTGGTGGATTGCGAAGTTCAATGCCAAAAGGTGATGTGACTATAAGTGATATAATGTCAATAACTCCTTATGAAAATAAATTAAGTGTACTATCTGTTACAGGAGTGGATATACTTAATTTATTAAGTCAGATAGCAAAATCAGGTGGTGAAGGAGTAAGTTCTTGGTTGAGAATGACGATTGCTTCTGACGGAACGTTGAAGAGTGCTTCTATTGACGGAAAGAGTATAATGAAAAATAAGGTGTATAATGTTGTGACGATAGATTATTTAGCAGAGGGAAATGATGGCTTAACGGCATTAACAAATGCTATTAAATGTATTGACACAAAACTTTTCATGCGAGATGTCTTAATGGATTACATAGGACGTCAGTCAGAACATGGCATCTTGATTGATTTTAAGATAGAGGGGCGCATAGTTGTAATGCCTTAAAGTTGTTATTTTATGAATGATGGATTTTTTTCAAAAATGCTCTTAGCGACATTTGTACTGTTTCATTTGGCAGGATATGTTGATGCGCAGGAGGCAAATGATATGCGCTATGACGATATTGATGTGTTAATTATTCACACTAATGACACACATAGTTGTATAGAACCTGTAGCTTCTAATTTTGCTGATTCCGCAATGGCCGATAAGGGAGGTTTCTTGCGACGAGTTGTACTTGTGGACAGTTTGAGGGCAACTAATCCAACTCTGTTGTTATTTGATACAGGCGATTTTTCTCAAGGTTCGCCTTATTATAATCTATTTAAAGGTGATGTGGAAGTATCTTTAATGAATAGGATGAAATATGACGCATGTACAATAGGCAATCATGAATTTGATTTTGGACTTGATAATATGGTGCGACTGTTTAAAAAAATGAATTTCCCTGTTGTTTGTTGTAATTATGATTTTACAAATACATCTATGGGAGGGGTTAGTTAAACCATATATTGTCATTGAACGATTTGGCTTGAAAATCGGAGTGTTAGGAGTATCGCCTAAACTAGATGGACTTGTTCCTAAGAATAATTTTAAAAATATTGTTATTTCTGATCCTATAGAGAGTGCCGCTAATGTTGCGGTTTATTTGAAAACGGTAGAAAAGTGCGATCTAATAGTCTGTTTGTCACATTTATGATGGAAAACTCAAAAAATTAACGATCAAATTTTGATAGCTTCAACTAAATATATATATAGTTCTTGGCGGGCATACACATACTTATCTTGAGTCTTCTAGTAGTTTGGTTAATGCTGAAGGTGCGCATGTGACATATAGTCAAATGGGGAAAAATGCACGTTTTGTCGGCATTATCCGTGTATGTATGGAATATATTAGTGAATAATCAATATGGTTGAAATATTTGCTATATGGTATCAAAGTGCTTTGCGCAATTCTTTTTATGTTTGAATTTTTGATGTATATCCTTTTCCCGTGTGTTATTTTGTAATCTTTTTGCATTTATTTGTAATTAGGTGTTGTTTGTGTTGGTAGGACGAATATAAATGTGTAATTTTGCCATGGTAAAAAGAGCAATCATTTATTTATTTTTGTATAAGTATTATTAAGGTATAATAAATCAAAATTAATATGAAAAAGATAAATTTCAATGCAGGTCCGTCAATTCTTCCCCGTGAAGTGATTGAAGCGACTGCGAACGCTTGTTTGGACTTTAATGGTTCTGGACTATCTTTAATGGAAATTAGCCATCGTGCAATGGATTTTCAACCTGTAATTGATGAGGCTGTTACTCTTTTCAAGGAATTACTGGATATACCTGAAGGTTATTCAGTTATATTTCTAGGTGGTGGTGCCAGCATGGAGTTCTGTATGGTTCCATACAACTTCTTGAACAAGAAAGCAGCATATTTGAATACTGGCGTATGGGCGAAGAAGGCAATCAAGGAGGCAAAGTTTTTTGGTGAGGTTGTAGAGGTTGCGTCTTCTGCAGAATCAACATATACTTATATCCCTAAGGATTATGTAATTCCAACAGATGCTGACTATTTTCACGTAACGACAAACAATACAATCTACGGAACAGAATTCCGTAAGGAACTTGATAGTCCTGTACCAATGATTGCAGATATGTCATCCGATATATTTAGTCGTCCGATTGATGTTAGCAAGTATAATTGTATATATGGAGGAGCGCAAAAGAACCTTTCAATGGCAGGTGTTACATTCGTTATTGTTAAAGATGATGCTCTCGGTAAGGTTGAACGTCCTATACCTACAATGCTTGACTATCGTACCCATGTCAATGGTGGCAGTATGTTTAATACGCCTCCTGTTGTGCCAATCTATACAGCGATGCAGAATCTTCGTTGGATAAAGGCAAACGGTGGTGTTGAGGCTATGGATCGTCTTGCAAATGAGCGTGCGGCAATTCTTTATAGCGAGATTGACCGTAATAGGCTTTTCCGTGGTACAGCAAATGAGGAGGACCGTTCAGTCATGAATATCTGTTTCGTTATGAATGATGAATATAAAGATCTGGAAGCAGACTTCATGAAGTTTGCAACTGATAATGGAATGGTAGGTATCAAGGGACATCGTTCTGTAGGTGGATTCCGTGCTAGTTGCTACAATGCAATGAGCGTGGAAGGCGTTAAGGC